>Ga0307510_10001591_pt1 | contig 25115 bp, 20 predicted proteins | sample 12_EM_MG_FD_207224 | JGI IMG/M metagenome (GOLD analysis project Ga0307510, IMG submission 207224) | Populus trichocarpa ectomycorrhiza microbial communities from riparian zone in the Pacific Northwest, United States - 12_EM | ecosystem: Host-associated > Plants > Roots > Unclassified | place... | reverse complement strand
TTGTTTGTCTCCATTCTAGATTGCGCTATTCCCCGAATACGTAAAGTTGATCAAATTATCCCCGGACCGGATCAATGGGCTCGCTGACTCAATGGGTTCAAGACGCCGATCGCCATCACCACCGACGATTACTTTGGTAGCTGGAACAACAGTTTATCATCGACCACGGCTCGTACTGTATAGCGGTAATTGATGATGTCGGAGCTCCCCTCATCGTATCAAAGCAAAAGCCCTCGAATCCATTGCGACGTCGCTGTAACACTGGCCGCACAACCGGACAACTGACTTTGGTTGAAGCTGCTCCCTGGAGTAAAAACACCCCCTCGTGGTCTCCAGTAACATAATACCTTCATAACCCCATGTTGAACTCCAAGGCTTATCGTGTTTCAACTGTCCAATGGCTTTTCTGGGCGGACTGCGCCTGTCCCGACAGGAAGTTGCGGGCCTTGCGGCGGCGGCGTTGCGTTCCCATACCCCAACAGGCATAGTAGGACGAGGTTTCCCGTACGGCCGCAAAGCATCTATATATTTAAGGTGACGGGGACACCAGGTACTATGAGGAGCGAACCCATCCTGAACTTCCTGCACCGCTCGCTATCTATTCCACTTACCCGTCAAGATGGCCAACTTTCGCGACCCAGCTATAGTCGCAAGGGATTTCTGTGCGTACGACCTTTCAGGGTAGATGTGGAACTCGGGAAGCGAAATTCATTTACCATTTGACAGCGGTGACCGCCAAGCTTTGGCACGCTATCGCTGGCCTATACTTGTGAGTCTGCTCGGCTGGTCTATTCGGAATAGCCAGCCTTATCCCGGGTCTCACCGCATGACACTTAACCGAGTTAACCCGCTTCTAGCTGGGAATTCTTCACCACTCTTGACTATGAATGGGACGTCATTCGGGGTCGTCGCCCCTACCTCTGGACGATATGGGTCTGTGATCTCAGGCTGTTTCGCTGCCCACCTCAGTGCATCGTGGATTGATTTGGGGCTTTTGGTACTAGATATACTCCCTCACGCGTGTGACAGCTCTCATTGGCATAGTACTTACCATCGCCGGGTTTAACACTAGTGACCGACATGCATGTCGTGTGGGTGCCATATCTGCCATCTACATGTACCCTTACCCCTGCACGCTGACTGATCACCATTTTGTAGGCATGGATCACTGGCCACCTCGTGAGCACACCTCCATGATGCTCCAGTCACTGATGAGGGCACTCATATTTTCTCCTTAGGTGTTCGTCTACGTGGCCGTTGCTGCCGCCTCATTCTTGATTGTTCTTCGCGTGTAGGCAAAGTCTGCAAACCTGGATACGGCCAATGAGTGCTCATAGTTTTTATCAGCATTTCTATCTGGAACAGAAGAGCGGTTATCATGGCTATCGCAATCGGCGTGTGGGGTACCAACGTTTGCTTCCTCATCTCCGGTGGGTCCTTTGCTCTCTCATCGATTATCAGGAATCCGGATTAAACGTGGTTTGATATTAGGTACCTGGAGGGTGAATAATCTTCCCATATGCTCGGGTGAACTTCAGGATCACTGATTTAACTTGTCCATCCGCAGCTCCATCCCGCTTGGATACCTGCAGTGGATACTTGTTCGTCTAGCAATGTCCAGAGTAACAAAGCCACCGTCATCTCTATCCTCGTTACCGATATCACCTTACTCCTTATGATGCTCATTGGCTTGCTCCGTTTGCGCTTTAACGGTGGAGGCACGCTTCATCTGGGAAGCCTCTTATGGAAACAGGTACGATGACGGCGACTCTTCGTGCGTGTGATGATCTCAATTCGCTTTTTATACTTCATTCGGTAGGGTATCATTTGGCTATCGCTTGCCACCGTAGCAGGGGTCCCGCCAGCAGTACGTTTAACTAGTATTTTGCTCGTCTTGTCGGTCATCTCCATTTTATATCCAGGTCTTTATCAGTTTGAATTTGAACGGTGAACTTTTCTCTCTCAAATCTCTTGATTGGTATTGTTGGTTGAACCCCATTTTGCTCAAAACTTTAGACATGTTAAGCATCGTACGTTCTTGTTAGCCAACGACTGGGGACCGCTACCTGCCTCTTATGTATATCTTTAAAACAGATGTTCCAGCTTCCAGCGCTAGTCACAATGACAATCGCTGCGACGCGGATGTACCGCTCGCTGGTGACCTATTTCGACAATTTCACAGACTTGTACTGCGACCGTTTCTTCCTCTCTCTTCTAGCTCTCACCGTGGTCGTTGTTTCTATAGCGTACAAGACAGCGACAAGGGAAGTGGTGCCGCACCAGTTTCGACAGTCATGCAGGCCCATGTCGCGCACATCCCCCTCAACGGGACGGCGGCGTCTGGGCGCACCGCCTACACGCAGTATCCGGCATCTTCCGAATCGACGAGTCATCGTGGCTCGTCTTTCGGCACGGATAGGCAAGGAAGTCTTAAGCCGAGCGAATCGACCTCCGAAGAAGACCTGGAGAAGGGTGTAGACAATTGAATAATGTAGAACAGAGAAGTCGTTTGTCCTTACTGCTTCTTATAGTATGAACTTGTTTAGTATTCGCACTGAGTTGGTGTTTAGTCGATAGACCTCAAGTCTCTCATTAGTAACGACTTATAATAGGCGCTGAACAGGTATCCCAACTAACAGGAAAGAAAGTCGTGAAAACTTGAACTGAACGTGGGAATGTTACTGATCAGCGAACCCGGATACTACCCGGATCCTAGTATTCCTCCACCAAGGTCGCTCGAGCAAACCAATCTCAGCCAGACGAACAGTTTCCAGGAACCTCCGCAGCTACAGGTAGTGATGACTGGGAACTCTATACATTAGACTGGGGGCGCTGTCGTCCGCACAGCGGCAGGATGGGGAACAAACGCGACTTTGTTGCGTGCGCACTGGCACGCGGTCGGATCTCACAAAAAAAATAAACGCCAAGGACAAAGCCGAGACTGGGACTTCGTGGCAGTCGGCTGACTTGAACGCAATGTTGCCCCGGGCGGTGTTCAACTTTTGAGACTCAACTCCGCTCTTCCGAGTTTCGCATCCCCCGCCCATAAAATCCCACCTCCCATTACTGTACTGGTATCAAGAACTCGTGAAATGAACACCTTGCTGGCATGTCATAAGGCTCTCAACGTCCGAGAACCGCGATCTTTCACGTTGATCCTACGTGTCTAATCCTTCTACCCAAAGTCCACAAGTTGAGGAGGAGAGGATGCTTGGCAAGTGTACCACTCCAAAAATGTCATGGCTTCGTGTCTGTCCTCAGCTTTCCGGACACTGGGTTGACATGGCCAATGCCAGTGATGGGTTATTGATTATCAAGGATGGGCCAAGCTCTTTCCGCATCGTATCACACATCCATCGCCCCACCTGGCCGGTCTGCGCCATTCTCTCTCCAAGTTGGGCGACGGGATCCAGACGCCCACTTGCTACCAATGTTCTCCCGCCCACCTATCAGCTGCTACTGATACTCGTGCACGCACATTGGCCCATCGCTGGGCTCAAACATTTAATGGGTTCCCTAATACGGACCACCATACCTCCCTTGATGGGACAAAATCCCTGCCGGGGCAACCGCCCTTTGTCGGTGCCCTAGACTAGGAACTCACTGTCTCCGGGAGCTGTGTAGGATTACTAGCGGGCTAGCCGAACCTCTTCCTTGGCGGGTCGGGTGCTGTGACGTGGTTCCGGATGGGTTTACTTTTGACGAGGGATGAATTGGTCACAGAGACAGGTCGCGGTGTTACGTGTGTGGTTCTGCGGTTTCTTGGCCTGAGCTCATCAGAGTTTCGTTATCTCAATAGTTCCATTTTTCCAAGAACGAGCCAAGACATACATCCAAGTTGGGGCTTTCAACAGGTGATTGTTGCTTCATTTTTTCCCCCGTTTATTGACAGGTTGCCCCTGGCAACTCTTTTATGGTGTCGCTTTCCTCCGGGCTACGTTGGATCGCAGTCATACTGCTATCATAGGAGTGCATCCCCTAGTATCAACCATTCTACTTCAGGCATTTGCGCGAATTTCGCCGGACATTAGAAGGTTTCCCATTATCGGACAATTTGATTCAACCATCGTCAAACCACTGGACGATGACCTTCGGTCACGTGTACAACGTAGCGTGCTATATTTGTGTCAGTGGTTGTTTGTTACTCTTTCAGGTTCGCACTGTTCTCATTCTATCGATCGTACGCTCACTGCCGGCGTCTCGCGTAGATTTGCCTTTTCACTCTTGAAACTGCATTTACATCCCGCTGGGTCTATTTATCACCATTGTAGGATGTAGATGCAGACTGGAAGGAAAGGGGAAGCCTACGTCGTGCGCCTTATTCACCATTCTTCAATCTGATTAGGGTCAGATTCCCCTGATTTACTCGTCAGTATGCTGGTAAGGTGTATAACCTGCCTTCGCCCCGTCTTTGATCACCCCCAAGTGCTTCACGCATGGTCTAGCAGCGACTGTGTTGAACACTCCGCTGTCGCACTCGAATCACAGCTTTCATACCCTTATCTCTCCTAATCAAATAGGGTGCAATCATCGAGGTAGGGTCTCTCCGCTCGTGGCTGCCCGTTGGCTTTGGTGTAGTCGTTTATATCTGCTTGGGAACTTCTACCAGACTCGTATAAACCTTCTGATTTGACTCTCAATCGGTGAGGGTTCAAATCATTTGCAGCCGAGAGTCCCTCGGACTCCCTCGAGACGTTTCAAGTTCTCCGCCGCCCATTCCTATTATCCGCTACCAGTCGCGAAGCGAGTTCTCATCTGCTCGCCAACACGATACGGCAAATTTCAAGGAGATCCAACCTAGTCGCGGTAGTCAACCATTATCATATCCCCATACTGTTTGATTTCCGCATCTGCGGCTCTCCCCCCGATATCGATCGTCCTGTCACGTGCGTCACGTGCCCATGAGAGAGAATGCATGACTGAATGGAACGCTCAACTCGGTCCTGGTGCTTGATGTCTACTTCTGTTCCGAGGCTCTCTGGTCGGCGCTTGGCCAATGTCTTATTTGCCCCACCCCGCTATCCACCTTATTGCTTGTCTTAATGAATTACGGCATCTTGAGTCATTGAATTTTTTGTTTAAAGCGTTAGCTCTACGGCCTCTAGGCGACTCTCGCAGCTAGCAAGCCTGGTTCTGATCAAAGTCGAAAAGACAACCAAGTTGTCATTATCTCTCCAGAGCCATGAAGTATATAGCTTCTTAACAACAAACGGCAACTTCTGGGATACAGGTATACTCTCGTGGGGCCCAATGGCCCATGTGGCCGCGCTCTTCGGCATGCCCCTTCCGCTTTATGCAAGTGATGCAACTCCTCGTTTCGCTTCCGGCTTGCGACGTCCCCCTTACCATCAGGTAGTATGAGGCTGTGATGATACGCTATGATTTCGCGTCCTACCACCTACGTGAGTTATAGCCTGGGACTTAAATGACCCTTCGGTGGACGTCAGACTGACCCCGCGGTTGCCGGTTTGTCTTAGTACCGTCACCTGATCAACTCTCAGGTGAGTGCCGATTCCTGCGTCCGCTATGAACCAACTTTCTGACTGGGATACAATCCTAAATCTAGATTCCATTCAACTCGTGAGCATGTCTACTACTAGCGGGCTACAGTACATATGGGAGACTCAGAAATTCAGTACTATATATGATCTATTGAAGCGCCATTAATTGATAAATATCGATAAATCACGGTCATTTTGAGTTTACACAACTTGATTTGAATACCGGCCCGCGATTCCCGTGAGATCATGTGAGATACGGCTAATTTCTTCCGCGTACTCCATGATGCCCGGGCCGTTCACGGTTCCGCTCTTCCGCCATGTGCCTCCTACGGCCCACAGTCTACGGTAGCTGGAGGATTTCAGGCGCGACCACCAATTAATGAAACCACCACAACTGACATTCTGCTATATCTAGAAAAGAGTCCCCGTTTCTTTCCATACACAACCGACGAGACGCAGATCTCGAAAGGAAGTCTATCAGCATCCTCACGGCAGGCATGACTCCCTTCATGTAAATTAGCTTTCCAGCCTCGACCGGAGTCTCTGCATCTGATTGTTTTACCCACACATCCGCCCGGGCCTCCGGGGCGATGCACAAACCTCGTCTATATGGAACTCAAGGGAGCCACGGCTCGAACAACCATCCATGACACGGACTCCTTAAAAATGCCGAGCCGAGTGAGGATGGGTCATCAGTGACATTCAGTGTGGTTAACAACACACACCATAACTCGGGTACGGGTACAATTATGATGCATGCCTTTAGAGTCGTGTCACTCGTGTGGGCACGTACGTGATGCATTCAGGCAATTATGTCCTTTGAATTCGCTCTTTCATGCAATGTCAAAGTCATCTGATGACCCGTCTACACTACCGCGTTTCATGTTGCTATAGATCAATCAGCATATCACGTAACGTTACCCGGAAAGGAATTGGCCGACACAGTGTGGGAGTTGGTGCACGTTGGTGCATCGAAGCGTTATGTGGCCGTACCTCGAACCCTAAAACGACATAGTAAGGCCTCTACTGGTTATTGGGGTCAAATGAACACTCACAACTTGACCGGTCGACGCAGCCCCGAAATCGACGGTTTGTTACTACGTACCTCCTCACTCGGGTAACGCTATCTGCTGCGGAAAATATCTACATATGTGTGCCTCGAAGGGCGGTCGTATTCAAAGCCCACTTCCCCCTGCATACCCTGGCTTGTCGGCATGGCCAACTTCAACGATCCCGTGATTGTGCAGGATTCCCGTGCGTACAGTTTTCAGATATGCCCTGCGGCTCAGGAATCTCGACAAATCCTCATTTGGCAGTGGTGACTACCAAGCTATAGCACACGATGGATGGTCTTTATATGTGCGTTTATTTGCAGCACCGGCTTCTTGTTCCCAGATTGTAATCCATAACCAAATTCCTACCTACTATAGCTGAGAATTTTTCATTACTCTTGAATATGAATGGAGTATCATCCGAGGACATCGCCCTTACCGATGGACAATATGGGTCAGTCGATATACGCGCCTCACTTCGGCTTTTTCTCTGCCTCGCCGGAACCCTGTTCTTACCTTCTCCCTCGATGGCCGATAGATCCACTCCCTTGCTCGAGTTTCTATCCTTCTGGTGGTAATCCTTGCATGCTGAATCCAATATATTGCTGACCGTCCAATGAGACTCATGCGACACACTGGCAGTCGGTTCCGTGTTCCATCGTGCGTCCAAATTTTAGTCCACCGGTCGACAGTGCGCGTAGGCTAGGAAGAATTAGTACGAGTTCGTGAGACCTTCTTCGTCAAGCACCATGCAAAGGAAGTGGTCGCGGCCAGGGACGTGAATTGGGCCGAATTGGGTCGGGGGCAGGAACTTGAACGGCATTTTGGAGTAAGCATGATGAATCATGTATCAAGAGGACGATGTCAGATAGTCATTATGAGTAAAATCTGAGCGTTAGACTCCTGTGGCGTTATCATGAAGATGAAGTTGAAGATGAAACGACGGAGGTCTCGTGTTGTCTCAGGCTGCCAATGGGAACCTGTCACCTCAAGCTTATTAATCCAAGGCTTATGTAACGGGACTCGACTCCATGACGAAATGACGAACACCACTCGAACACCGTCATCCCTTGTAGGGCCAGCAAGTCACATCTACATCTCTGACTCCACAGTAACAACTCTACCATTGTGTTCGCGGTTCCTCCTGTTCAGAGAGCATGTCGTAGACATCTTTCGAGTCTCGCTACTTCAAACGCATCAAGAAGGCGGGGTCAAGGGCGAGGTAGATTTGCCATGGCCATGGCTGTTTAAGAATTAAGAGAGTATATGATGGTCAATGGTCAATAGGCGTTGTGACGAGGTGCGTGTCCACCTGAGATTCAGTCCTACCTGAACTTAGTATCGACATCCGATGCAGTATGCGCAAGCGATTCCAACACCTCCTCGGCATCTCCACACCTCGCGTTTTGAGGTACGGCTCAGTCAGTCTTGGGCTCAGTCTTTGTTTTTTTTCCACACCGTTGTGACGACCTGTCGACATTTGGATGGAGATGTTGTGACACGAGGAGCGATAGTAAAGTCGATAACAAGGAAGGGGGTGGCCCGAGAAGCTACGAGGGAATATGACTTTCGTTGTTCTGAGACAGGTGAGTCGTGCAGAACAATCTCATCAGTACTGCCACAACACTATCGTGAATTCTAGTTAAAGTCTTCGAGTTGTAAGGAGAAATGGCTTATCCAACAGCATGCAGCACACTACTGTGGCCCCAACGCTGGACCTTACCGATCGTTGTCGTATTCGCTTGGCTCGGATGGAGCCTGGAAATGTTGGGCTTGCCGCAATCTCACGACAGTAATCTTCGTCGATGATCAGAAATAGGACTCGGTCATAATTTCTGGCTGGGGGACTCGGAGGCCCTCCTGCGTGACGTACTCGCGAAAACTTTGAACACGACAAAAAGTGACGAGCGTATCGAAGCTTGGCGACTAAGGCCAAAAAAGAAGACCAAATCAAGGAAGGAAACCTAAGAGCGAAACTGAGTGCTTCGACCTATATCGCTATGTATACTTCTCTTCCTCAGGTATCGTACCCCGCTCCATCCCGCCTACACACGATGTCCCACCTGCCCGGACCATCACGAACAGGAGACCTCGCGTAGCTCCAATCCATCTCCAGAGTCTCTACGCTCCGCCACCACCAGCTGCGACGTGGGAAGGGCGGAAGGGGGAATTCCTACCGGTGCTGGTCGTGCTTCTGCTTTCGATGTCATACTCGAGTCACGTAGGTGCCTGGGTGGCATGCGGCGTGCCGGGTGAACAAAATACTTGTGTGAAGGGTAAGACCGTGATGAGTGAAGTGAGACTCGACTGATCTCGGTTCGCAGGCGCAGAATGTGGGGAAAGAGATACCCATCTGCACGGGGTGACTGTGTGGCGGACTTCGTTATTGCAGGGGCGCCCATGCCTAGGCCTGTCATGAAGATATGCCTCATCTTCCCTTTCGGTTCTACTGTCCCAAGAGAAGGTTACAAGCCTGTTCTCCTTCCTCGCCCAAGTCTGCTCTTCATCAACCGCTTAGGCATCTGTAAGGACAGAAAACCGGCTCAGTGGGCCCATGCTCTGGTGGCTTGTCTGAGACGTTCTAGTGTGGCATGATGTCGTGGCCTTGCGCTAACCGCCAGTGCTGGTTTCGGACACCCATTCTCGAATTTGATAGTGATAACTATACCGTATATTGAGTCACTCATAGATGGTTTAGGAATACCAATAGTATGTTTCATGGAATCATGGTCAAGCATGATAAACACCCGGCATAGTTTCACATCAAGGGCGATTGAATGAGCTCCCAAAGCGGGATTGTCATTCCATCTTTTGCCGTCCTCACCAACGGTACGTGACTTTGAATAAGTATATATTATATTGAGAACTATAAAATAATAACCCCGACCAGCGGTCTCTAATGAAGAGAGGCTCATTTTTACACACCGCGTTCCAAGTCTCCATCAAGGCTTAATTCCTCCGGTTTCTCGTGCGTCTGCTCGTCCGTGCTAATGTGCGAGTCATAATCGACCATCGATGGCGGTGCATGCCGCTCGGAGACAATGTCCGTGGCTACCCCCACCTGACTTATCGGAATTGATGCAGCGTTGATTCGCTTAGTCTCTTGAACTAGAGGACCACCATTTCGTATATCCAGGCCGGTGGTAAAACTATCTCGATCAAAGTGAGCAGGCAAACATAAAGGGGTGGAGAAGCACGTACACATCGGTGGAACTGGAAGTGAAGTCTACCAGAGAGCGGTACATCCGGGTTCCAGCTATGGCCATCATGATCAAAGACGTCTGCTGGAACATCTGCGTTGAACAAAGCAATCAGGAATCACCCCAGCGATGACAACCTAAAGCATACGATGTTGAATGGAGCTAAGATTCCGAGGAGGGGAGTCAATGGGCGTTTCGCATAGACCAGGGGATGAAATACCATTCAAATTCAAAAAAATGAATGCCTGTGACGTAAAATCGAGATGAGAGATAAGCAGACAAGCGAGAAATTTATTAGAGTTACCACTGGCGGAACCTCAGCCGCGGTAGCAAGCAAGAGCCAAATCACGCCCTTTCGGAGCGTGTCAACGCGTTTCATGGACAACGACTGGCGAAAATCATACCTGTCTCCAGAGATGTTCGACCAGACCAACCGTGCCGCTGCAGTGACAGCGCAGACGAAACAAGCCAACGAGCATGACGAGAAGTAAGGTGAGGTCGGCAACGAGTATGGAAATGAAGGTGAGTAAAGTGCTCTCGGTGTTGCTGGAGATGCAAGTCAGTTGGTCGGGTGCCCATCTAGCGCGAAGCTATGGATGGGATAAGCACAAATGATTGAAAATTATGGGAATGGAATATTTACACGCGCGGCACCTGCGAGCAAGCATCGTTAGTGGGGGGTTGGTTCCCGATCGCCATGGAAGAGGGAAGGAGTGACCCACCTTGGATAGAGAGTGCCGCATTAATTCCCCACACGCCAATTGACATCACCACTACAACCCTGTTTTTGTTCCAAATAGCAATTCTAGCAAACTTCATGAGGGCCTGATTTGGGCAGATCGTGGGTATCATGAAAGAGATGGTGGGGACATACACGCGTAAAGCAATCAATAGCGTAGAGGCCGACATAGTCAAGAAGGAGAAAACCTGGAAAAGAGATAACGATCGAGTGTTAGGCGCTTTCTTCTCCGAGATGAGAGCACATTATAAGCATGCAGTGCTCACACTCGTGAAAGAGACTGCCACCTTGAGAGTTGAGATGGTACCCAGTCAGGACACACATACGAGGAAGCATTGGGTTCAGAGCACGGTACCCACCTGACAATTGATTGGTCCTGTAATATTCAACATAATCAAACAAAGGATTACGCCCGAAAGGGCGGCCACTCGGGTAAGCGAGTAAATCTATCGAATATTGAACGAGCATATCAGCCTGAGACCAGATAGGCTCGGGAACAGGAAACCAAAGCGAAGAGCATATTGTTACAGACCCATATTGTCCGCTGGTACGAGAGACGCCCCCAAATGATATCCCACTCATATTCAAGAGTAGTGACGAATTCCCAGCTGTAGGCGAGGATTGGGTTATGAGTCATACGATTCGTACTGTGACAAACGCTGCCCGATAACCTCACATGTAGAGACCGGCCAGGGTGTGCCACAGCTTGGTAAGCGCCACTGCCAAACAAGAACTCAGCGGCTTCCTAGAGTATGGCTTCAATACTGCACGCACAAAAATCCTGTGCAATTACGGCGGGATCGCGGAAGTTGACCATCCTGACAGGCAACAGTCCCCGTTGAATGCGTTCGAAAGTGAGCCCAAGACTGGGAGGTCCTTTGGGGCACCTGGCAGTTCAAATATATAAATACTTTCTGCTGCGAATGGCCGCAATCATGGTGATTCCCCTGGTAACCTGGGTGCTGCACAGTCGGCCATGTTCAAGTTATTGAGGACGTTCGAGAAAGATCAAAGGTGGATATCAGACAAATTGTACGTAATTACGTAATCTGTTGATGGTTTCAACGCGATCCAGTCTTACGTTTCACACTCAACGTCAAATCATGTTTGCCAACATTTGTTATGTAGTGTTTTTACGATTTTACTCATACAAATGCCTAAAATACAGTATGGCGGGCGTTCCACGACACGACATCGCTTGAAAGAACGGACTGAAATCATGGAGCTTAGATTAGGGCTGTGCCCAAAGCTTGTATGTGTATCGTAGCTGAAACTCCTGCATCTTAGATACGCTCTTTGCGATGATACTACTGTAGCACAGATACCCATCATTCTCGCAATCGTGGTCAAGCAGTGCTGTTTACAAGGAAACTCAGATACGTGTGCTGCTAAGGACCCGGTGACCCGGCCCTTGCATTAGTTGCCGGTAGCGAGGATAAAAAGCTATTACTGTACCTGAGTGAAAAAGTGTGTGGCGAGCATCAAAACCGCCCGTTGACAAGAGAGCACAGCAGTAGCACACAAATACGTGGACACGGGGCCAGAAAGTTGAGAAGACATCAAGTAAAAATGAGAGGACTTAAGCATAAGTGGGTGGGAAGTTCCGAGTTCTCTTTTTGTGTTTGTGGGACTGTGTGGGAAAATTCTGCGATTTTGTTGCGGCCGTTGCCGGATCATGTGATGTTGTTTTCTTCGTTGCGGCGGCCCGGCCATTGCCGGATCATGTTTTTTTTCTCAACTGCGCGATTTTGTTGCGGTGCGATGTAGCGACTTTTGGGTGATACAAGTTATGGGCCCTGTGTGCCATGCCATGCACAATACCTTCGCAACTCCCAAGACAACCCCGTGCCCTCTGTATGGACCTCAAGACGAAAATGTGCCCGGCTCCTCGACAGTGGGATGGGACGGTGGTGCATGGGTACAGGTGTGTGGTTGTTTCTGTTGCTGGTGGTGCCACCTTCTGACTGTTCTGATCCGGCCATGTTCCCCTGTTTTCACTGGCCCGCTAGTACTCGCACATTCGTGGCAGCGCCTCTGGTTTGCCCTTGCCCTTCTGCGGCAGTGCCCCAAGTGGCGCCTCGTGCTCACGCTTGCCTTCTTCTGGCAGCCTCTCGTGTCCGTGTCCGGCCTCGCCTTGTGGCAGTGTTACCTGCCCACGCCCTGCCTTGCCATACTATGCCGCGGGCTCCAACGCTTCGGGTTTTGTGGCAGCTGCTTTCTCAGCCCCGCTTGCAAGCTCGATGCCAGCGGTTCCCTTGGCCGGGCCTGGTATGGCACCCCGACCGGCAGTGCTCCCCCTAGGTCATGCAGTGGTCATGCGCATCGACTCCCGCGGATTTGACTGCGTCCCGTGTCAGTATTCACGGCCGCGCTAGCGAGCCCAAGAGGGTCTGGGTCTTCATGGTCCTGACCCCAAGCACGCCCACATGGCGCAGGCCCACGTGGAGGGCGTTGACCTCACAATGAGAACGCGAGCAGAAGTTGTCATCGGCCTTATCTCAGATGTACGTGACCGAACATCCCCAAAATCACACAAACATTTCGAGCAGGCCTTCGTCAATGGCCACCGGGAAGAATATGAAACCGGGCAACACATCGGCAGTCCCCGCTCTGATGGAGGGGGCGAGCATACCGCCCGCAATATGCAGCAGCCCGACACCTCCGACCCTCAATTCTTCAAGGCGCGAGCCATCATCCACACTCCCGACTTCCATCACGGCAAAGTCTCCGCTCACTCGCTCGACCACACGCCCCTTGACCCGGCCGAAAACACGGCAATTATCATGGAGAGCGCGATGCAACGCCAGGGCTATAACCCCGCTACTGCGGTGCTCAACTCGTTCAGCATTCGCATCGCCCGCCAGATGGTCATCGTCCCCGGCTGCGAGCTACCTCCGCCAAGCGTGACACACGGCAAGGGCGTGCCGCGCGTGCAGAACGGGAGCTGGAATATCCTCGATTCCAAGTTCCACGTTGGCGGCCGGATGAGGAACTGGAAGGTCCTCGTCGTGTGCGACGGCATGGAGGCGCTGAGCTTCAAGGGCCCGGGGACGAGCATCAGTATCACTACTCTAATGGCGCTTATAGACGCATGCCACACGTGTGCAGGTTCTGCAGGGACGTCGAATCCATGCGACAACGCTACGATACCTTGGCTACCGACGGCGACACCGGCAGTCTGATCAACTTTACCAAGGCGTTCAACAACAGGTGCAAGAACAGCGGTCGGCAACGAGCCGCCAGCGATCCTCGCCACGGACCAACTGCCGTTGGTCAAGGACGACCCTGGGCAGCGCCGCGCGCTCGAGAACATCTCGCGGACGATCGAGTCGTTTGGTGAGGCGAAGAACATCAGCTTCATCCTTTCCTTACTGCAGAAGAAAGGCGGCTGAGCGCGGTGAAATTCGGCATATGCTCGCAGTGCCTGCTCCTCGAAAAAGCGCTCAACGAGAGCAAGCAGGACCAGTATTTGTCCAACGTCGCTCTCAAGGTCAACACCAAGCTCGGTGAGATCAACCACAACCCTGCCGGCGACGCTCTCGGCTGGCTTACCCAGGAGCCCACCATCCTCGTCGCTATCGACGTCACGCATCCCGGCCCGAGCAGCGTACCCGGCACGCCGTCCATCGCGGGCGTCGTCGCTAGCGTCGACAAGGACTTTGTGCAGTTCCACGCAAGCTTGGGGCTCTTCTGGCGTTTTGTTTTCGCTCCTACCACATCGCTGATATACCTCTAACAGGGCATCGCACGCAGAGCTCGCCGATATGATCATCAAGCGACTACAGGCCTTCCGCGCGCTTCCGCCCCCGCTCGAACGTACTTCCAAAACGCATGATCATTTTCCGTGATGGTGTATCAGAGGTAACATGTTCTCCGATCCCCTGTTACAACAACTATCACTGATCTGCAAACACGCACGCAGGGCCAATACGACAAGTGATCAAAGAAGAGTTGCCTCAGATATTCGAGGCGTTCAAGCGCATCGATGCCAAGAACCCACAGTACCACCCGATGCGGAGTGTCGTCATCTGTGGCAAGCAACACAACGCGCGCTTTTACCCCACTGCCACCAACTCTGAATTTGCCGACTGAAACGGGAACACGCGGCCAGGCACAGTTGTCAGCAAAGGCATGATGTGGTTTGCGCAGTAATGCGGGACGCCATGTGCGGTGAGAAAAATCGAACTTGAATTGGACACTCAATACAAGGACTGCAAAAAGGTGTTGGAGGACAGACAGGGAACACAGGTACGTTTCCTAATGTTGACAATGCTCCCCCTGCTTCCTGCAGACTGTATACGTCTGAGAGAACTCGGATATGCCATACGAAGTAATGGCCCACTACTAGTAACACAAGTCCTATTCATCTCCTATCGTCTTGAATCGTGATTGCACTAACAAAGAACTGTGGGTAAAGAAGATGAATCATCCGATCTGTACACCCGGCCATAGTATGATCATGATGGACTTGTCAAAGATGCTCTGGAATGGTGATGAACCAGTCAGCGTGCTATCAGCATGTGCTTCCCGGGCCATCTCCATCAAGTAGTGCTTACGGCACGTCTGGCCGCTGGCCCGACTTTTTCCGAAGTCCTCCCGAAGTTATGTCCGCCGGTCCTTGCCATCTCACTACCCAACCCACAGCACCATATTTCGTGCTGCTACATACCACTAGAAACATAAAGAAAGTCCTCAAAGTTACGCAGAAAATGGTAGGCATTTGACCTAGATAGACGGGCGCTAGCGCATCGAATCGTTGCGTTGCTTCGATCCACATATAATGATACCCTCATGGTGAGCCCACGGCCTCAGCCACCAGAACAATGATCATGATGTGACTCTCCCGGGGAAAGGGGACCATATATGTGCACTATCAGGTGCTACAAAAGGCGACCAACGACCATACCCCAATCACTTACCCACGTATCCAACCTGCTGCTCTCTTGTCGGTATGGTCAACTTCAACAGTCCCGCTGTGCTCATACAGGATGCTCGTGCGTACATATTTCCAGCCATCTATTACAAGTTTAAGAATCACACCAAGTCCTCCCTTGACAGTGGCGCTCACCAAGCTTTGGCATACTGTGGGCGGTCTATACATGTGAGTCTGTCATGCCGCAACCGTATTATATGATGATCAAGCATAATGCAACCCTCACTCGTAGCTGGGAATACCTCACTACTCTTGAATATGAATGGGGTGTCATTCGGGGACGTCGCCCCTACCGGTGGACGATATGGGTCCGTAGATATACGCGCTTCACTTTGGTTTATTCTGCCACACCGGGGTCCCGGACTGATTTGTTCATTTAATTGACCAATAGATTTACTCCGTTGCGCGAGTGTCCGCCCTTTTCCTCGTAGTACTTGGTTTTGTCGTCATGGATAATACGACCCATATCCATTGTCAAGTGGGTACCTTGTCCGCGTCGCCTGCTTCCTTATAGCTGGTCCCTGACTACCACCATTTGAAGGTCGCCATCACTTCTGAAACTGTGAGAATTGGTGTTCTCACATGCATGCGCCTGTCAGAGGGAACGCTTACCACTTTATCGTTAATCCATTTCTAGGTTTTCGCCTTTTTGACCATGTCCACCTCCTCATTATTGATTGTTCTTCGCGTGTATGTCGTTGTCAACATACTACGATCTTCCCAAACCAGATGTTCATTGAAGTTGTTAGAATTGCGGTTTGGAACAGAAACAAGGTCGCTGCAATCACGGCAATCATTCTATGGGTAATCAATGCTGCATTCTTTATCCAATGTAAGACATTTCTCCATTCTCCTGCGGGCCATCAAATATTAAGCCACATACCAATGTGGGTTGATCGTAGTGATTGCGCGTGTGAATATGCAATTCCACATATTTTCAAACATGTCCTTATCACATTCCTAGCTTCGCTTTGCAAGGTTATCTGACACATGGCCCTGCGCACCTGTCAACATCGAGAGCAATCAACTCAACATGATCGCCATGGCCGGTACCGACATCGCGTTACTTCTGATCATGCTCGTTGGCGTGTTTCGGTTGCGCTATCACGGTAATGACATGTTTGGTCTGACCCAAGTCCTCTGGAAACAGGTGTGATAACAGTTTGTGCCAGCCGTGGACCGTGGTTCATTTATCCTGCTGTGTTTCGCTTTCGGAAGGGTGTCATTTGGCTCGTGCTTGCTCTAGTAGCTGAGATTCCGCCGGTGGTAAGCCTGACAAATTTCCCGCTCTTCTCGTCTTCGTTCATCTCCATATTGTGACCTAGGTATTCCTCATTTTGAATTTGAATGGTATTTCTTTTCGGCCTGATCTATGCCCCACGTCCACTGAATCCCATCCTCCGTGGAATACCAGTCCCGTTTGACACCGTATGTTTAATTTGTTATTACTAGGGTAGTTCCTTACTATCTTGGTTATCCTAGATGTTCCAGGTTCCAGCTTATATCACGATGACAATCGCTGCAACCCGGTTGTACCGCTCTCTGGTAGACTTCACCTCCAGTTCCACCGATGTGTATGGCATACTCTACTCCCTCGCGTTTTCTGCTCACTGGACGATGCCGTTTTAGCGCACACGGGGTTCCAAAAGACAGCTGGCCTTTAGTTCAGGAGTCCAGGCGGATGATGGCGACATCAATCCCGATGGATCGGGTGGAGGTAACCGTGCACATTGTATCTGAGCAGCATGTGGCACCACAGATTAGGGATGATGTCTCGAGCATTAGAACAAGAGATCAGATACACGAGAAGTCGAACGGAATGAGTTATGATAGGGACATGGAGCGCGGCGTATGAATATGAATCCCTTTGGACTAGATATTACAGATTAGGAGATATTTTATTTGTATTTCTTGTCGCAATATCACGTTGTTAATTAAACATTCTGCATCACTACAGTAGTGATAACAGAACAATGTGGGCTGTGATATCAGAAATTCATAAGGTTTTGGCGCAAGGCGTTTTCCAGAGCCATCAGGCCCTTGTCGGTGGGGTGACATATTACACCTTGAATCCGTACCAAGTTGTCATGGGCTAATTGATTAATTGCTATGTGAAACCAGGGCTTGCGGTCAGAGCGCGGTGAAGCTTGTGAAGACCGGGGAGCCATAGTAGCCTGGGACGTATCAGGAAACGGCGAAACGCCCCATACTGAAGACACGACACCGCTAATGGGTAAGCCCAACAGCCAGTGTTCTATCCGGACACGTGCATACATACTTCTGAGAGCTGGTAGAGTGCATTCTGGGACTGGATGGGAGTACTAGTGCGAACTCATGACCTTCTGTGAGTATCATTCAACGGGTGTTGTCATGGTCAAGGGAAACAGATGCTACGAATCGGAATTGGATCAGACACCCTGAACGCCTACGTGGCAATGGTGAATTCGAGCCTGACGGCAGAAGTTCTGTGCAATACGCAATGATGTTCCATGATCGGAACTTCCGTGGTGGTAGAAGTGTATGACAACATCATCGACCATTCTAAGACATTCTTTGGAACCGCAGCTGGAACCCGAACGCCGTCCACTCTGCATTTCAGCATTTGGGGCCTTTGGGCACCACTCTCACACATTCTGCGCCGGCAGCCCAGGATCACTTACAACTCACTTCACATCGCCACTCATCACGACCCTACCCTTAGACACGGGCTGCGTGAAGGGAATCGCATTTTCACTACCCGTCACAGCCTTACACCAAACGACATATGGCAGGGTGGCACTAACTTCGAGTTTCCCGTAGAAGTCGCGACAACGCATGGTAGAAGAGGGAATAAAAGAGTGGCGGAGCTAGACTCGGAGGACCTAAGGATAGAGTTTGAAAACGTCGGCCGTTCACGAGGATGATTTTTGAAGCAAGCGGAATGGCGACAAGACCTTTACCCCGAGGACAAATTATTAGTGGATCCTTGCTCGTGGCAATGCAAAAGCGACGTAGTTGTGATCTTTGATATTTTCCTGCTGGTACGATACGATGCAGGTCAGAGTTGGAATGATCCGTACAGGACATTATCTAAGGTGCCGGACCGGGAGTAAATTAGAGGCCGTGTTGAATGCCACACATACAGCCAAACAGTAAAGCCGCGCGGCAGTGCGGTGTCCTATCTCACCCGAAAAGTCTATCATGGTGGTTCCAAATCCATCCTTTGATTTCTTTCATCTAACATCACATCTGGTTCCCGTCAGTGACGCAACAAATGTACATATATCCGAGATGATTTTCCGTGCTTGTGCATCCTCGTAGTGAGTTATCTCCCGATTGTTCTCAGGGTTGTAGTCAATTAACATTGACCCTTTACACAAAACAGCTCGTCCAGGAGTGGCGGCGTATCACGGCCTAATTCTCTTAGAATAGTCGGATGTGACGCTGCTTGGAGCAGGAAGTACTGTATCCATACAGTATGTATCTGCGCATCAGCGTTCCAATCACCCCGACTCTTCCGCGTATTAGGCCTCCTGCTTGTCCATCGGCATGGCTAAATTTCGTTATGGCAATCCCTCTGCAATAACATAGGATTCCTGTGTTTTGAAGCCATGCTCTTCAGCGCTCATAACTCCTCCCTTCTCGGGGTGATGGTTAAGCTATGGTTCACCGCTCACCGTGGGTGGCATCGACAAGTGAGCTTTTCGGGTCGCACCAGCGCCTTGCTTCACACATTATAACATAACTCGATTACAAATCTTGAACATGAATGCAATGCATCCGGCTGCGCCAGCGTCCACGGTCTTCCTCACTGGTCCGTAGCCATATTTGCTCCACTCTTGTTTCCTGAACACACAGGAGACTTGGACTGACTCACTCGTTTGACAATCGGTAGATTTACCTCCTTGCGTGAGTGGCCGCGCCCTGGGAGTGATATAGTGATATCCGGTTGTGCTCTGACGTATAATACGATCACAATCAATTGTCAGGTTTGTACCTTTCCGCGCTTGCCTACTTAGGCTTTGGAACTGACTGGCTGCCGCATCAAGGGTGGTTATCCTTCATTATTGTAAGCATTACACTCCTTCCCCCCCACATGCGCTGTCATCGCAGCAGAGTCACCATTCTCAACATGTCGTAATGTGAAAATGATCGGAACTGTCCATCGTTAGCAAAGGTATCCAAATCGACCGGTTTCGAAGACAAATTCCCTATTTTGTGGAAGCTAAAAAAAATTATGTTCCTCGATCAGGTTCGGGTAGTTTTAGATTCCGCGCATATCCTGTACTGTAGACGTTCTGTCCTATTCATTCTCATCACAACGGCTAACTTGTAAGTCTTCCACTAGGGAAACCGAGGATGCATGATCGTAGATTTGGCCTTGTTTCATTTATGGAATCTGGAGTGCATCTGATGGGTGCTGTTATTTGTCTGATGCCTCAAGTCGATAGCATTTCTATGCAGTTGGCCCCAAGTCCTTTTACGGCTTAATCTTTCTCCTGGTTTGACTACAGTAGCTTCCCTCTCCGTTTGTTTTCACTTCAGGCGTCATCTTCATTTCCGTGCACCACGCCTCAACACAGGCCATAATTTCTTGTGTTGGACAGTGCTGGTCGGCCCATAACCTGCATGATCGGGGGCTGGGGGCGGGGAAGATTTCTCCGGGTGGAGAAAACGACAAAATGTGATCGTGACTAGTACTACCCTGGATCAGCATGTACAAGATAGGAAACTGAAACAGGGGCAAATAAACGGAGATGGTTGGGTTAACTTACACATTCATGCCTGCGCAGGCTCTCTTCAAAAGTATCTCGATACCTTTTTTTATCAACGATGAATCTATCCTCAGTGGTGATATGAACGTGGACATACTAGTGCAGTATTCGGCACAGTATTCGAGCTCCTGAAGAGAGGTGCGGCTTGAAAAGTCCTTGTAATTTCTTATTCGTATTCGTGCCTTCGTTTACACGAGCGTTATCTAATCTAAGATACCAGACCTAGACCGGCCGACCGGCCCTATATAGACCGCCCTGCGGCCCTGAGCCTGGGATACTGTAGTCCCAACTTTGAACACTATGGCAACATCGGGCCATCTGATGCCCACCCCAAGGCCCGCCTGGCTATAGTAAATGTACGCATTTCATTAAATGCACACAATAACACGGCAAATATTCGGCCTGCTGTCCAGTATGGCCGAGGGAATTTGGGAGCTAACAGCCAGTGCCCCGGGGCATCGGGTATTTTTCCAATCTGAAAAAATGTTTCCCAGTGCCACCGTACCAGTGGTTTAAGCTCAAGGTTTGACCGTCAGTGTGGTTACAGAGCCATGGCGTGTGGCGTGTCACGGGCCTCACGGCGACACTGGCGCTTGCTACGGTATTCATCACACTGGGACACTACCCGCAGCAGAATGGATTATACCGCCATGGCAAAGCGGTCTTGGTGACTGGGTAAACCGGTTGTCGGAGGACCTGCGAGAGCTCTAATGCCACTTTTAGGGGGTTTTAGACTTGGTATTGAATCCCACACGACTCAGATCCGAAGATGGCCGAGGCTGTCACCTGACCAGCACGGGATCAATCGATCAAGGGGTACACGACACGCGTGTGGGGCCGAGGTTAACTAGTTAACTACTCCCATGCTAGGCAAAACCTAGCAGGCATTTCCAAAAAAAATGACTATATAGGTGCGCCATCAGGTACTTCAGGAGGTGTCTTCCGGGCTCACTTCCTCGCCTAATTGAACCCCCGACAATACTTGTCTGCTGGTATGGTCAACTTCAGCGATCCTGCCGTCATCGCGAAGGATTACTGTGCGTACACTTTTTCAGCTGTGCTCTGCTGCTTATAAAGGTTTAACGGACATCTCATGTATCAGTGGCGGTGGTCAAGCTGTGGCATGCCGTGGGAGGTCTCTATATGTGAGCTGTTCGGGTCATACTACCCTTTTGTATAGACTTATAGTATGCCCCATAACTCAAAACTCAACCCTCAGCTGGGAATTCTTCACTTCCCTTGAATATGAATGGAACGTCCTTCGGGGGCGCCTCCCTTACCGGTGGACGGTATTGGTCAGTGGAAATTTTTGCTTTACTTTGGTTTCCTCTGCCCAGATAACCCAGGAGCATTGGGCTGCTTTGCTCATTTGATAACCGATAATAGGTATACTCCCTCGCGCGATTGGGCACCCTTTTTAGCGTATCACTTCGTTTTGTTCTAATGGATAATAGGATACCAGTCGATTGTCAGGTCCGTACCTATCCCTCGCTTGCTACTTTAGAAGTGGGATCTGACTGGCCAGGATCACAAGATTATATTCTCTTTTATGATTGTGAGCGCTGGCATCCCCCGTCAAGCATTCTCATATCCGGGATGGGAAAACGTAACCCTTCACTCACATCTCTTTATTAGGTCTTTGCCTACTCGTCTGTGTCTGCCTCTTCGCTATTGATTGTCCTTCGCACGTTCGTCCTCATCAACACTCCCTGACACCCAAGTCTCCTCAATCGGGCCCTGATTGAGATTTCTAGCATTGCGATTTGGAACAGAAATCGGTTTATTGTTGTTATTGCAATCGCTATATGGATTATCAATGCTGCATTCCTCATCCAAGGTAAGTATTTCCCTCTCACCGCCCCTGCAATGACCTGAAACCCCATACTAACGTGCTTTGGTGACAGGTGCCGCGCGGGTAACTATTAACTAATCAACTCCCGTTATTTTGAATACTCTGTCTCATACCGTCCATAGCTTCGCGCAGCGTGGTCACCTGCGAGAATGAGTTGTATTTCTCTCCACACAGAGAACAGTGTATTAGCCCTCGTCAACCTGCTCGTTACCGATCTCGCCTTACTTCTTATCATGCTTGTTGGCTTGCTTCGCCTACGCTATGGTGGTGCGTACGGCCTGACCCAACTCCTCTGGAAACAAGTGGAGTAGCTCTCCTCTCGAGCCATGATTATTTGACTCTGAGATGTGTTTCGTTTCATAAGGGCGTCATTTGGCTCTTGCTTGCTACCGTGGCTGAGGTTCCACCAGTGGTGAGTCTTGCTAGTTTTTCCATCACTCCCTTTCGTTGATCTCCCTCTTACATTCTAGGTGTTCGTTGCTTTGGACTTGAATGGTGATGATTCATCGATTCATCGCTCCCATCCACGTTAAATGTCCATTAATTCTATTGCATTGAACTCTATTCCTCTTCAAATATCAGGCCCCTTCAATATAGTACGTACCGCTTATCATTAATGGGGCAGTTTCTTACTTTTGTCCAACTCAGATGTTCCAGCCGCCGACGTGGATCACGATGACGATCGCTGCAACCCGGATGCACCGCTCTCTAGTGGACTTCGCTTCCGGATCCACTGACATGTACGGCACTCTTGCTCATTTTCATTCTCCCATTCATTGCCGTCAATGTAGTTTATCTAGTTTAAGTGCAAAGGTGGTTCAACAACACGGTAATCTTCCAGGCCCAAAGACCAGACGGATCCGCGCCGCGTCAATTTCACCCGATCAGATGGGGGTAGCCGTCCACGTTGTCTCAGAGCAGCATATATCACAGCAGATGAGCTCGAATGACTCGTGTATCGACATATACGAGCGAGTTAAACGAGAACCCGAACCGATTAAAACTGTGTAACGAACGATATGGGATGGCAGGATGTAAAATTTCCTCGCTACTGGAAACTGCTACCGTATTTGTATCGGGCTAGGCCTGACTCTGCTGGTGAAGAGGTTTATGCGAGGAATCGGACGAGATCACGCGAGGGAGGGAAACGGAAGCAAGGGGCAATTTTAGGGATAAAGACGTTGTTGGGCATCGTTATCGGTATAGTGTCCAATTATCTCCAATGCGCTTGTACGAGAAGGCGCCTGAAGGATTGGATATCAAAATGAAGTGAATTTGTGTTCATATTGTGCGCTCGACATACGCGACGTGGGATAGCCGTATACGCTCGAGTTCAAGTTGATTGATTGGCCCTGGGCTGGCCCGGGTTCACTGCGTTCGAAAGGCGAGTTGTTCAGGTATGGACGCCGACATTTCGTGCGCCGTGTCGGCGACTGATGATCCTTACAATAGCAATAGCCTCAGAGGTGTTTCAAATTCTAAAAATTTCAGCGATACTGTAGTGTTTTCTTCCGTTCGTTCTATCTATGCGATGTGGAGTGTGGAGTGTGAATCGAGTCGGGCTGTCGGGTCTCACGACCTTCAAGTTGCACTCTCTGTCACCCCAACCCGGAACTTTTAGTTTAAACACTACTATAAAGTAAGAGGAAGTAAAATCCGTACGTAAGACGTCGTTGGCGCAAGTGTAGAAGGTAAAAGGTAAAATCCAAAGGTAAAACCTGACTTGCCTCGTTGGCTCGGTGTTAAGAAGCAGATGAGGTGAGATAGTAAAAAGCGAGATACATGTAAGAAATGATAAGGGATGTGTAAAACCACGAATGTAGGTGTTGTAAATGGGACGGAAGAGTGAAGGCACATCCCCGTGAACGCTCGTGCGGTGGGAAGGGAGATGTGGCCAGAGTGGTTTGCTGGGCAGCTACTATCATAGTAAACTAGTAAACCCCAAATCCGCGCGGCCAGGCGGATGGCCGAGGTGTGGCAGGAGTGTGCCATGCGAGAGAGAACTTGAAGTCGATCCATGGGTGTCACACGGTCGGGGGTTAGGTAAAGTGGACGGAGGTCTAAGGTCACGTGACTGAAGACTTTGCTCAATTGCTCAAAAAAAGTGTCGACGACTCGACGGCGGCTTGGGGAGTGCGAGAGGAGAGGACAAGGGCCAGACTTCGCGAACACGACCAGTGGACCCTGCTCACACTCTACCACGTCGGTTCGCAAACATGGGACGGCCCCGCATACCTCCCATACGCTCGTAGCCACCCGGCGCTGCGGGCAGGTCCACGGCCCCGCTATTGCAAAAGATTCTTATCGCTCTTTCGTTTCGCTCAGAAGTTGGGTGCCTCCCCTTTCGCCTGTCGCCACACTCCCATATACTCTCACACCTCTCGTTCCCATGTCTTCTTTACACCACCATGTCGGAACGCCCCTCGCTCTCCAGTCAACCGCCCCTCGATGCTCTGAACAGGGACCCCCAGCCCCGAAAGTGGACACATGAGGTTTGGATACACATCACCAAGCACGTCGGCGTCGGTATCATATGCTCCGTCGCGTATTTCGATCCGTGCGTTTCCTTCCTCCCCCCCTCCTTTTGTTCTCTGTCGTCGGGGCTCATTTTATTCTCAGGGGAAACTGGGGCGTCGGTCTACAGGCAGGCTCACAATATGGGTACAAACTCCTCTTCGTCATCATGCTTGCAGGATTTTTTGCCGTGATTCTTCAGGTATTTTTCCTCCACTGCCATTACACGTTGCCAACTGATTCTCGTCCGCCACTTGTTAAAGAGTCTAGCATGTAGACTTGGTGTGGTCACTGGGCTGGGTCAGCTGGTTTCCATTCATATGATCTTTTACTCACGACCCATGACTCTTGTGAACTTAGACCTTGCGTCTCACTGTCGACTCCTCTTTCACAATCGGGCGAAACATACCACGTTTTGGCGATGGTTCATCTTATATCCACTATATGTTTGTTCGGAAATCGGCATTATCAGCACCGATTTGGCAGAACTCCTCGGATCGGCGATTGCTCTTAATCTACTCTTTCCAAACCTCCCTCTTTGGGCTGGAGTCCTCCTCACCGCCTTCGATG
>Ga0307510_10001590_pt1 | contig 25124 bp, 11 predicted proteins | sample 12_EM_MG_FD_207224 | JGI IMG/M metagenome (GOLD analysis project Ga0307510, IMG submission 207224) | Populus trichocarpa ectomycorrhiza microbial communities from riparian zone in the Pacific Northwest, United States - 12_EM | ecosystem: Host-associated > Plants > Roots > Unclassified | place... | reverse complement strand
CTCAATTGCATAATCGATTTTACGATAAAAGATTTTTTTAAAAAAAACATTATGGGCTCATTGGTATGTCGAGTTTAACTTTATATATATATTTCAATTTCATCATTTGATATTAAACTGATTGAAAATTGAGTTTAATAATTTGTTTCATTTTATTTTTTATGAGGTTATCATAATCTTAAAAAAAGTCGCAGTATTGGTTTGACACTCGATTTTGCGATCGTCTATTTTTGTTATCATATAGTTAAATAAACAATAGTTTAGAATAAAAACAAGTTATTAATCCCAATAGAATCCATTACCCGATTTGCGGGTTTGACATGTTGACCTAAGTTACCTAATTCATAAGTTTGATATGTTTACTCATCAAACCTATTTTTTTTAGTTTCTAGTCCTTTAATTTTTCTAATTGTTTTTTTTTCACTCTTATTCAGTATTGAATTAGTTGAGAAATGAAATTCATGATTTATATTTTTCTACTTTTATAGGATTATCATGATTTCAAATAAATATTTTTTTTAGAGTTGATGTTCGATTTTGAAAATATCTAATGTTATCATAAATTAAATAAAAATAATTTACAAAAACAATAAAGTTATTAAACCTATTGAAATCCATGACTTAGGTCACAAGGTAACCGATGTTGATCTAATCTAGTATCTTCTCAATATAAAAAACAATTATCGTCTTAAAACTTTTTTAAAAGTTATGTTATATTTTTACCATTCATCTAAGTTGTCTTTGAACCCATTAAATTAAATAATTCACTTTGATCAGCTCTCACACGGTTTAATTCGAAACTCGAGCTAGGTAAAGAGTCGAATTGATAAGTTTCAAGATCGAACTGCTTGATTAGATTTAATGATACTAACAAAAAAAATTTCATACTCAATATTTTTTTTAAGTTTAGAAAAAATAATAATCCTACTAGCAATGAGCAAATGTACTAGAAATATTTTTTGTTTTTTAGTTTTTTTTGCCCGCATACTCAAAACTTTATAAATTCATAATTATTATTATACCCAACTCTCATGTTGTGGAATTAGATAAATGATTTTTTAATTTTTTAGATGCTTAATCATACCATAATTTTTAATTTATTTTATTGATTACACATTAATTTTTTAATGATAAAAAAATTAATAATACTTGCATTTTTCTTATTAAATTTTTTTTTTGCTTCAACTCGCAACGAAGAATCAAACTAGTGTGCATGCATATACACACACCTAACATGACACTGGAAGTAACATCCTTTATTTATTTTCTTCTTTTTTTTTTATCTTTTTATATGTTTATATTTATGTGTTATATTATTTGACTTGAATTTTTAGATATTTGATGTTATTTTGTAATTGAATGACAAACTGTTGTTTAAATAACAAACTTAAATTACATTCTCTTTTAGTTTTCTAATATTATAATATAATATAATATATAAAGAGATTTAGATTAATTTTTACAAGGATTGCAATGTGATATGATGTAATAAATATAATAATGGTTACATATTCTCTAATATTTATTTAATAAAATCTAGTAATAAGTGAAGGTTGGATAATTAGATTTGTTTTATAACATATACAATAATTTAAACAGCAAAAATAACAAGCCGAGCCTATCTGAGTTTCATATGCACCCGACTAACAACTAATTATATTTGTTGTTATAAAGAGTGTTTGTTTTATTGTTTTAAAAGTATTTTTGAAAAAAATTGATTTTTTTATTTTTTGTTTTAAATTAATAATTTTTTGATGTTTTTAAATTATTTTGATGTGCTAATATTAAAAATAAAATTTAAAAAATAAAAAAATTATTTTAATATATTTACAAAAAGAAAATATTTTAAAAAACAAACTATTATTATATATATATATATATATTTTTTTTTTAAAAAGCAAGTACAGTAAAATTGTCATCTCTAACCGTTGTCGTAACACGCGACAAGCAATGATAATATCGACATTTGTTACTGTAGTGATTTTTCTCACTCTGTACGCTAAAGCTTGAAAGCCTCAAAAACATGTGAAGGCCGAGTTTCTTTCATAAAATTTGCCCTCATGAACACATAATGGGCCAATTTGGTAACCCTTAATCACGAACACGAACTCAGAACACGACAGACCAACAGTTCTTTCCCCACTCCGAAAGCAACAGGAAACCTCGGAATCTCGAGCTAGACTGACTGCACATTTCCCACACAACCCAACGCAGGCACCCGGCAACGCACAATCCCGCCAAAACCCCACCAAATATTATCCATCCACTTTAATGCTTGTCATTTGGTTGAACAGCATTTGACCGTGGAAGGCACCCCAGGAAGAAAAAAAAAAAAAAAAAAAAGAGGAGAGAGAGAGAGAGGAAACGAAAAGAAAAATGCACAAAACCCCCTCTGCCTAGGGTTTTCTTCTTACAGTCACAGAAAAGAAAAAAATTATGGTGGTTTTAGACTCTAACCCCGAACCCCAACCCCAACCCCAACAAAACCCTCGACAGCAAGACCAGACTATCCTCTTCAACAAGGGTGAGGAAGTTGAAGTAAGCAGTGACGAGGAAGGTTTCAGGGGTGCTTGGTATTTAGCTACCATTTTAGAATTCCCGAAACCACAATCACAAGCAGCAGTGAAATCAGCTTCGAAGAAGAAAAGGAAAGCGATTGTTCAGTACAAGACTCTGGTTACTGAAGATGGGTCTGCTCCTCTGGTAGAACAAGTCGATCCTCATCTCATTAGGCCTTTGCCCCCGCAATATTTACTGAAAAATGGCGGGCTTTTTCAAGAAAACGAAGCCATTGATGCAAGCCTTAGAGATGGCTGGTGGTCTGGTGTTGTAAAGAAGGTTCTTGATGGGGGGTCAAGATACATGGTTTATTTTGATAACCCTCCTGATGTTGTTGAATTTGAGGCCAAAGATTTAAGGCTTCATTTGGATTGGGTTGATGGCAACTGGGTCCAACCCCAAATGCAGCGGGTATTTCTCATTTCCATGAAATAGAGGCTTTTGAGTGTTTACTCGCTTCTTCTTCTTTGTGTTTGATTGTTTGTGCACTCATGCTGTTTAGATGTCTGTGAAACTTTTTTGCATGTTGTGTTGAAGTTCTAGATCTATGTGGGTGCTTTCGAATCTCACTAGAAATTGAATGACTCAATTGCATGTTGTGTTTTGGAAATTTGGATGCTGAGGATTTTTTGTGGTCCTACTTGCATGAGGAAAAGAAGAACTTTGAGTCGCTTACTTTAGTTGCTATTTCTTTCTTCGTGCACCCGCGTAACTTAATGCCTTAATCAATTCCTTGTCTTTAGGTCATATAACAATCTCCCTTCCCATTGCATGCCTATTTTTATGACGGCTAAAGTTATGTTAAGTTCCGAAAATGAGATTTAGTACCTGCTCAGTACCTTTTCAGTGCCTCAGCTCTGTCCTACCTGAATTCGGTTATTAAATTTTGGCATTCATTATGTCAATGCCCCAACTATGGATTTTGCTTATTTGCATTGATCATAATGTAGTAATTTGTGCACTTATCATTTATGTTATCTTTTCTTTTGGCTTCCACAAGCTCTATTTCTAGCCAATCTGTTCTTTCCATTTTATCAATGGAGTTGAAGATATGTATGCTCTCTGTTTGACTTATTTATCATATGAGTGATTTGGTTTCTCAATTTGATTTTTAAAGCAAGCAACAGGATCGGTTTTTAGCTCAGGGACAGAAGTAGAAGTGAACCTTGAAAAAGATAATGTACGTGATATTTGGTTGCCTGCAGTTGTCATCAAAGAAAACGAGGATAAAACTTTCTTGGTAAAGTGTCTAAGCGCGCGGAATAGTGATGAGGCTGGACCGATGAAAACAATTGTGGATTTTCTTCACATTCGACCCACTCCTCCTCTTTATGCAGACAGAAATTACGAGTTGCTGGAAAGGGTAGATACACGCTATGGCTTTGGTTGGAGATCTGGAGTAATTACAAAACTTCTTGCTGGGAGGAGATACAATGTCTTTTTTAAGCACGGAAATGAGGACAAGGAGCTTAGTCACTCAAAGATAAGGCCTCATCTGGAATGGGTAGATGGAAAATGGATTAGTAAATCAAAGGTATAATACTTATTTGGTTCAATTTGTTAGTTCATGTTATTAACAGTAGCAAGTGGCTGTTGTTAGATATGGTGTTGGATATACATCTAGGTTTGTTCCTATGTGCGGAAGATGGAGACCATTTCCTGACAGTGTGAGCCATTAGGTTTAGATCTCCCTTGCCATTCCATTTAATCTGAAGCTTACTCTTTAAATAGAGTGTTTTCCACCTCTTGCTCTATATTTGAACATCAACTGATCAACACAAGACATTTAAGGTTTTTATGGTCAATCATTTTCAGATTGATTGCAGATTAATCTGAGAAAAAGAAGGGAAAATTGAGCTGTTGACCCAGACTCAGGAAGTGTGCTTGTTGGATCTGATTCACTTTTGTATTGCTTCATATGCTATCTTACAATGTATGGTTTCTTCTGTTATGTGTGCAAAGCCCACACAGGCATGTGTTTATTACCAGCACTTTTCGTATAAGAAACTTCACTTGTTTACATTTTGTACCAGGAGTATTTTGAATGCATGATTAAGTGACTAATTTAGCATAGGGAATGCAATAAAATGTCTTGCCTCGCTTTCCTTGACACGTCAATGGGCAATGGCTGAGGAGCTTAGGTGATTCTTTGGGCTTACTTTTCTTATGACTTGGAGTTTTGTGATAGTCTGATGCATTTATTCTCTAAAGTTTGGCAGGATTGTATGAAATGAAGTTAGGAAGCCGAAAAACATGGTAGAAAATCCCCTTTCATCTTTTGATTGCGTAACTTCCCTGTTTTTGTTCAGGAAGTTAGAATTGTTTCTGATAGTCAAGGACAGTTTGTTGGCACCGACAGTAGTGACAACCCTGATGTGGCGGTACAACTCAAAAGCTCAAGTGCAGCTGAGGATAAGACCAAAGAGAAAACAGTTTCCACAAACATAAGGGATCCCACAGAGCAGTCAATGCATTCGGGTGAAAAATCAGTGAAGAAGCTAAAGCTGACACTTTATAATGGTGGCGGCTCATGTTCAAGCGCCTCCAGTATGCTAACTGATGTAGATACTACTGAAGCTCCATTATCAGTTACAGTTCTGCAGTCTAGGAAGATACCAATTGAAATGTCAAGCAACGAAAAACTTTGTGGTTTTACCACTTCAAAAACAGGAGGTAAAAGAGCAAGATGCATAGAAAAACATATGGTTGATGCTCAGCCTTCTAACAAAACTGAGAACTTTTCTGCAGGAAAGACAACTGTGAGTTGAATTTCATCTTCTAAAATTTTCATTAATTTTACATCCTATACTTCCAAGAGAAGCATTTGACTTTTTTTGAATGGTCTGCACATCCTGGCTGTGTGATCCAGCGAAAAGTATTAACAAGCTTTATGCTAACCTTGGTTGGCATTTTGTGACAGCATGGTGGTTCCATGAAGCACTATTGTATTGAAAGTCTTACTTTCAGTCTCACAGTCATAAACTGTTATTCTTCTTTTATGTCGCGACATATATGAAATAATCAACAGCTAAAACATGCACTTTGCAAGATCAAATAAATCATTATACTAGTTTTTGACACAAGCAGGTCCTTTTATATGATGACATGAATCACATGATATTGGGAAACAGTTAAGCCCATTTGTTAAAAAATAAACTAAGGCTTTCTTGATGGAGTTTTGATGATCACCTATACACGTTCACTTTTTGTTGGTTCTGCCATTTTTTCTAAGAGTAACTTGTTCTACTAGTTTTTTCCCTTTTGTGAAATTTTTTTCTTGTTTGCATCATCTCTTATCGATGCAGAAGACTAAGCTACATAAAGTGCTCGAATTGGACTGCCCGAAAGTGGACATTGTAACTAGGAAAGGGAGAGCCACCAAATCACCTTTTAGAAGTCCAAACTCTTCAGCAGCAGGTATATATTTCCTTGTTATTGTTGCATTACTTATTTCTTTTATTCACAGGATCTCTTCTATTGAGTGATTTTCAGTGAAGGACGGTGATGCAGTGGAAGTTACTGTTCAAGGCATCAGTGAGAGTGATGTTAAAACAAAAGAAATTGAAGTCCCTCTCATCATAGGGTTAAAAGCTATAGAGGGCATTTATCAGGATGACAAGGAAATGCTGAAGCTTATGAGGGATCAGAAGAAGGGTTTGAATGATTCAGCCAAAGACAAGAACATGGTAAGGAAGAGGTTTCTTTCTGCTTCTGTTTTTGTTTGGTTGTTCAACGGGAGGTGAGTGGGTGGGTGGGGCCATGATTAGAAGCTAAGGAAAACTGCCAAGATAAGTTGACAAGTATGAAAAACACCTATTTATGAGAGAGATGTAGACTGGTGATAGGACAGTTTAAGGTTTGGGAATTTGTGATGCTAATTCATGTGCAGTAATGCTTGCGATAGTTGTAAATAATGGGAATTTAGTTTTGAAGTTTCCATGAACTTACAGTTTCAGGCATTAAACAGAGCTGGTCCTTGAGAAAAGTGTTGCCATATTCTACAATGTTAAATTAGGTTGCAGGTTCACTATTCCTAATGGTATCTTGATTTTCACTTTGACATGCTGGATAGAAAGTGATACTGTTATTGTATAGAGAAAAATGATATTCTTCAGTGTAGTTTGTTTGAGTGGTTGGATAATTGCTAGTGTGCTTTTTTTGGCATTGTACCATCAACCAAAGTTTGAAGAATTCGAAGTGCACAGCCATTTTGCTGGCATTGGTCTCGAGCAATCTTGCATTAGATAAATGATACTGATTTTTAGGGAAAAAGAGTCCATTGGTACACATGGTTCTTGCATTTCATTGCCCTTAGAATGTGCAAAGGTGTGGAACATAAAATATTGTTCAAGGATTCCTGAATTGCAGTTACTTGTATGGGAGGCTACTGTAATAGTCTTTATAACCATTATATCTACTCAGTGTGCTAGTGTTTTTTTTTTTTTTTTGGCATACTTGCTTTCATTGATTCCTTGACCAAACCTGGAGAATAAGACCCTTACAGTGTTTTGCTTTCCCTGCTGTTCTTTTTGTCCCCTAATCAGACAGTACCAGCTCTTAGGTTTGTTGTTTTTGGTTCAGGAATATGTGGGAAGCAGTCAAAGAAGAAAGAGGGGAAGACCACGCAAATTAATCATAAACTCAAAAGCTCTGGTGGCTAGTATGTAAATGCTTTAAACCACAACTTGTTGGCTGGTCATTTTGTGATTTTTTTTGGAGATACACAAATATGCAATATAACATGCAGGTAAGGACTTTGGCTCTGTGGACCTTGCTGATGAAGTTGTACAAGTGGTTATTAAAGATCTTACAACTAATGAAGTTGAGTGGCCTACACAGGCAAGGGCGGAGCCTAAAGGTATGTAGAGCTTCAGATCTGAGTTATTTTTCTGCCTTGCTGCAAGGAACTTCTGTTGTGGAATTTTTAAGCAAACAAAAGGAAATTTCTGATTTCATCCACCATTACCCAGAATGCAGTGAGCTATAATGTGGGTATCTTTGGCAAAGAAAGAGAGCACCAAATGAAACTACTGTGGAAGTATTAGGCAAACAGCTGTAAATGTCACCAGAAGGATGCCTGTTACGCAAATCAATAACTTTCAATACTTTCCACTGTGATGACATAGACATTGATTTTAGGTTTGCCAAGAGCATGGCTTACTCTGAACCTCAGTTGTGGATGAGCTTATTATCTGTTGTCATAGATGTCTTAGAAAGATTAGGTTCTCATATTGACTTTTTTAATGGCCACAACAACAAAATTAGTCCTAAGTTTCCAATTCTCCATTTGTTTTGCCATGTTTATTCTTCAAATGGGTAATAGCATTGGTTCCCAGAAAGTTTTTCTAGAAGAAGGGAGATCAGAGTAGTGGTTCTTTTGTTTGATACAATCTCTCATCTAACAAATTTAAGAGACTATATAAGCAAATCATGGAATGAATACTGGTTGGTTAATCATTTGCCAGATATTGCTCTGGAAAGCTGATAACGCTAGAAGTTGGTTTTGCCTTGTCTCTTGGTCCCATTTCCATCTCCATCTGAGTGTCTCTCTCATACACAAACACCCTCTTTACTATAAGAGACACAAGCATAGAAAGCTACAACACTCACAATAGCCATTCAAAAATATGTATCCATTTCTGAAGCCTGATATGAAATTATGCAGTTTCACAAAATTCTTCAAGAGAGAAAAGCAGTGAAATTTCCAAGACAGATTTCATGTCAAGGGAAGCTGATGCTGATGCTGCTGCATCGAAGAATGTTGCTGATGATGATCAACCTCTATCAACCTGGTTTGGGAATATGCACGGTTCAGCAGGTCTTGAAGAATTAAGTAAGTCAAACATTTAAATGCATTTCCTCTTGTAGTTTTGCTGACTACAATTATTTCCTATTCAGGATTATCGACTGGTCGGATTGCTAGTGGAGTGAGTGAGGCTAGAGAAAAAAAAGTTGTAGCAGTGCAATCGTGTACGGTTGATCCAAAAAGCAATGACACTATGGTGGAAAATCAGTTGGTGCCTTTTGTAAAGAAGTCTCCGGTTTGGAACACAATTGAATCTATGGAAGTATTCCAAATCATTCCGCAAAAACCACACTTCCATCCTTTGACTGAATGTAAAGAAGAGTATCGTGAAGGATCAGCCATTGGCATTATGGTAACATTCGCCAGTTTGTTTGAGAAGATATCCTCCCTTCAATTTGATGATTGTAGAAGCATATTAGAGAGTACATTGGAAAGTCTTGTTGACTTGGAGAAGCATGGATTTGACATCACTGTGCCACGCTGTAGGTTGAATGAATTGCTTTCAATTAAAGATGGGCAAGGGGAGGTAATAAATGAGTCCAAAGATGCTGAAGAGAAAATACGAGTGCATACTGATGAGAAAAGAAAGCTGGAAGAGAAGATGAGCGATATTGAGAAGAAGATAACTGAGCTACAGGAAGAACTTGCTTTAACGAAGGCAAAGATGGATGTTAAGGGCCTTGATATTTCCAAGATGCAATCCCATGCTGATGCCATAAATGAACGGATAAAAAATGCCCGGGATCATTTTGTAAAAGTAGCCTCCGCCCCTTGGAAATCTCCCTGATGCACTTCAACCCCAACCAATTTTCTTGCTTGCTGCCCTGGATTATGGGAGCATAGTGAAAAGTTGTTGCGCGTTAGTGCTTCAACGTAGTGGTCATGAAAATGTAGTTAGCTAGTTTCAGCTGTGTATTTATCATCTATATCTGATCCTAGACATGTTGAATCTTTTTGGTGCTAGGTGCATGGAAATGGAGTTCGTCTTGAAACTCGAAACTGATGAAAGCTTTAATATGGTTGGATTTATCATCATTCTGGGTTATGGGTTATCTTCATGTTCAGACCATGAGGTGTAACACCAAGTGTAGGCCACTCCGTCCAGATATGGTATTCTTGTCGCCTTCACTCACACGCTCTATAGTACAGTGCCCGCCTTTGAAATTTATTTTTATCTAATTATATAAAAAATAAAATCGATAAGACAATGATTATAACTTTCGGAGCAAGATGTTTTTTTTTATTTCAAAATTACATCTCATTTTTCTTTTTACCATTATATGATTTTTTATTATTAGCAACAAGGGTTATTGAATAAAAACTAATGACAATTAAAAAAATCTGTAAAAATCTTAATGATTTAAATTAAAAAAAATATATCTTTTTAATAAAAACACTCCTTTCTTATTTATGTACATCTATTTTTAATGAAAAATACTTTTTTTTTAACATAACATTATTTTTTAAATAAAATTTCATTATGATCATCATGAAAGCAAGTTTTAATAAAGAAATAAAAAATCATGAATTGATCATTTTTAAGCACAAAAAAAAATTTAAAATTTTTATAATAAAAAATAATAAAATATATATTCTATTTTTATGAAATATTAATGAGTAATTTCTTTTTAAGGTTTTGCATATTAGGTTAAGATATAATTATTCATAAAATAATTGTTAATATTATCATAAAATCTCTATTTTAGTTGAAAATCATGGTCTAATTGGATAATCGCTTGAATATTATTTTGATAAATTTATTTAGATAAATTTATTCTAAAATAATAATAATAAAAAGGGGTTAAGGGTTGTTTAATAAACACGCATAGTTTTAGAGAAACAAACCTGCATACTTGACCTAAACAAAAACAATATATATATATATATATATATAGGCCTAGAAGGCCAGGACTTCGTGCCTAACTTTCTATTTCTTTTTTTGTTTTTAAACCCACCTTTATTTTAATAGAATAGATAACGAGTCGTTTTTTAATTTAAATTCCAGTCATCAAAAGTTAGGATCCAAGTCTTTGAACTCCAAAACCCAAATTTTAATAGCAGCTCATGCCATAATAGTCTTCAAAATCTTATCCTTATTATATCCATTAATTTTCCCATGTAATTGTCTGACCACATCTTTGATTTAGAGAGGTAGCCAAAAAGATCAACAAAACATGGTACATTATTGCAATGACATTCGCCTTTAAAATACATGTTGATAGAAAAAATTGCATGTATTTTCTTTGTATATCATTGTTGATCACACAGAAAAAGATTATGATGGTAAAAGTATTAGATGTGATCTCTGAAGATATCGAATCTCTTTGTTGAACTTAAAAATATTAGATCCCTTTCATTTCAAACATGTAATTTTTGAGGTTGTAGGATCCCCTTATTGAACTTAAAGGTATTGGATCCTTTTCATTTAAAATATGTGATTTTTAAAAGTGTTGGATCGTTCCTTTGGAAGGATCCCTTTACCATTTCAAGAATTTTCATTGATAAGGTTAGCACCAAATCCATGTTGAAACATTTCTTTTCTTTACAAGCTTACTATATAAAGTATTTTACAAGACTTTGTACCATAAATATTGTAAAAAAAGAGCAATTATCAGAACCTAATTTTTGATCCTTCATTTTTATATATTTCAAATAAAAACATAAAGTCTAAAAAAATGTCTTTTCGGTAAATTTAGTCAATTTTAATTATTTTGTTGTTTTGATCATTTATGTGGTTATAAATAATCATAAAAAATACAAAAACATAAAAAAAAATACAATTGGGGACAAGCCAGAAAATAAAAATGACATGTCATTCCATTTGAAAAGGAATGACATGTCGTTCGCTATGGTCTTAAATTATAGAAAGTCTTACCTGAAAATCTCTCTCCACAATCTAGGCCTAAACCCCTACCTCCTCCTTAAACCTATTCCAAAATCTAAACAAATACATGCTCTCAATCAGCCTCCATCTCATGAAATTAGCCTCCTTTCAATCCTATAATGCTTGCTTTTCCATTCTAGTTTAGGATACTAATGACCTTGAATACTCACCTATAAATAATCTTTGAAAAGAGAAAAGAGAGAGGGGTAGATACGAAAGGAGACTAATAGAGAAACACACACAAAAAAAGAAGGGTGACCATAAAAAAAAATTTCGCTCTTAGGTTTTTCCTCACCAGGATAGCTATCCTCTTTCCCTCAAACTTTCCCAAATATTTTTTCACCAGGCCTATTATTTCTGCATCACCACACTCTTCTACTTTCCAGCCCCTAAACTATACCAATTTTACCCATTGAAACACCATCCAAACAACCACCTTCCATCCTAAAAAAATCCATTTGTAGCCACCATATAATAGCCTAGAAAACCCCAGCTACAAACCCCCCCATGAAACAACTAACTTGAACATTGTTCGGTTTTTAATTCATAACAAAAGCCATGCATCTTAATTTATGGTGTTCTTTAGCTCGATGGAAAGATAAGACATAAGAATAAATTTTTTTATGAAAAGTTAAAAATCCAGTTTTGACGTCTAAAAGCCCAAAAAACAACCAAAACAAAGAAGTCAGAATCTATCTAGAAGTTTATTGCAACCCAGACCTGTTTTTGTTTTTAACATCTATCTAGAGTGTAAGTAAAAAAAAAATGCAAACTAAGATGCGTTGAAAAGTTTAGAAGAAGATCTAAAACTTTTCTAAGGGTCTAACTACAAACTGTGTCGATTTGACACTTGCAATCCAGTTGGAAATTACCGTAGAAACAACAGTACCCCACAACAACATCAAGATGCCACCATTGTTATGAATGCCTCTTTGCATTCCAACAATCTTTAGACAACCACAACCACCTTGGAGGAACAATTGTAATCCTAAATCATTTTTTTGATAAATTATTAACTTTTAGGACCAAACATTAATTGTATGTGTGATTTTGGACTGGGTGGCGATAAATTATGATGGCGTGAGTTTGATTGAGGATGATTAGTTTGTTTCTATATATAGGTGTTATGTTGTGACATTTTTGTTTTTGATGATGTGAAAATGTTTGTGAGTTGTGAGAAGATTATTGGGTTGATTAATGTGATAATATGGAGTATGTGGGTATTGCATGACTATTTTCTTGAAGCATGGACTAGAACAAAGTGAAAAGGATGATGCAAAAATTAATGATTTTTTTTTTTATTTTAGCATGGCCAAGTCTTTCTTCAAAATCATTTTGCATATTTTATTTTTAAAAAATATTGTTCTTTTTGGTTTTGCATTTAAAAAAATAAGAAGTCAAAGGTTTTTATTACATTTTAGCATTTGATAAAAATATTTGTTTTAGCATTTCATTAAAAAAACAAATTTGCATGCATATTTGGACTTAATAACAAGTTTATTATTAAGTCTACTGGAACTTGGCCGAAATTAAAAGGCCCATTGAACTGACATACCTAAAATCTCAAAAGCCCAACCATGGTTTTCTTAATTCCTAATCATAAATGTTTTGTTATTTACTTTCAATGTTTAAAGTAAATGGACTCACAACAAGTCGTTGCCTCGAATGTTGAGAGAAGTAACACATTCCTTATATTTTAAAATAATAAAAGTTTTCACTTCAATATTTACTGATGCTAGAGTCAAAAGTAATTGAGGTATCATATGTTAGGCTAACCTTATCAAGGCTTTTTCTATGGACCTTCTCTAGGATTTGGTTTGGGTTTTATGGATTTAATATAAACTCACCGATACATTCATAGATATAACTTGGGTTGTGATCTAAGATGACCACCTTAAAGTCATCAACTCACCAAATAACTAGGAGTGGAAAAAACCATCCAGAATTTTAGAACAAATAGGTGTTGAACTTTTGACAAGGGTTTAACTCGTCATAGTAAACATGCATGCACCTAATAAATAGACCACCAATAATTTGAAAAAACAAACCTTAGCAATTTAAAACAAGACTAGCAATACAACTTACCTCAAGTAGGATGCTTTAAGGGTGATGGTATATTCCCTTAACATAAGTAGTCCTTTACCATAGATCTCTGAAGAATAATTAAGGTTTTCTAGTTATCAAAATACTAGGTAACGATTTCTTATCATAAATTGAGACCTTTTCCTAAAAGAACACCCACTAAAAGTGTTTCTTTTTTTCCTGGTCACTGCGATATTAGGTAGCGATAGATTGATGACTCCACTAAAGACTTTAGGACTAAGCTTTCCTTTTTTGTATTGCTTGTTGTGTAATGTTGTGTTTATATATTTGGTTGTGCTTATTTACTGCTTCAGCATGCAAGTTTTTCATATTATTCATGCATCACTTTTTTATGATCACGTGCTTTGAACCTCATGGTAGGTGAGAGAGTAACGGTACCCGAATGACTTTCAGCCTGAGTAAAATTTGTGAAACTATTCAACTCTTGACTGATTGCTTAACTTGGCAGTGGTTGGCACAAATGCTTTCACATTTCTGGTGAGCCTCATATCGACCTCTTGAGGATGATAATTGAGTAGCAAGAGACATTGTTTTTCACCAGGTAATAACCTACCTTATTCATTCAATGGCTAGAACCTACCTTTTAGGATGTACACTGTATAAATGCATCAATGCAAGCCTGACATATAACATCCTAAATTCAAACCTTATAGGTGACATGATGGTCGTTACTAGGGAAATAAGCACTATAGAGCTTGAGAAAGAATATGAGTTATAATGAAATCAAAATTCTTATTCATTATGCAAAAAATAATGATTGTGTGTCACCCTTAAAGGGAAAATCCATTTTTTTTTGCTAGCATCATTACTTTTGTATTTTATATTTGCTTTGTAAAATTATTTTGTTTTCATTTGAAGGTGAAATATAAGTCCCCTTAAAAGCCAACCTCACTTATGAAAAACAAGAAGAGAGCATAGTTAGAGGCTCAACACCAAAAAGAACTTGACAGTTTTAAAGAAGATATTGCTACGCTTGCTAATATGCTCAAGGGAACTAATATCCTAAATCATTGGGAGAGGGACCTTTAATATAGCCTGTAAGTATTACTCAATCTGCACCCATGTAAACAACTCCCTTTAGATTCATTCCACATAATTTGAGAACAATTGGCACCTTACTGAAGGCTCAGTTCACTACATATTTACCAATACCTCTTACAAAAGCACCACCAACTATAAGCCTGACTGCCGATGAAATCCAGAAGGAAAAGGTTGTAGAAGAGAATGGCTCTGATAAACTGGCTACTCTTGAGTAAAGGACGAGGGTGATTGAAGGAACTAATTTGTATGAGTCCATGAAAGTCACTGAGATGTGTTTAATACCTAATGTGGTCATTCCAAAGAAGTTTAGAGTATCGGAGTTTGTTAAGTATATTGGACCCCAATGCCTAATTACTAACCTCAAGGTGTACTGTAACAAGATGGTCGGGATGGTCCACAATGAGAATTTATTACTAATTCACTTCTTTCAAGATAACTTTAATAAAGTAACATTAAACATCGAGATTAAGAGATGGAAAAACCTAGTGGATGCTTTTATCAAATAGTATAAATTTAATATAGATATTGCACCTAGTAGAGTAAGCCTACAAGTTATGAAAATAGGTAACAAGGAGTTTATCCGGGAGTATGCCCAGAGGTGGCATGAAGTAGTTGCTCAGATAAATCCTCCACTACTAAAGAAGGAGATGGTTAACATGTTCATCAATACTTTTAAGACACCTTACTTCAAGTACCTTGTTGTAAGTGCAACCCAATGCTTTAATGACCTAATGATTGTGACTAAGAGAATTGAGCAAGCCAACAAAGTAGGAAAAATCAAAGGTCCAACCATGAATTCTAAATTCATGATGAAAGATAAATCACAAAATAACTCTTAGATTGAGAATCTTAATCTTGTCCTATCAGATCTCATTGCATCACCAATTATCTAAGTGCCATTGTTAAATATTGACATATCTTTACTATTCAAACATGTTTACCAGCATATATATTCTAAACACCAAACATATTTCCCCCACTCTATTAGATCAATTTAGCCACAATTCTCTAGGTGATACAATTCAAATGAGAAATGTGAATATCATAATGAGATCTTGGGCCATTTAATTAAAAATTACAAGAATTTCAAGTATCAAGTCTGAAAGCTAGTGAGTAAGGGATAAATTATGTTTGTGAAAAATAATGGTACCTATCACATTGTAGGATCTATCTAGGATGACTCCAAAATTTTATTATGATAACCTTCTATAATAGGTGGTGTGGTGCCTATATACCTAAGAATGGTATAACCACACATGTGTGGAGGAGCGTTGCCTTTATACTTAGTGTTGAGGTCATGAAAGAGAAACTTCACTGAAAATATGCTTTTTTTAGGCTAAAGTGGATTGCAAAACTTACCAATCCTATAAGATATATGCATGGCTAGATCCTATTTAAAGGGCATATAACCCTATTGTATTAAAGGATCCTTGCAGAAGGTCCTTGAAAGGGAATGCACGTCGATCTTATTAAAAAGATATACACGACCAATTCTATTAATTACAGATGTTTGACTGATCTTTACTAACCATATGGAGGGTAGGTGGAGGAGTTCGTGTGCTACTCGGAGGTTGTGCATCTAGATGTACTAGTTCGATTTAGGAGTATAGGTTTGCCTAGGGGTATAAGCTTTGTTCAAGGATGCAAAGTGAGTTTAAGAGAACATGTAACTAGTCCACCAAGGAGAAACACAAGGTCAGTCCATGGATACGTGGCTAGTCAATTGAAGAGGGATACAAGATAACCCTGAGGGGTGTAGCTCAACTGGTTAAGCCCTGGATTTGCTTCCCAGAGATCACCAGTTCGAGTGCCACAAACCTTAGGGCCACTGGAGGTTTACATGGTTGTTAACTACAGGGTCTCGGGGGACTAGTCAAGGTGCGTATAAGCTGACCCGAACACCCATAATTACAAAAAAAAAGGGATGCAAGGTGAGTCTAGGAGGATGCGATGCTAGTCTTTTAAGAAATGAGGCAAGGTGAGTTTGGAAAGATCTGTGGCCAGTCTACTAACAAGGGACACAAGGTCAACTCGATTGTATTATTTTATTGTGCCATGTAGATATTCTGGTCCAATCTAGTAGGTTGTACAAAGGATTTCAATTTTCATCACCATTCACCACCCATGGAGGTAAAGTCCTGCTAGTTATTTATTATACTCGTGGACAAATACCAGAAAAAGTAAAGAGCTAGGCAGCATTGACGCACTCAAGATAGAAAATACTGCCAGAAATTGTTTACTAGAAAGGCATGCCACTTTTTGTTGGGAACTCCTTAATGCCTGGTGAAGTCGCGTATAGCATAAGGAGAGGCAAACATCAATTCTTAAATGGAAATCTTGTAATTCAGTCCTACGTATGATGAACATTTGCATGTGATTCATCAAACTTGTATTTATGATTCTCAAATTTTATTTCAATACAATTAATTTTAAGAAAGAAAACTAACAACCACCATACCATCAGCGCATCAATTTTTAATTTTCCTAAACTTCGTTTAGGGAGTTATTGAGGATATTCATCATATCATCTCAAATCCTTTTTTCATTTCTTTTTTATACTGATTATGTTTTCCCATATTTCTTCCCCCACATATATACAACTGTATCCTTTAATTACTCGTAGGTTTATTGTGAATATCTTGATTATTATATTTCGACATCACGAGTTGAAGTTAAGTTTATAAAAAATTACTTCAATATTATCAATAGATGTTAAAATAATACAAAAGACATTTTTATATAAAACAAAAATTAAAAACAATTGTACCATATTACATAAACATTTTCCCCGTCAATACAACTCCATCATTTGAATTTCTTATCATTTGGTGTAGTACTTGTTTATAGGCCGTGAGTGAAAAAAAAAATTAAGTGTAAAAAAATATATTTAGGTCGAAAGGAGCTATTTGATGTTATTAAAGTCAGCTTAACAAAAAAATTTTGAAATCTCCTAACTCGATTCATTGCCTAACTCATATATTTAAATTAAACTATATAAAAATTATCCCAACATAACCCAATCAGCTTTGCGGGTCCAAAAACAAGCCAAACGACATGTAAAAAAGCGTGGTTTGACTTCAAACAAATTCAAGATGAATTCTTCTTCTTCTTCTTTTATTATTGAGACGACGATACATTGGATCAACCCGAGTTTGCTACTTAACTTGTCAAACTCACGACCAAGGTCATGGACTCTATGAGGTTTGATAACTTTATTTTTTAAAAAAATATTTTTTTACTTTATTACACGATAAAAAAAAACACTCATAAAATTGAACACAAACCAAATGTCAAGATGTTATTGAGATTACGATAACCTCATAGAAAGTAAATTGAAACAAAATTTGAAGACCAATTCAAAATCAACTAAATATTGAAGGATAAAATTGAAAAAAAAAACTCATTACAAGTCCAATGTTGAAGGGTGGGATTAGAAAAAAAAATCAAAGAAAAAAGGACGACAATGAAAGAAAAGGTGAGGGGAAAATGAAAAGGAGAAAGAAGAAGAAGAAGAAGAGGGGGGGTCTACTTCATTGCTCATATAAAAAGTTAAGTAGGCGAGTTATTTTAGTGTATAGTACTCGTTTACAGGTTCATGCTATATTGTGGTTCAAATAAAAAAAATAAACGTAAAAAATATCCAAGTCACATAGAACTATTTGACATTGTTATTAAACCCGACCTAGTAGGTCAACCTTGAAACTTCCTAACCCAACTCCTTGCTTAGCCGGGGTTTGAAATTAAACTATGTGGGAGTTGCTATGATGTAACTTTGTTTACTTAGCATGTCTAAAGGCAACTTAGTTGACATGTAAAAAATATGGTTTAGATTTATAAAATAAATAAATCAAGATAATATTTTTTTAATATTGACTTGGTAACATATTTGATTGACCTGGACTTTGCTGCTTAACCTGTCAAACTCGTGATCCAGGTCATAAATTCCACCGAGTTTGATAATTTTTTTTAAACTATATTTTACTTAATTATACAATAAAAAAATAGATCACAAAATCAAGCGCAAACCAAATATCAAGACACTTGTTTGAGACTATGATAACCTCATATAAAGTAGTTTAAAACAAATTATAAAGAGAAATTCAAAATTAACCAACAATTAAAGGATGAAATTAAAAAAAAAAACTCAATACAAACTCAATGTTGAAAGATGAAATTAGAAAAAAAAAAGTTCAAAGAAAAAAAACAAAAATGAAAGAAAAAAGAAGGCGACCAGTTGTGAAGTAGGTAAGTTAAAACCTAAACTTTTTTTTAGTATATACTACACTATATCGTGGGTCAAATCAAAAGAAATTAAACTTAAAAATTGTCTAGGTAACATATAACTATTTAGTATTGTTATTAAACTCGCCCCAACTGGTCCACCTTAAAACCTCTCAACCGCCTTCTTGCTTATCCCAACTTTAAAATTAAATCATGTGGGAGTTGCTCCGATGTGATCCAATTAACTCAGTGTGTCTAAAGATAACCCAATTGATTAGTAAAAAAGTGTGGTTTGGATTTAAAAAATTCAAGATGATCTTTTTTTTAATATTAAGACGATAATATATTTGATCGACCCAAACTTCATTGCTTAACTTTCCAAACTCGCAACCCGGGTCACAGACTCCACTTAATTTTATTTAAAACAATTTTTTACTTAAATATAAGATAACAAAAATAGATGCTCATAAAATCGAGTACAAACCAAATATCAGAAAATTTATTTAAGAATATGATAATTTCATAAAAAGCAAATCAAAACAAATTATGAAGACCGATTAAAAATTAACCAAATATTAAAGGATAAGATTGAAATAAAATACAAAAATTCAATACAAACCTAATATCAAAGGATAAAAATAGAAAAAAAATTCAAAGGAAAAGAGGATGAAAAAAATAAAAAAAGGGGGGACTAGCTTCACTATTCATCTAAAAAGTGAAACAACTCAATTATTTTAGTGTACAATATAATAATAATTGATCAACTTTAGTGTCAAATGGCTTATATTGCCACTCAACCCAATTCACAAGGAATTAATTCAGTTTGAACACCACCAAGTAAACATTTGCAATTTGTTTTTCCTTTTCTTTTTTTTTTTTAAAAAACAAACCTTGACGAGGATTGTTGTATAGTATTAACTAGTCTTAGTGCCTACATTTCGCCACAAGGTTGATTTTTTGTTTTGTAAAAAATAATGTTTAGATGCCGAAATGGGTTGCTAACCACGGTAATCAAGACTAAGCCAATCCTAGATATCCTGTCAAAATTACGGCTTAGATTATGAGATTAGAATAACTCAATAAAAAATAAAGATAATTATAAAGAAATTTTTAATTTAAAAAAACATGTTAACTTTTCAAACACGTGACCGAGGTCATTAAACCTGAAGCACTTAATCTGGACAAATCATGAAGTTCAATTCCTAATCAATCAAATATTAAAGGATGAAATTGAGAAACAAAATTTAATTATACAAAAGGATTAAAAAAAATAGCAATTAAAAGAATGAGAATCAAAATACAAAATAAATTTTATATTTGATTGAAAGGTGAAATTGAAAAGAAATATTAATTTAGTAAAAGGACCAAAAAACGAGAGAAAAGAATGAGGGTTAAAATAACATAAACAAATATTTTGATTGAAGGGATAAATTGAAAAGAATAATAACTTTTACGAAAGAGCCAAGAAAAAATATTAGAAATCAAAACAATAAAGACCAAATTGAAAAACTTAATACCACCAATTTGAATTAAATGATGAAATTAATAATTAATAATTTTTTTTATAAAAGGGCCAAGACAAAAAGTTAGAAATCCAAAGAATGAGGACCAAATCGAAGAATATAATATTTGTTAAATTGAAATTGAAGGATGAAATTGAAAAAAAATAATAAAACTTCTACAAAAAGAGCCAAGATCAAGAAATAAAAATTAAAAGCATAAGGACTGAAGTTGAAATATCAATAACTAAATGGGTCAAACTATAATTTTTAGGGGAGTAGAGAGAAAAAAAGAAGAAAAAAAAAGAAAAGCACACCAACAACAAACCGAACCACTATCGGATACACATGTCATACAAATAGAAAGAGAACACAACACGACTTCCAATGACATAGCGAACAAGCATTTTTGGATGTCATTATGCACCACATGCAACACACGAAGGGTGCAAGAACTTCCCATGCACCATCAGGTGCGCCACACAAACACATTATTTTTTGTTTTTTGTTTTCCTATTTAGCTAAATACCAAAGTGTCCCTGAGCTGTTTTTATAATTACAAAACAAAAATCATTGTGAAAAGACCAAGAAGCCCCTTGACTCCGAGTTTTATTTTTTTTATTTTAAGGGTATTTTTAGTTTTTATATTTTGTCTAATACCAAATTATCTCCTAATTTAAATTATAATAACAAAAAAAGCATTATTATAATACAAAAATACTCCTTGATGCCAGGTTTAGTTTTTTTGCTTTCAATTGGGGCGTTGGTAGTTTTACTGTGCAATCAAATTATGAAAACCCTTTTTTGTCCCTACTCTAATTGGTAGTAACAAGTGAACCATGTAAAAAGACTTCAATATCCTTGAAAACTTGTGTTAAGTTTTTTAGGTTAAGAGAAAAAACATCATTACACTGTTTCAGTGAACAGTGATAATACGTCTAGACCTATAGTACTTGCGCTAAGGGTTTCATAATAAGAAGTAAACCTAGGGATTTAATGCTATTTGTGTGAGACTTTTAATAGTGATTAATTTAAGATCATAATGTTTAATCTTTTCAGGTTTATCATAGTCATGTCAAGAATAATTAGGCTTATGTTATTTAATAATTTTGCTGTACGGTTGTTGTATATAACTTTGTATGAAGACCATGTAATGAATTTTACAAATAATATCTTTTGTTGTGTAATCCATAATAGAGTTTTATAAATGATGGAACTAAGAATGAACGTAAGGTTTAATTACATGCATGTGTATGTTTTAACTGTTAGTATGTATTGGACCACTTAATTGCAAAAAATGTGTAATTTCTAAATCAACTGTTCTCACTTCTTGTATCTCAAATTATTCATCTTTTTGAGAATCATTGCAAACTATTCTTGAGTGGGAATATTTTTGAAATAAGATCTAGGATGGTTAGAACATAATTGAAAGATTGATTTTGGTGAAATAATTGAAGTTGTCGATAACTTGATATGATCCATGTATAAAGAAAACTCTATCAGGATTTCGTTAGAGTATTATAGGAAAAAAAAACTACTCTGATTCTTAATAAATCGAATATTTCATAATTCTTAATATGATATGTGGAGTTGACGTCTTAGAGTTACCTTGGAAAACTAGGGGTTTACAAGATCAATTCTTTCTCAATTTTTCTTAAAACCCGAACTGGTCTAAGCCATAGATCGACCTGTTAGGCTAGTCCGAATTTTATAATGAGAGTTATTATGATATTATTAATCTCAACACTCAATATTAATTAAAGTAAAAAAAAACAATATCTAATTATTTTTAAAAAATATATAAGTTTGACAATAATATATATTAAGGGTAAAATAAACTTTTTTCATATTTTATTTTATCTTGTCCACCATCATCAAATAGGATATAGAGACAATCATTATTATATCTTTTACACTTTTACCAAACACAATTTTATCTCTATTTTCTTTTCTATCTTGTCTCTATTATCTTTGTTGTTTATGTCCCGAAACAGTAATCAAATGCTATCCTAAAAATCATAAGCCAAGATGATCAAGATTTTGAGAATCTCTTGGTGGGTTTAAAAAGGAAAATGAGCTAATGACCAAGTAGATACATGCCGGAAGTTTTTCTTGTTTAGCTTGGAAAATAAAGGGAGTTTTATAGCATTAGGCTACTTGTTTCCTTGCATAAGATGGATTGAGGATTAATATCTTAATGAATGATTTCCTTATTAAGGCTAATTCTAGGTCGGTTATCTTTTCTATTTTATTGGACAAGAATTAGAGTTGAAGAGTAGTATTTTCTATAATTCTTTGGCCTTTCTTGATAATACATAATTTTAATAGAAGTTTCTTTCAAGCGATTTATCTTTCTTGCAATTTAGCCTTCTTGTAATTTATTTTATGAGTTATTTACATGTTTATACTTTATCTTTTATACAATTTAATTTTTTAAGTTTATTATTTTATTTACAATTCATGCCTTTATTTATCCTAACCATTTTATTTACTTGTTTATCTTTATATACTCTTAATTTATTTATTGTTCTTATTTTCAAAGTAATTTAATGTTTTCTCTTAGTCTAGATATTAGTATGTTTGATGTGAATTTATTAGCTTTTTCATAATAGATCTTCTTGATTTATTATTATATGAACTAACAAATTGGTTCTTGCCAACAAGTCAATTTTACTTTATTTAATGAAATATTGTGATACATGGTCGATATAGAGCTCAAGAACGATTATTTGGTATTATAATAATTGTTAATTCATGCTTATTTGAACTGATTTGGTTCTAGATTTCTATAGAAATAACATCTTGTTTTTGGTTATGATATAATTTTTACTTATTCGCATATTAAGTCCTAAATATTTCCTTCTGATCTTTAAAGGAAGGAAGAAATTTAATCGGCAACAATATGTAACCTAACTTCATCATCTTACAAAGCATTACTAAAACAAAAGGAATTAATTAAATTGCTGATTAAAGCGGGGTATATTCTATTTTTATTCGTCAAGAATTAAATTTCAAGATTGAGTATTAATGTTCTTATGAATGTCCCGAGTGGATAATTATACCAAATAAGAGGATTCAGTATTGGTATAGAAGTAGCTCGAAAAACCCCTTAATTGAAAATACGGGAAAAAAAAACATTGCTAAATAAACAATATTAGTAAATGCTAATAATTAATGGCACAAAATCTTTTAGAGCCACACTCACATGATACTTAGATTGATACTTAGATTGTTGGCCCGCACTACAATGCAGGTTGAATTAGTTATTTTTTAACATAAAAAGAAATATCCAAGCATAATTAGTATTTTTTTGTAGAAAAAATTTTAAACCGTGTGGGAGTTAAGCTGATTGACTCAACGAGTCCATATATAATTTCAACGATTGGTAAAAATATAGTTTGATTAAAAAAATTCAAGATGATATTTTTTTTTAAAAAAAATATTGAAACGACGATATATTGGATCGATCCGGATTAACCTTTTAAATTTCCAACCCGAGTCATGAGACCATGATAACTCTATATAAATCAAATCGAAATAAATTATGAAGTTCAATTCCCAATTAACATAATGTTGAAGAATGAAACTGAAAAAAAATTCAAAATAAAAAAAATGACTCAAGTCAACCCGAGTTAACCCAACTTGGGTCATGAAACTAGATTAACCCGCTAAACCCATGACATGGATCATTAGATTGAAATAATCATATAGAAAACAAACTATAATAAATCATGAATCATAATCTCTAATAAACTAAATATTGAATGATGAAATTAGAAGAGAAAACATAAATTTTTTAAAAAAATATTGCAATGAATATTGTTTTGTGAGATAATATATAGCAGCACAGCTTTGCAGCTTCTTAAATAATGAAAAAATGATTTTTAAACAAATATTTTATCCTAAAATTTCATATAAACTATGCATTAAATTGTAAGTGGGACATTATGAATGATATTTGATTGATATTCTATAAGGAATTAACTATTGCTTATTTTTATATAAAAACTTTATATGATTTGTTTGTTTATAATATTATGATGTGTTTTTATGTACTATATATACATTTGTCACAAATCCAAATTTGAAAAATAATGATTTTATTTTTTTTGTTATGAAGAATTAAAGAAGGGTTTTGAACCTGAAAGCTAAAAAGAATATATTTCAGTTGAGCTAAATAAACAATTTGGTTTGGAGTGGCATGTAAATAAATTCTTTCAAAAAAGAAGAAACATATCGATGCATTTTTGCATTATTTTATTTTAAATGCAAAGAAAAAAATACACTTAAAGAAAGAAAGAAACAATCATAGATAGAAAACACATACACGTATATATATACAGACACACACAATGTTAGTGATAAACGTGAGCACATGCAAAGCAACAACAACAACAACACAATTTCAACCAACTCATTTAACACCCTCAGCTTCTCTTCTTTCCAATAATATTACTTATTCATCAGTTTATTATTGAATGGCAGCAGCATCTCAGTCTCTCTGCAACTATTTTAATCCCGTCGCTTTCCTCATTCACTTCACTAGTAAGAGTACTGATGATCAATTAAGATTTTATTAGTATATTTTTGCCAAAAAAAATATTAGATCAAAAGCAATTATGGGTATAAGCAGGGGCGGAGCCAGGAATTTTTCTTATCCTGAGCTATGATATAAATACACATAAATTATTTTTTAAGATCAATCATTCACTCGAATATATAAATTTGTCAAGTTAACAATAAAGTTTTAATTCAAATACATAACATAATATATATATAAAATAAAATTTAAAGTACATAAAATTCAAAATAAAAATAAATTATACTATCAAAGCTGCACCCTTCGATGTTTTGTAGAATAGAATTCATCTATGATCGAATCCAAATCAATATCTTCAACAAGCTCTCGTTCAATGTAAATCATCATAGAATCTGCTAAGAACTCCTCTTCCATTTTATTGCGAAGCACAGTTTTAACATGTTTCATAGCTGAAAATGCCCGCTCTGTAGT
>Ga0307510_10001586_pt1 | contig 25151 bp, 9 predicted proteins | sample 12_EM_MG_FD_207224 | JGI IMG/M metagenome (GOLD analysis project Ga0307510, IMG submission 207224) | Populus trichocarpa ectomycorrhiza microbial communities from riparian zone in the Pacific Northwest, United States - 12_EM | ecosystem: Host-associated > Plants > Roots > Unclassified | place... | reverse complement strand
CCTCTACCCCACTTCATGCTGATAATACTAGTGCTATTCAGATTGCCACCAATCCTGTTTTCCATGAACGCACCAAACATATTGAGGTTGATTGTCATTCTATTCGCAACACCTTGGAAAATCAGGTGATACCTCTTCCTCACATATCTTCTTATCTTCAAATAGCTGATGTCTTCACCAAAGTTATGGCTCAACAGCGACATCAATTTCTTGTTGGCAAATTGTTGCTGGTTGACTTACCAGCATCAATTTGAGAGGGGATGTTACCATATAGGTATACAATTAGGACTCTTAATATTAAGTATCAAAGATTATCTTATCATAGACTCCTTTATAGCAAAATAACCTTCTATGTAGACTCCTTGTATGGCAAAATAACCTGCAATGTATAAGAGGCTTCTTTATGCTGAGTGCAGGGGAGGACATTCTGCCTAGTTAATAAATTGATTAACTTTCTTGGTACTCTTGGCTTGAATATATTAACACATACTGTCACGGCCCAGTCTGTTGGCACTTTTGGTACGAACCCATCCAAGCATTCACACACTGGAGAGCTTTGAATATTGCATAAACCGTTTGCACCACAGAGTGCATAGCGATCACAATTATCTGTGTTTGCTGTTTCATAAAGCAACCAACTTTGCGTTCGCTCAATCCAAGCGAGGCTCGGGATATCGTCATTCTGATCTGTCATGAACCTCCAAAGCATTGACTTATCAACAAGACTTTCTCTGTAGACTATCTCCTCCTCACTAATAACAAATTCAAATTTGTATATGGGATTTGGTTTCAAGTTAGGTATCCCACTGAACCGCAGCCCATCCCATGGCCCTGATCTGTTCTTCATTTTTGAACCTTGCTTCAGTACTAACTCAGGATATCCGTAAGGAATAAGCATACAAGTAAAGTTACCTCTGGAAGGATCATCTGGTGACTTCCACGATGTCATGTACCACTCCATGCCTGTTATTCTATGCCTTCCTAGCTTCATGCCTGGCAATATTGTATCAGTTGGATGTTCAAAACTCTGCCACAAGGAATTTTCCAGGCTATCACCCTCCTCTTTCACAACAAGGTTTCCTGAATCCAGAAGTTGAGCAGCTGGATTAGAAGCAGATCTTGATGAGTTGGAAGACCAAATTATGGTCCCATTCTGATTGAGAATGACAAGAATTCCCAAGTCAGTTAGCCTTAAAACACCTGATGAATCATTAAGGGGGGTCTCTCTATTGGCAACCCAAACTATAGTCATGACAGGTATCTTGCCATACCATATCCCTACGTATCGGTTCTTGGATTCTCCAGGGCTGAAAAATCCCAACACATAGGTTCCTTCAGCTGAAACTATGGTATCACCATCTCTAATGGAGTGAGTTGTGTTTATGGTGTCAATAGCAGTTGCTGTTTCTACAATAAGCAATAAAGAGGAGCAAAAAAGAAGTACAAGAATGCAATGTTCCGTTGGTACTCCCATTGTTTCCTTTTCCCTGTACCTCACTTTTTGATATTGATGACTGCCATAGATGGTGAAAATGTTCATGCTAAAAACGGCATATTTGAGGGCACAAGTGGAATGCTTTGAACTGAGGCGCGGTTAGGTGGGACGTCCCTAGCTATACTCTTCGAACGTTTTTTACTGGATCCCGTCAATGGCTTTTGATTTGATTGAATCCCTGTATAATATGCAGTATCTATCATGTACCCCCTTCTTTAAAGTTGACTGTTAGACAGCAAGTGCAAGATTGCACCAAATAAGTAAAAAAAAAAGAAACATGTGAAAAAGAATTAAAATAAGTAGTTCCAATCCATTGCGAACCTTCACATGCTTTTTTCTCTGCTTCGAATCACCCCATATTTTTTTTATAAATTGAAAGTATCCCTATATTAAGGGTTTGTTCATTTAGACCCCTATAAAATGATTACTTATAATTACCTTTTGGCCCCATCTCTCTCACAATTTTTTTTCCCTTATATATAAACCCCCCCCCCCAAAAAAAAAAAATAAATAAATAAATAAATAAAATCAATACGCTCTAACTCTTTCATGCTTCAATGCCTATCCATCTAGCAAAATAGTAGATACCATATTGAAACATACCCTACATCCTAGGCCAATTCAAATTTTTTTAACATAAAAAAAATAATTAGGTGATGATAGTGTTTAAAAAAAAAAACAAGAAAAACCTAACACTCAAGTTACTAATTAACTTGACTATATCTAGTAAGATCAGTTAATTTTATAATATGATTTAAATCGAAGACAATGATAACAAATATGCATAAAAAAAAAACCTGGTAATAATTAACTAAAAAAATAAATCATTGATATCATACATGTAAGGAGAAAAAGAAAAGATTGATGGAGACCCATCGCCACTCTACTATGGACATCGCCTATAAACATAAGAGTTTGATGAGATGATTCAAACTCCATGACAAAAGGATACAAGATGACATCGAAAGAAGATGCATGGTTCAATAGAGTAATGCCCTAGAAAAGCAAATTGAACAAAACACAATGAAGTGAGTATCTAACTATATTCAATTAATCAATTTTATTTAATTCAAGAATAAAATTTATTTTGAAAAAATATATTTAATAAAGAAAAAAAAACATAAGGACCCCAATAACCCAACCAAATAAAAAAGAACAAGGGATAAAACAAAGGATGTAAAAAGCATATAAAAACACAGAGCCCAATTTCCAATAAAATAAATATTGAATGATAAAATTAAAAAAAACTTAAAATAATGATTAAAAAAACAAAGCAAACCCTAGCGAACATTCTTAACCTAACTTAGTTTTCAAATTACAACCCGTGAAATTCCAAAATTGGCTTAACCTAAAAGCTCAAATCCAAAGTAATTCAATATTGAAAGATGAAATTGGGTATAAAAAAATATCAAACTAAAAAATTTAGTAAAGCAAAGAAAAAAATAAGGATAAAATCTTATAGAAAAAAACGATCGAGGGTGAATCGCCAAAAAATTAAATTATAAAAATTATTTTAGATGACATAAATAGCGATTGAAAGATGAAGACCAAATCTGACAAATAAAAAAAATAAAAAAAGAATGAAATTGAAATAAATTTTGATTTTCATAAGTTATTCCAAATAAAACAAATATTAACCAAAAGATTAGGGACTAAATTGAAAACAAAAAAAAAAAAGCTAGGTGCATGATTTGAAATATTGCATGGCAGGGCATAAAAATCAAGGGAGATGGAGGAAAGAAAGAAGAAAAAGAAAAAAGAAATGGCTGCTGGAGCAAAACTGAAGTTCTATTTTCTATACTCGTCACCATTATATAGAGTAGACATCGAGAAGAATCTAAAGATGCCCAGAAAAGACCTTTTTAGTTTCTAGAATTAACCAAACGCGTCGCATAAAGAAGAGCTGTGATGATTTTTAGATGTAGTTAGATTATATGATATAATATTAAAAGAATTATGAATAGATAATTGCATGTATTTAGTTTAATTTTAATAAAATATTATATTAGATGAATCATTATGTTTAATTATGAAATTGGATTGTGAATTGTGATCAAAGATGGGTTGGACATTGATAGAATTAGAAAACTAATTTGGTTTTTTCTATGGGCGAGCTAAAAAACTGAAAAACTAATTAAACCGAGAAAACCGGAAAAAAAAAATTAACAAAAAAAACCGAACCATGAAAAAAAACCGATTAAACCGATTAGAATTTTGAAAAAACTGACCGGTTCGATTTTGGTTTTAAAAATCTAAAACTGAAAAAACAGAACCGAACCCAAATCGAAAAAAAACCAAGTCAAACCGGGAAACACCGAGCCAAACCTGTTTGAACTGGTTTTTTCCCCAAAATAACCGAACAAAAAATGATCAGTTTAAACCAGTTTTATTTCAGTTTCTATTTTTTTCAAAAAAAACTAGTTTTAATTTTTTTTTATAAAAATCAAACTAAATAAAAAAATAATCACCCTTAATTTTTTGTATGCAGGGAGGGAGTTAAAAGGCTAAAAAAAATTTCATCATTGCACCTCGTGAAATTATGTTACATCCTTGAATATTCTACCGAACGTGCTATATTACTAAAAGGAATCAACTGTGCTAAGGTAAAAAAAACTCTCCTCTCCCTTAGTTTTTAGCAATTGTTTTGGTTGTGTTTATAACCATGAAATCAACTAAATTATATTAAAATAACTCCCACGTAACTTAATTAAAATCTAGGTTATGTAAGGAATTCAGTCAAGAAAATTCAAGATTAATCTAGATGAAATTTAATAATAATATATCAAATAATTTTTGTAGCCTAAACCTTTTCTTTTACATTTAATTTTTTTTATCCAACCCTTAGCGGTAAACAAGATAAGCACTCTAACACCAGGATTTCAAAAACAAGAATAATATAAAAGGCCTAAAGGCTCATTTTACATGTATTTTAATTTTATAAACCATGAACACATGCAAATGGGCATGAAGCCAAATCCAAATCCAAAGAACTTGTTTCTAGTTGAAAGGGCCTTCAGGGGGTTCCAAATCCAAAGAACCTAAAGCTGATAAGACTGTTTTCAAATTCTTTTTGTTATTTATTAAACATATTCTATGCTTGACAAATATATATATATATATATATATATATATATATATGTTAAATTGATGCAAATTATCCAACATTATACTGAGCGAAAGATACTAGCATACTTGACATTCCATGCTTGCATTGTTATGCTGAATAGTAAACATGGATGCCTTATGTTTTCTTGGTTTTGATAGTGAGTAATTTATATTACTTGGCAGCCATCGAGCAGGCCGCCATCGTCAATATACTTCCAAAGTCCAATATAGAAGAAGGTCACGCCGTCTCGAATTTTTGGTCCTATACACTTACCGCTACCCCCCACACGGCACTCTCACCTTTTCTGTCAAGAAAATTACTCAAAATTCAAAAATTCCAAATAAATACGCATTCAATTTCAAGTGTTGAATTTCTGTTAGTCCAATCACAAGAACTGAAAACGAGTTTTGACTCAGGAACGTTGGGTTTAACCATTGCCCCGTTTGAAATTTTTTTTTTTAAAAGTAGTTTTTTCTAGCAATTTAATTTTTAAAAAGTGATTTTTTTAAAAAAAAAATTGATAGTATCATGAAAAATAAATTAAAAAATATTTATCAGTGTTTGATTATGTCATGGAAAATGAATTGAGAAATAATATATTAATATTTTTAAAAATATTTATTAAAATAATATGAAAAAATCTTACAAATTAAAAAGTTGAAAAAAAATGAAATTGAAAAAAAAACTAATTTCATAAATTATCTTAAATAAAATAAATAATAATTAAAATAATAAAAATTAAATCTAACAGATAAAAAAATTAAAATATAATAAAATTAAAAAATAATATCAGAGTTCTGAAGTCTGATTTGAAACCAGACCCCTTTTTAAGCTATGCTTTTGTTTTTAATGACAGATAGGCATACTTAACTTATGATGTTATTAACAGCTCTATTGCTTTGACCTTCGTTTTTTATCAAGACGGTGTCCTGGAGCGGCTCGCCTGGATTGACCGATTTAATAATTGGATAGTGTACTCAAGTGCACTAGGAGATAACTGCGATAACTATGCACTATGCGGTGCTTATGGCAGGTGCACCATCGGAAACTCCCCAGTATGTGGGTGTTTGAACAGATTCGTGCCAAAAAACCAAAGGGAATGGGTAAGGGCAGACTGGTCTAACGGGTGCGTTCGGAGGACACCGCTGAACTGCCAGAATGAAGATGGATTTATAAAGCATTATAACATTAATTTGCCAGACTCAAAGATTTGGGCAATGAATAAAAGCATGACAACGGAAGAATGCAGGGTGAAATGCTTGAATAATTGTTCTTGCATGGCTTATACAAATTCAGTTATAAGTGGAAATGGAAGCGGATGCATTCTCTGGTTTGGTGACCTGGTGGACATCAGACAATACACGGAGGATGGACAGGATCTTTTTATTAGAATGGCTTCTTCTGAAGTAGGTAAATATAAGCACATTCTTACATGCTGAATATAATATATTATATTTATTGCATAGCATTGCATAATACCAAAAATCCATGGCTAATGCTTTGAAACGTAACAGATTGGAAATTTATGGAAACATATCAGACTGGAGGTATTCTAGATCAATATTTTATAGAGAGATTAATTTATTAAAAATTTATTTAATTAACATGATTTAAATAAATTATAGATAAATAAAAAATTAATTTTAAATAACTCTTGGTTTTTCTCCTTAAAAAATCCTTGGTTTTTCTAAATTTAATTTTTAATTTATAGAGGTTAATCAAAGGTTGATAATGGTGAAAATTAATTCTTATTAACTCTTTAACCTTTTAACTTCTAAAATTCATTATAAAAATGGGGTAAAACAAGAGATTCTATCTTGATTTTTGTAGATTTTTACATACTCTTTTGTTAGAGAATAATATAAATCATATATTGGACCTCACCTACAAACTTAAACTTGGGTTGAGATGGTTCTTTGATATAGTATAAGAGTCTTAATGACTAAGCGGTCACGAGTTCGAATCTCACCATCCTCATTTATGTGATAAAAATTAAGCACAAGGTAATGTGGGCCTGTGCATATTTTAAGCCCAAAAGGCTTTCACTTGAGGGGATGTGTTAGAGAATAATATAAATCAGAAACATTTGAGTTTCATATTCTTTGGTTCAAATACATTTTTTAGAAGTTCATCTAAAAAAAGTTATATTGTTAAAATCCCGGGAGACATATTGCAAACATCCTAACTGCATAAGTAAAGAGCAATAAAACCTTAAGAAAATATGATTTATCATTAAAAACAACAAAAAAATTATTACTTATTTATTACTTTAAAGTGCTTTAATAAATAAGTACCCTCTTTTATTTTAATTTAAGCATACTAGTATGCATTCTAGAATTTTGAATTAATATCAATTGCAAGTTTGATTAAATGCTTAATATGCATGCTATAATTCTTTTTATTATATTTATGTTGAAAGCATGTTTGCCATGAGTTATGTTTTTGCATGTTTATGGGCCACGTTTGTTTCATAGAAAGTGGTTTTCTAGAAATCATTTTCCAAACTTTTCTATGTTTGTTTGTCATTAAAAAAATTGATCAACAAGAAACACTTTCCAGTCAAAAACAAATTTGGCTTGGTTTTCAGAAAAGTATTTTTCTTAGAATTTGATTTTTATATCAACTTCAGTCTTTATTTTTATGATTGTTATTTATTTTTTTTTTATTATTTTTTTAATTGAAATTTTTTAAACATGTATAAATCTAAGTTTTTATTGGACATTTTTCCCAGCCTAAGTCCCATGCTTGACAAAACTTGATGTAGACTAATTTAGTATATAGATTGGATCAATTCCAAATCAAGGAAAATAACTTTGGTTAGTATATAATTAATTAAAATACTTGATTAATTTTCAAGGACAGATCAAGAATATACAAACAATCTCCAATCCTGATAAGAAAACCCATGCATTACTTACAATTTCCAAAACCAACCAAGCATACCAAACTAATCCTGAATGGTTTTTTACGTTCAAAATGTTTCAGAAGATCTATCCATGAGAATGTTGACACAAACACCTGCCTTACATGACGTCGATACATGGTGACTGTCGACCAAGTAATCAAAACACATTTTTTCTTTGTGAGATGACTAATCCATATGTCCCTAGTACAGTAAGCATAAAATACTTAGAAACAATATATCAGAACGACAAGCAATCTATCTTTGTTCTAACTCTGAAATCGAGCATTCATTAGCTGAACATGGTTTGCTCGGGCTGGAAGAATAAGCTGCTTCAATCAGATCCCTTTCAAAGAAAAAACCTGGTTGTCTAGGATGGGGCAATTCATCTTCATTACCCAACATCAAAACTACATTCGACATGTTTGGCCTGTCTTCTGGATCTTCTTGCACACATAATAAACCCACGTGAATTGAACGTAACACTTCCGATAAATTGCATGTTATAACAAAGGATTCTGCAGCCAGTTCCACAGACCTGTTTTCTTTGAAAAGTTTCCAAGCCTGATAAGCAGAAAACCATGTTATTAGAATGAATTTGATGTCTTGAAATAAGAAAATATTATTAACAACTCTATGTTCTCTGGACTCAAACATCTAAATCCATCATGCACACCGTTGTCGGGTTGGATTAGTTTCGATGTTCTTACAAATATTTCATGCCTTTGAAGCGGAACCTAACATAGGTGCTTGAGAGCAAAGTGAGACAACATAGTTTTGAAACTTACATGCCCAAGAAGGTTGAGGTGGTGGTCTGGATGACAGAATCCTCTGTTTCTTTTCCCACTTACTATCTCTAGCACCAATACACCAAAACTGAAGACGTCCGAATTTAGTGAGTAGAGTCCATAATTTGCGTACTCAGGAGATATGTAGCCGCTGCATTTATTCATGGAATGTTAAGTTGCATTTGTCAAAAAATGAAAGATAAAACCATATGTTGGTGGAGACACTTACAATGTACCAGCCACTTTATTAGTATTGGCTTCGGTTTCATTCCCTCCAAAACTTCTAGCCAGGCCAAAGTCTGAAATTTTTGGGCTCAGTTCATAGTCCAACAAAATATTGCTGGCTTTCAGATCTCTGTGAATTACTCTTAGTCTTGAGTCCTGGTGAAGATAAAGGATTCCACGAGCAATCCCATTGATAATTTTGTAGCGCTTGGGCCAGTCTAGTTGCAAGCTGTGTGTTTTTTCTGCCATATTTTTTGCCAAGTCAATTCATTCCAGCTCTTATCAGATTCCTAAATGCATACGAAAAACTAGGAAAAAAAGTAATCCATACTTAAAATACTTAATGAATGTTGTCATGTTGAATTAAAATTACAATTGGTATGGCAGCATGTGTGACCATTAAAGTGGAGAAGTCTTCCCTCCAATCCATTTTCCCAAAGGTTTTGAAGGAAGCACAACAGCTTCTTGTTTTGGTGTATATGGTTTCCACTTTCTCCTAGTAACTTGTATCCCCGACTGATCTACTGAACTTTTTATCTTAAGCCACAGCTCATGGCATTGTTCACTCAGAGTTGGTTTGGTGCTTGAACACTGACAACCCAAGTGTGCAATAAGTTTAATTAATTTGTAGGCGTTTTGAGAGATCCCATACCGAAAATTAAAACGTCCAAGCTTTTGTTGGGCAAGAACTCATAGATCAACATCTTTTCATCTCCTTCAATGCAGCATCCTAGAAGCTTCACTAGATTCCGGTGCTGAAGTTTCACAATGTAATTTGCCTCATTTTTGAGCTCATCAAGTCCTTGTCTCGAATTCCTAGAAAGCCTCTTGACAGCTATTTCTCGTCCATCTGCTAATGTTCCCTGCAAATAATAACTCAGTATCCTAAACAAATCAATACTGTCCAAGCATGTTTCGGAACTCTGAAGTTTGAATACTGTCCAAGCAGTCATTATTTTATGCTTAAAAGGCTCAATCCCATGGTTGATGTTTCAAAGAAACTAATACCACAAATATCATTGTTGCCATGGGTTTCCACCGTGAAATTTAAAAGCCATCAAGATGCTTGATTGATTATAGATTAGTACCTTGTAAACTGGTCCGAAACCGCCTTCTCCAAGTTTGTTGTCAGTGGAAAAATTATTTGTTGCACATGCCAAGGTACCAAAATCAAAAAATGGTAGTTCCAGGTCTTCCTTCTTGCGCATGTTATTTGATTGTCCTGCACGCAGAACTGGGAAGAATAAGAAAGTAGGAGAACAATATCTTCTGTTACACTAAAATTTCTTCAAGCCGTCAATACATTTATGTATCTAATTATTCTAAAAATAAAATTTTAAAAGAAACAAATCTTCTTATCTGAAAATCGAAAGATGGAGTATAGGAGTAGTTAAATTTTCATGGCGTGAATAACGTACTATTTTTCTGTTGCTGCTTCCAAATATACAAGACCAGGGCTAGGCCAAGGAACAGAATTCCAGTAAACAATGCAGTGCTTATTATGATCCTTTTCTTCGCATTGGATTTTGTATTTATCTTTGCGCCATCTCCATTATCTACAACATGGCAGAGAAAATGTGGATTTAAAAGACAACAATAGGAAAGACCATAGAATATACATTAGTGAAACAGATAACTGCGCAAGTGTGCAGGCAAAAGGAATGGAAGAAAATTTTCTTCTATATATATCTCAAGCATGTGATTTCCCATTTTTTCTCTTTCTGAAGTAAACTTAATATTAGAATAAATCATTTAGGCAGCAATTTCATAGATCTGAATATTGTTATTTTTCTGATGAATAGGCAGTTACAATTTAAAGGATGATTTAACAAGAAGTTGCTAGAATATAATTTATAGATACTTACTTTTCTAGTCTGAAGATAGATTCATCATACCTAGTTCTGACTCAGCCATCCGTATATAAACATCTTGCTCATTTACAGCAATAACTCTTATGTCAATCAGGTCGCCAAACCAGAGCAAGCACCCACTTCCTCCATTCCTGATGTCCAAATTTGAATATGCTGTACAGCTACAGTTCTTTATACACTTTTTTTTGCACTCCTCAAGATTCATACTCGTGTTAAACCATGACGTTTTTGTCTCTGGCAACTTCAGTCCAGAGAGCTTCTGAAAGCCATCTCCAGAACAATTTAGTGGAGTCCTTCTAACACAACCGTTTGACCAATCGGCCACGTTCCAATCTCTTGGAGTTTTAGGTACAAATCCATCCAAGCAATCACACAGTACTGGAGAACTGTCAATACTACATATTCCATTTGTACCACATAGTGCATAACGATCACAATTATCTGTAGTTCCAGTATCGTACAGGAACCAACTTTGTGTTTTCTCATTCAACACGAATTCCTGGAAATCTCCATTTGGACTGACCACGGCCCTTGAAAGAATTGAGCTACTATGAAAATGATATGTCAAAAACATCTCTTTTTCATTAAAAAGAAATTCAATTGTGAACTTGGAAGTTGATTTTAATTGAGTTAAACCACTTAACAGTATACCGTTCCATGCTCCAGACCTGCACTTCACTTTCGAGCCTTCCGTTAGTACTATCTCAGGATATCCATAAGGAACCATCATGCATGTAAAATTACCTCTGGAAGGATCATCAGCTGACTTCCATGATGTCAGGTACAAGTTCATGCCTGCTATTCTATTCCATCCTATCTTCATGTCAGCCAATATTGTATCAGTTGGATGTTCGAAACTCTGCCACAAGGAATTTTCCAGGTTGCTATCTCCCTCCTCTTTCACAACCAGGTTTCCTGAATCCAAAAGTTGAGCAGTTGGATTCCTTGCAGGTCTTGTTGTGATGGAAGACCAAATCACACTCTTATGGCGATCGAGAATGATAAGAATTCCTTTGTTGGTGAGCCTTAAAACGCCCGACGAATCATTGAGGGGAGTTTCTCTGTTGGCAACCCAAACTACAGTTTGAACTCGTATTTTTCCATACCATATGCCCAAGTATCTGTCTTTGGATTTTGCAGGACTGAAAAATCCTAATTCATAGGTTCCATCTGCTGAAACCATAGTATCACCATCTATGATAGGCTGAGTTGTGTTTATGATGTCAATGGCTGTGGCAACTTCTCTATCCAGCAATAAAAAGAAGCAAAAAAGAAGTATGGAAATGAAATGCATTGCTACTTTGATGATGTTTTCTTCTTCTATAGCTTAGTTTGTAAATAACTTATTGTTTAGATCTGAAAATATTTATTGTCGCGAACTGCATATTTATTGTCGCGAACTTGTCTACAGGGGAACAATGTTCCAATATTTTTTAGATAAAAGCCAACGTTGAATAATATTTTTAAGATAAAAGCCAACGTGCAATTTATAATCTAATGACATGGGTTTTTGAGGTCATATTCCAAAAAATCTATAATACGCTTTTAACACGAGACATTTATTTTTTAATTATAGACAAGACAAAACAAAGCTTAAAAACAGTTTGATCAGTTCAACATGGTTTTTTTAAGATCATATTTGACAATAATTAGCCATGATCCCATAATGATCAATTGGCCATAATTCTATTGTAAATTGTATTTATTTTTCTAGTTGTTTTAGAATTTATTTTCTCGTTATTTTGTAGAGTTTTTAATTTGATTTTCCTAATTAGGAGTAAGGGATTTGTTTGATCTAGATTTCTTATATATGTTGGTTTTGAATTCTTATATAAAGAGCTTCATGTATTATTTTGAAGGCAGACATTAAGAACAAAATTTATGAAATAAAAACCTTGTAGGACTTGAAAAACCTTAACAATATGTGCTGTGTCATTTGGTATTAGAGCAAGTTGGTATATTCGATGAATATAGGTAGTGGCCATAACTTCCCACCTAGCAATACAAGAGTGAAGGCTATCTAGAATATTGTGAGGGCTCAAAAGGCAACATAGAGAACCCTATTACAAAAATTTGATCAATAAAAGCATTCCATAATAGACTTCAATGAGTTAATGGAACAACTACGAGGGGGGGAGGGGGAGGGGTCGTATATAAGAATCGTGAAGAAGAGAGGAACATGTTTAGAGACTTACGTCGAGGGCAAACCAAATCCTATATCTATTCATTCAAATCCATATTCGCATCATGTCTATTTGGAGAATGGTGTATATGACAAGAGATGCATTGAAAATTCAAATTGCAATCAATCTTTTCATAGACACATTCCTTATTATGGTGAAATTCCTTTCTTGGATGAAAATCTCTTTAAAAAATATTTTATTAGATGATTATTAGAAGATTAATTTTATTTGAATAAGATTCCTTATTATTAAAAAGTAGGATTTTCCAAACACGATGTTACTTATGGTGTTAAAGATTAGTGGTTTAAAGTTCTAAGTGATAGAGCGCATACTAATAAGTCTATAATTCCATCATAGCAAATTTTAAGAAAATTATTATCTTTAGAGTTTATACAAGATGATTATAAAGAGATTTGTATTGAGCATTTAAGCATTCAGGTTATAATTACTCGCCTTAAGTTGACATGCAGCTAGGCGAGTCGAGTGGACGCGTTAACACTTTTTTTTACATTTATTAGCACAAATAGTTCTTGATTAATTTAATTAAATTCATGCATAGGCATTTAGATTTATAATTAGGATTTGTTTTGTAAAAAAATGCATTTGAAAAGGTTGCATATTTATTGTTTTTATTTGCCAAAAAAAATATCTGACCGGGGGAGAAGAGCTAATCAAATAACTAGCTTTATACTAAAAGAGCTCTTTCTTGTACTGGAGCACAAATATTGTTTACCATCTTGCAGATCACTATAGATCGGAGCGTTGATTTAAAAAAAAAAAATGGATTTGTTCCTTGAAGTTTTATTATGCATGATTTAGCTATTTTGAGCTCAAATTAGCACTCAATTACATATTTTTTGAGAGGGAGGGTTTAATTGAAAGATAAAGGACTGAAGTTAAAAGAAAGGGTAAAATAGGTGGTGGCTTTGAAATTTGTCTTAAAAGTTCATTTACATCCCCCATCTTATTTGGCTTTTAGGTAACTGGTCCCTTTAATTTTTAAAAATTGAATTTTGGTATCAAACTTTATTTTCCTAATTTTCAATCATTTTTTGGTAGGAGGAGAGAGAGGATCTTCGACTTCCATCATAAAGTGAGAAAGTTGTAATTGGCGACGATTCTGACTATTAAAACAATCGATTTTTGTATCAAATGGTTCCATATGATAAGAAGAGTTCGAACTAGGTGTTTCTGCCATGAAAGTTCCTAAAAAACAAATCTAAGCTTAGGAAGAGTTTTGGTTTCAGGTTGATTTCAGGGTTTGACGTGTTTTCTTTCTTTTTTGCATTTTTTGAGGCCATAGATTGGTTTGACAAGGTTTCTAGGGTGTTTTCTATGTGTTTTGGGTCAAAAATAGGTTTTGGATGAAAAAATACATAAACCTCATTTTTCCGACACCACAGTGGTCGAAATCTGGGAATTCAGACAATGCATCATCTATTTTTGTCAAAATAAAATGGGGCGAATGATCCATTAACTTAAAAAAAGACCTCGCATGTGCCACTTCTTGATGGGTCAAGCGTTTGGCATCGCTTATTTGGCCCAATAACGCGTGACCTCATTCTTTTTTTTAATTTTTTTTGTTTTGAATTTTTTTAGTTAATACATTTTTTATATAATTTTTAAGTTTATGTTTTAGTTGATACCCCTTTTCTATGAATTTTTTATTTTGCTTATTTAGCATATTTTAAATGGCGATGCTATTTTAATTATATTGGATGTATTTAACTTTTGAAGATGTTAGTATGATTTAATTTTTTTTTATTTTATATAAATTAAATTTATTTCTTAAAAATAATTTTTTTATAATATTTTTAAAATGTGTAGCCCTGCATAGTATTGTTTTTGTCTTTTATTTTATTCAATAAATTTTATGTGTGTTGCTTTTTGTTACAAATTGATTTTAATAAACTCAATTGGGTAAATGATCGATGTTGTGATATTAAATATTTTGATTTATATTTGTCTTTATTTTTCAATTTTATTTTTATTTATCATCAATTTCTTTTTTTTATTAAATTATCTTGATCTCATGACTTAAGATGCACGATAGACATATAATCTGGACATATCTCATGTCCAAGTCACGAGTTTCATGTGTTAGCCCAGCTTTGCCCGGGGAAATATTTTTTTTTTTTAATTGGTTGTTATTACTTTATTTTTTATTGTATTATTAAATCAATCAAGATTTAATATGGTTATTGAATTCCTCTTATTTTTTAAAAAAACATAATCATCTTCTAATTTAACTGGTAAATAGCATTGTAAGGGCCACCAATCTAATTATATGCTCTGTTTGTTCGTTAAGTTCACTTGCTTTACTTATAAACTAATAATTAGTTTTTGTCCATATTTAAGTTTGTTTGAAATATAAGAAAAGAAGTACAATGATATTGATGCTAGTTGGAACAAAACACGTGACCTCGTGTTTCACATTTCATAACATGTTTTTCTCTTTTAGTTTCTTTTGTTTGAAGGTGTGTATCCCACTTTAGTTTCATAGTTTTTTTTTTAAAAAAAAAAAAAAGCTACCACCTTTTAATTTTATTTTTTAAGAAAATAATAATACATGTTTTTGTTATTTATTATCTTTTAACTTGTGGATTTTATATTTGAAGACAATTATTTTTCTAATAATACAAAGATATTCAACAACTTATTTTTTAGAGTTTTTTAGTTTTACAAGAATTTTTAATAAACAATAATATAGTTTTCAAATGTGATGATGATTCCTTAATATTTCAAAATCATTTATTATAAGAATTTCGTATTTATTCAGCTACACAAGGAAATAAGTGTTGAAATATTTAATGACAAATTATTTTTGGAATAAATTATTTTTTTGTATTAATCTAAATTATTTTAAATTTTATTTGTTGTTTTATTTTATTATTTAGATATTTACATTTAACTGATGGCTTGTATTTTAGTTTGAGTTTGTTTTGGCTCAAAATCAATGTTTTAGAATTGTTTTAGGTATTAAGCTTGTGTTAGCTGATTATTAGCTTGGGCCCACTAGTTTGCAACCCAATAAGAGTCTATTACGATTATTTAGAAGGACTATATATTATTTTTTGTACTGTAAAATTCAACAACCATGATGTTTTGAATAAATTTTTATTTTGCGTGATGCAACACTTTTCTCTTTACTAATTTATAAAAACATCTATTAGATCATTCACATAATTTATGTGGGTCAGATCTCCATTTAGTATTATTAAATCCTTATCTGAATACTTAGAATTTTTTGTTTTTACAAGGTAGGCTATATCATTGAATACATAAAAAATACAAACCTTTCAAAATACATTAAAGTTTTCTCAATATTTTAGAGTTGAAATTTCGGTGCTTGAGTGTGTGTGTGTATTTAGATTGTAATTTTTAAAACTCGAGAAATCCTTGAACTATATGCTGCATCATTTTGTAAGTGGGTTAGACCAGAATCACGGAGTGACAAATTGATAGATGGTGAAACGTGGCTTGACCAAGGCTAGAGGATGATGATTGGAGAAAAATTAAGGATGATTCTTAATTGAAAGAATGGCGGAGGAAATCTCATCGTGATAAACATCGGAGGAAAATAACGGAAGAATGATTACCGTGTCCCACGGCCGAAAGAAGACTAGACAAGGCTGCGCCATCCGCGTAAATAATTTTTCTTCTCGTGTTCTAGTTTCAAATTGCCTACATATCAAGGAAAAGAATAGTTACGGATTATTGAATTTCTTCAAGTCACTATACTAGTGCAACTTTTGTTAGAGTACATTTTTTCTTTAATAGCCTTTCTCCCACATTTGTTATATTCAAGGACCAAATTAACTATTTTTAAAAATATTATGCATATATATATATACACACTAAAAAAAAAAAATTGAGCTTACCCAACCAAGCTATATATAACTCGATTGGGCTGAATCTATCAACCAGACCGAGCTACCTTGAACTTTTATTTTTATCCCAACAAAGTTACCATGTAACTTTTTTGGGCTGATTTTCAAAGCTAAAGGGTTTATTCTTCTCTCTTATCTTCCTACACTTTTTTTTTTCATCTCAATAACACAAGGAAAACACACATAGCTTGTCTACACTTCATATTTTCTCTATTCTCTATAGTATCTCAGATTTTCATGACTCTTGTATTATGAGATATAGGTTGAAATATCCTTAATTATCATTGAGGTTTTTTTCAGAATAAACTTTAAATTTTTTAGTATTGTGTCATTCCAAATAATACTTCAGATAAAATTGCTTGTAATTTTTTATCTTTATATTAGAAGTGAATGAGTAATATTATTCCTAATAATATTTTAAATATTGACACCCATAAAGGTTTTCTTATCTTTATATTAAAATTGAATAATATATTTCCTTTCCAGAAATAAGTTTTTAATATTTTTGAAATGTAGGCCAAAATCCATTGGAATTTTACAAACTTGTAAAATCCATTCAATACTTTTTCTTAAAACATGCCAAAGTATTTTAGATTTTTTTTAAAAAAAAATGCTTAAATAAGTTTTAGGATTCTTGGCCTTATGCAAAAAAAAAATTAATTTTTTTGAAAATATGTTTTATTATTTTTAATGCTTTGTTTGACAAAAATTCATTTTCTTTTGGATAAAATTGTCAAAATAGGCTTAAGGGCATGTTTTCCAAACACACCCTTGAGCCAAAAATTTCTTTATAAAAAAGACTGAGAACCAAACTAGGCCTTACCTATCTAATCTAAATTTGATCAAATCAAGTTTACCCGAAATCTTTGGTTTGATGATAAAACAAATAAAAAAACCACTAGTTTGACCCCAAAAAACAAAACATATCAAACTTGCAACAAAAAAAAAACATGAAAGTTTTTTTGTCCAAATAGATCAAAATCCAGAAAACTCAAGAACACGAAGAACATGCCCAGTAAATATGAATCAAAATCCTGACCAAATAAGAACAAAACAAAGACATAGGCATGCTAGAAATCAATTATTAAACAATAATCAAGCATCAAACATCAACGATTATCAACCAATAATCATGATTTGATCAAAATAGTTTTCGATGCGAAGACGAAACCCTAGGATTAAAACTCAGAAAAAATAGTTATTGATGTAAATTAACCCTTGATTAAACAAATCTCACAAAGTTGTTGGTGTAAAGAATTGGACCAAAATTGATCCAGATCATGAAGCCACCACAATGTTCTTTTTAACAACATAAAGAACTCAAACCCAAAAAACTTAGTTACTACCTATCCCTGGAAAATGCATTCCAAGCCCTAAAACCAAGCTTTTTTGGTTCACTCAAACCATATTATCATTGTTATATGTGATTGAACTAACATGAACAACAAACAACACTGAATCAAAAAAATCATGCTTAATATCCCAATTCCTAAAACTACCAAATTAAAACACCAAACATATTCAACAATCTAATGTTCAAAATTGGCATTTTAACATTCAATAAGACTCATACAAACCCAGAAACCAAAAACATACATCAAATCAAACATCAAAAGCCTGCTGTCACTTTTGGCAAGTTCCAAAACCAGTTCATTCCCAAAAAAAAAAAACAATCACAAACATATCTTTTTGGCATCAAATAACATTAACAACAAACTCAAATCAGGTTTGAGCAAAGAAAAATAATATTTTTTTGCATTAATTAAAATCCAAGCTCAATAGAATATAACACCAAAACAAGTTCAAAACATTATTAAAACATATAAGGAAGAGCTAGAGGCATACCTCTTTGACATCACCATCTAGTTTAGAAAAGGCTTATAGCTTCAAAGCTTCAATCAATGGTTATTGTCCTTTTTTTTATCTTTTGCAAAACTTTTCCTCCACAAATCTCTACCTTTTCAAAGCTAAAAAAACCCCTTGTACTAGGCTCATGAACCTTCATAACTAGATCTTTTTATCAATATGTTTCTCTCCTCCTTCTCCCTTTTTTTCTCTGAATTTTTAGTGGGTATTTATATGCTTTTACTAAGGTTTTTTTTAATGGATTCAATCAAGGATTGATCATGATTGATCAATGTTTAACCCATTGATCCAAATAGAAGGGTTTTAGACAGGTTTTAATAGCTGAAAGCCTTATACTTTATTGGTTTTTGCAACAAACTTGGTTTTAGAGATTTTGGTGGTTTTACCAGACATGAAGGGTAAAGAGTTGTTTTTAGCCTTTTGATCTTGAGAGAAACTTGATCAACCTTCGATAAGAACTCACCAAAAAGGTTTGAAGTGTGAACACATGAAAAAAAAAAGTAGTTTCACACAATTGGTATCATAGTCATGGCTGGTTGAGTTAACCACATTCAAAGCCTTGTTGCAGCAATTGTGACGTCATCGTCGTCAAAGACTGCCTGAAGATGGTAAAGCAGGTGCACATATTTTTTTTGATCCAACCTTGCTCAATTTGAAAGTCTATAGCTTCACATTCATTCGTTTGAAGATACCAACTTGATTGGCCCAGAATTACCCAAAGAAAAAGATGAATAGTGGGCAAACAACATTTCATCTACCCTCTATTCCAAATGATGTGTTTTGAGCATGAACCAAACAATATGTTGTCTAGGTTACCGAGAAATTAGGGATTTGGCAAAAAATCAATTTAGTCCTTGATCTTTTTATTTTCTTTAATTGCACCCGTAATTGTCTTATAACTTTTAAACTCATGCAATTTTACCCTTGTCAAACTCAATTATCAACCCAAAGTTCAAAGTCCTTTTCAATTAAGTTCTTGGTTATCAATTTATGTATTTTGACCTCTAATTGATTAATAAACTTTCAATGTTTTTCAATTTGACCCCTAATAAAACCAATGTCAATCCCTGAAGTCTCACGCCTTTTACAGTTTGGGTCCTTGATTTTGAACTTCTTCAGTCAAGCCTCAAATTGACCATCAAACTTTAATATTTATACAATTAAGCCCTTGTTTTGACAACATTAGCTTTTTAAAATTACAATTTGACCCTCAAACTCTAATTTTCTTGCTATTAAGCCCTTAATAAATTCAATTAAATCTTGAAAATTCCAATTAAGTCATTAAACATTCAATTTTGAATTTTTCTTCTCAAATTCATTTTAGACTACTAAGTGTCCAACCTTGTATATTTTGATCCTCCCTTACTGATCTTTGATAATTTTCTAGGCATTCTTCATGTTTTATCCACTTATATATTTTCTACTTTTTATAATTGTTTTTATATTTCCTTTTTCTGATTTTTTTTGTTTTTTTGTTCTCTTTTATGATTTTCTATGTATTTATGTAGGGTTCCAAAATAGGTAACAACACTCGATATGAAAATTGAATAGGTTAAATTGTAAAATGACCAAGCTCATCATGAAATTAAAAAAAAAAAATCCATATCATTAGGTGACCAACCTCAATATAAAATGAAAATGGTCCATGTTATCAAGTGACCAACTTCTATATAAAATAAAAGGGCTTTATATTATCAAGTGACCAACAATATAAAATAAAAAGGTACATATCATGAGGTGACACACCTCAACATAAAATAAAAACAGGGGTTCATTATCAGGTGACCAACTTCAATATGAAAGAAAAATGGGTCCATATTATTAGGTGACTAACCTTAACATGAAATAAAAATGGGTCAATATTATCAGTGACCAACCTTAATATAAAATTTAAACAAGGTATAATTATTAGGTTACTAACCTCAACAGAAGATTTAAATGGGGTCCAATTATCAGGTGACTAGCCTTGAAGAAATTTAAATGGGTCAACTCAAAAGGAAACCATCCTCGAAGAATGATATTTTTACAGAAACTCACTCGAAGTGATTTTTAACTTGTCTTTTTTTGTTTGTCATTTCATAGAAAAATCATCTTGAAGTGATTTCAAAATTTTACTTATATTAAAAAGAGACCAGCTTGAAGTGATTCTAAAAACTTGTCATTTTATAAAGCAATCCTCTTGAAGTAATGTTTGAAAATATATTTATTTCTTAATGAGAGATAAGTTTGAAGGAACTTTCAATTATATAAGGGAATTTGTTTTATAATAGCAAATGATTATGATATTATTTCTAAATGATAGCTCTTGAAGACGAGGGAAATCACAAATTTTATATTTTGGAAGCTCGATATCTCTTTTTGATATCATCTATTTCTATGAAGATTTTTGGTTATGGAAGTGTCGATAACTGATCTCTGGCTTGCCTGAATTGTTTAGGTGACATAAGTGCCTTCTAGGCTCACTATGGGTTTGTCTTCTCATGTTCTCCACTTTAGGTATGGTTTGTTCATTGTTTTATTTATCGTTACCTTTAAGTGTAGTATGATAATATATGTTCATTGTTGCTCACTTTTCATCATCACTATGAAGAAGTTTTTTCCTTTACCACTCATGACTTATGATAGGGTTTTTCATGTCATAATTTGGATATTTATTTGCAAAGGGTTTTTTCAAACTAAATTGCTCCTAGTTGATCTAGTTATATTCATCTTTTTGATAGCCATTAAAAGGCATGCATCATCATCATCATCAATATCATCATTATTTTTTCTAAGAACTTTGCAAATTTAGCCATGAAAAGTTTTGTTATAAAATATTTTTTTCAAGGAATCATCTTTTTATGTTTCAAGACAAGGCCATATATTTTAATGATTATGCTAATGTAATTCCAATGGTTATAATGCAATCATTAAAAGATGTAAATATGAAAGTATTTTCCTCATAAGGACATTTAGATTTTTTTGATTAGAAAGTCCAAAATAGATCATTCAAGTGTTGTGAAATAATTTTAGATTTTATGTTAGGCACACGTTTAAATGGGTGTTGGTTGAAAAGGTATGCTTATCCCAAGAATTTAGCGCTATTTTGAAAAATGAATTACGTAGATGAAATATTTGGCAAATGAAGGGCTATTTTAGAAAGAAGAAATTGGATTTCAAAATGAGAGTTTTGGCCTTTAAAAAGCATCTGCTTTATATTGTATTAATTTATTTCTCATTTATTGATGGAAATCCATGATTCAGTGAATGATATGCAACACATGATTAAGTTATGATTTTGATTGAAAAACATCTTTCTTCATTTTTTAGAGGCTAAAATTTACCGACACAAACAAATTATTTTTATCAGAAAGAGATTTTAAAAGCATGTAATATAGGGTAAGGTTTGTGATTAGGTTTGTGTTTTTGAAAGAATAGGATATCCATAAGGTTTAAAAAATGTTTAAGGGTTAAAGATTTATACAATCACTTATTTGTGTAAAGATGTTTTTAGACTTGTCACCTTTAACTTTGTCAAACTAAAGTCCTTTATCATTGATATTTTGTATTTAAGTTGGGACTTTACACTATCATTAAGGACACTTTAGAAAGCTTTTCTTCTTCTTTTATTTTCTTTTTTTGTTTTGTTTATCATTTTATTTATCATTCGAGCATTTGCTAGATCTTTTTTAGCAAATTTGTAAATACAAAAACGATAACGATAAGTAAAGTAGTCTAAAATTACAAAACGGCCAATAAGGGGCTGAGCTACGTTAAAAATATATTTTTTGAAAATCTTTGCATTTTTTTTTAAATGCAATCAAAATAAGGGATTAAAATCAAGCTTTAAATAGCCTGCTTTTTAGGGCAGTACTAGAAAGTAGAGATTCTACTTGAAGGAGTTTTCTTTTTTTCAAATTAGCACACTTAACAAATTTATTTCAAAAAATAATATAACATGAGAAAAAATTGTATAAATAGTACGTTTGTTTTGGTTGCGAAAATCTTTCTTGCGCATAATATAAATTATCTGATTGCATCAGTTCCACTACCAGAACATGATTGCGTTCATGAGACCGGCACAACATATTTTTTCTTCTATTTGTTGTTGCCGTGGAACTGTCGAAACAAAATGTTCCTACTTGTCGCCGCAGTTTTACTACCGCAATCTTTGAATTTCATCCGCTGAACAACTTGAATTATTTGCTTTCTTTTGTCCCCGACTCAACCATTCCTTCCTTGTATGTTTCCGGCATAGTTTTCAAACTTGCCCAAATTCTCTCTTCATACACTCGAGTGCCACCAATTTCTTTCAATAAATCAAGACGTTAAGAGTCTTTTATCAATGTCAATAATGTAATCTGTTAAGTATCAGAAGAAGCAAAAAGGAAATTTAAAATTGAGTAGATAACGAATATACTTAAATTATAGGAAAATTAAGCCATAGCAAAAGGTTCGAAGAATCAAGCCTTTCCTTGCGGCACTACACAGTATGGATTGGAGCGACTGAACCCAGCACTTCCCGGTAAATTCGTCACCTCAGTTTTCGTAAAAAATTTTAGAACTCTCTATCATTGAGCTCCCAGAAACAAAGCAAAACATGCATAACATTGAGAAGACAAGAAGAAAACGACAAAGGAACGCACACCATATGTAACAATATCTCTTATGAGAAAAAAGTAAAATGGTTCCAGGGAACATTGTAAGAAGCACCAATCAATTTTGTTTTTGTTCAATTTTTTTTTTACTATGCTATTTCTTTAAATAAATTTATTGACAGCTCCATTTTGAAAAAAAAAAAAAAAAAAACCTCTTACTTAAAGCCCTCGTCTCCAATCCCTATAAAGTACATGGGCTATGCCTAGTTGTTCACTACACGTTGTCTTGGTCTTCCAGTTCAAATACCAGACATGAAACCTTCTAAAAACAAAAGAACATGCCCTAAAGAATTCTCACCTTTTCCTTTCTTTTGCTGTTTATGCTCTCTCAAAGTCGTTGATTTTTTAAGAGATCGTCACTTAAAAGTCCGCTAGTGTTCGACAAATGTCCTCAACGAGGAAAATGCCAGGAGATCCTTCTCTCAACGCGGGCACAACACAATTCTGAAAGCACTGGCAACAGCACTGCATGCCAGCTGTTTAGTCCTACAGGCAAGTGTACCATCATGGAAGGTGAGAAACAGCCTATGCTTCATCTTTTTCATCTCAATGTGTTCTATTAAGAAATGGAAGTGACATGCAAACAAATTTATGAAGCGTTTTGCTAACTTACTTTTATTGGAACTTGTCCTTCGACTGTTCGACAATTAGAAAAGTCCAGGTATACACAATATGACATATTAGGAATCACATTAGAAAGTTATTAAGTGTAATTTATATAATTTTTTAATATATTTTTAAGTAAAAGTCTTGTATAGGTTATTGTATATTTAATTTTTATTGAATAAAATATAAATAATAAAATTTAAACTCGTGATAGATTGATCAACAAAACTCTGATATAAAATAAAAAAATTATCTAAACCTAATAAATTAAGTTTTTAAATAAAATGATTCTTTGAAAATAAAAAGGACCTAGAAGTAACTATAGCTAAAAAAAAAATGATCACCCAATAATCAACATCACAGAGAAGGTAATTTATCTTGCTTTTAACAATGAAATCGAGCATTCGTTAATTAGTTGAATATATATGGATTGTTCAGGATAGATGAACAACTTGCTTCAATCAGTTCACTTCCCGTGAAAAAACATGGTTGTTTAAGCAGAAGATGGACGTGCATCATTACTACCTAACATCAGAACTGCATATGACATGTTTGGCCTATTTTATGGATTTGTGAATGAAAAGTTGTTTCTATTAAAACTTTACTTAAAATAAAGTTGTGTATTTTTAATTTAGAAAGTTGTAATTTTTTTATTTTAAAAGTTACGTTAAAATTAGTTGTTAGAATTGCCATTTACATAGAAGTTAAGTTTATATGTCAATTATATGTATTTATCTGTGTAAATATATACTCTTCTTGAAAAATAAATAGTTTATCTATTGTTATCAAATTGAATATCTTATTGTGTTGGAAAAAAGGAGATAAGAAAGGCAGTGCATATAAATTACTTACAAGTCAAGTCAAGTTTATCTGTCAATTATATGTATTTATCTGTGTAGATATACACTCTACTTGAAAAACAAATAGTTCATCTCATTTAGGTATTGGTTCGGGTGTTGCCTCTTTTATTATACCTTATGCATTTCCTTTGAGACCCAGCAAATTGTATTGTTACTTGGAGCTTGCTTGGTGAGTAAATTTTGACTTTTAAACTGTTCTCAAGTAATTTCATTATGGAAGTCCGAAACATATATATATGATGAAAAACAAATTTGGAACTTTAAATTGTGTCTTAGTTCTCCCCTTTTTGACAAGGTTTTTATGATGACGTTTCAGGGAGGACAATCTAATCACGAGGAGGCATGTCCCTGTTAAGAAAAATTACATGAGTAAATTGGTGAATAGGCTATTAAGAATCTTGAAATTCATATGGGTGTTAGACTTGATTGTAGAATCTTCTTGATGAATGAATTCATGAATCAAGGATACAAAATATAGGAGCCAATCCCTACCAAAGGTTCATCAATATTGAAAATAACTAAGGAAGCTGGCAAACATGATTTTGGTTCTATGCACCGATGGTACTGGTAACTGGTTTGTTCTTAAGGTGATAAGAAATATAGGATGATGCTACCTTATTGCCAAACCGATGAACTTTGCCAACAGAAAGTGATTGTGTTTTTCATTATTTCTCGCTGTTCTTAAATCCCTTTTTCGGACTAGGAAGACGCCAATGTGTCGA
>Ga0307510_10001585_pt1 | contig 25157 bp, 16 predicted proteins | sample 12_EM_MG_FD_207224 | JGI IMG/M metagenome (GOLD analysis project Ga0307510, IMG submission 207224) | Populus trichocarpa ectomycorrhiza microbial communities from riparian zone in the Pacific Northwest, United States - 12_EM | ecosystem: Host-associated > Plants > Roots > Unclassified | place... | reverse complement strand
CATCTTCACCTGGCTCGGTCTGGTCGGCGGTCTGCTCGGCACGGTCGCCGGCATCCTCATCGCCGACTACTGGATCCTGCGCCGCGGCAAGCTCGACCTGGCCGACCTGTACCGCGCGGGCGGCCGCTACTGGTACGACGGCGGCTGGAACTGGCGGGCCGTCGTCGCCTTCGTGGTGGGTGGCGTACTCGCCGTCGGCGGCGCCGACTTCCACCCGCTGATCGACGGCCGGCCCATCCCGGCCCTGTCCTCGCTCGCCGACTACGGCTGGGCCGTGGGCCTGGGCACGTCGATGCTGCTCTACGTAGTACTGACACTGCTCACCGGAAAGCAGACGGAACCGGTGGCGGAAGCGGCACCGGAGACCGTCGAGGCGTAGAAGCTCCGCACCTGGGGGGCGGCCGAGGCTAGCTGGCCTTGCCGCCCTCCAGCGCGGTCACCGCCTCCTTGGCGGCCTTGATCGCACCCTTGTTGATGACGTCCGTACTCGGCGCCTTCTTGTTCTCGAAGTCGCTGCCGTTGTACGTGATGGTCACCAGCGCGTTGCCCGCGCGGACGACGACCGTGCCCTCACGCGTCTGCTGCTTGTCCTCCGTGGTGAGGTTCACGATGGAGTAGGCGGAGTCGCCGAGCCCGGGAACGGCCCCGCCGCCGCTCTTCTCCGTAGTGGTCTCGGTGTACGACTTCTGTGCCGCCGCGTCCGATTCCGTGATCTCGTACGACACGTCGAGCCAGCGGTAGTCGTACCCCTTGAGCGCGTTCCACGAGCAGGTGCGGCGGACCTTCGTGTCCGTCGACGGGATCTCCTTGCCGGCCGTCTTCGCGCCCGGCACCAGCGACTTGATCGTCGCCACCGACACACTTCCGCACGGGGCGGGGGACGTGGAGTACGCCTTGGCCACGGGCGCCGTCGACGGAGCCGAGGTCCCGGACGAGGCGCCGGCCTTGGGTGTCGACTTGTGATCGGCGGTCGTCGTCGCGGCGAACGGTCCGGACGTCAGGGCCCAGCCCATCGTGGCGAGCACGACGACCGGTGACAGACGCGCGGTGAGAGCGAGCGGCAGAGGAAGAGAACGCAAGTCGCACTTCTCGTGGGGGAAGGGTGCGGAGCGGGTCCGCACTGCGGACGGGGACGGCCAGTGTCACATGACTGCCTGTGAGGCGGAAGTGTGAACTCGCTCCGTGCCTGTGCGGTGACAGTGCCTCACTGTCGACGGGCTGTGTGTCCCCAAATGTCGGTTCCCTCGGCTGTCCCTCGTGTGCGCCTCAGGGGTGGGTGACGGGTACGCGCATCGTCGTCTCGATCCGTTCGACGGCCGCGAACGCCCCGTACGCGATCAGCCGCACCAGACTCGCGTCGGTGTGCCGGGGCTCGCGCCAGGCGGCGACATCCTCCTCCGTGATCCGGTACGGCGCGAGCGCGGCCAGCACCGCCAGGCGCGCGGCGGGCCGCTCCCGCCGGTTCGGGAAACCGCGCAGGACGACCGGCGGATGCGACCCGTCCCAGGCCCACAGCGTCTCCCGTACGAGCGTCCGGTCGTCCGCGTCGAGCAGGTCGGCGCCCGCGTGCGCGGCCGTGCGCAGGGCGTCGTAGGCCGGACCCACCGCCGTTCCGGCCGCCCAGTCCGGGCCGGGTCCCGGCGCGTCGAGCAGGGGGAGCGCCGCTCCCGGTACGGCGGTTCGGCGCACGGTGCGGGCGACGGAGCGGCCCGCGAGGCTCCGCACGGCCCGGAAGCGCTGGGCGTTGCCCGGGAGGAGCTGTTCGGTCAGCAGGGCCGACACGACGCGGTTGATGAAGTGGAAGGCGAGCGCGGTGCCCAGGTAGGCGGGCGCCTGCTCGCGCGGGAACGGGTACGGCGTGAGGGTCGCACCCGGGACACTCGTCCGGCGCCCCCAGTCGAGCACGCGCGCGTGCTCCACGTTCTCCGGTGTGCCGCCGCGCGCCAGGTGCTCGGCGAGGGCGTGGTCGCCGGTGGCGTGCAGCAGGACGGTGTGCGCGTCCGCGCAGAACGGGCACTTGTTGGCGAGCGAGACACCGAGGGCGGCCAGTTCCTTCCCGGTACGGCTGCCCTCGCCGGCGATCAGCGACTCCCGCATCAACGCCCAGGCGGGCGCGAGGAGTTCGGGCACGGAGGACAGGACCACGAAGGTCGGGGGCCGTTCGATCCCGAAGTCGACGGCGATCTGCTCGAAGACCTCGGCGGTGCGGCCCGTGGCGGACTTCGGTGCCGGGGGCCGGGTGTGACGGAAGGGTGTGGGCATGGCAGCAGCGTGCGCGGCCGGGGTGGCCCGGGTCGTCGTACGGGCGAAGGCAGTTGGGACTACGACGGGGAGGTCCGGGGCGTCGCGGAGTACTGCGTGGGGAGTAGTCCAGGAGTTGTCCACAGGGCTGACGACGGTGTCGGCGCGGCGGCCTAGTGTTCGGGCATGAGCGGGTATCCGGTCGATGTGACCCCACGCAGGCGGCTCGCCGACGCGTCCCTCGCGGTCGTGATCGGCGGCCTCGTCGTGACCGTCGCCGCCTTCGACGCGGACACGACCGCCGCCGACTTCGTGCTCGCCGCCCTCGCCTCGGCGGCCCTGGCGTTCTACCAGACGGCTCCGAGGGCGGTCCTCGCCGTGGCCACGGTGGCGGAGGCTGCTTACGTCCTGCACGCCCATCCGGGGCCGGTCGCCGGTCTGCCCGTCCTCGCCGCCATGCACACGGCGGCCCGCGCGGGACACCGGGGCTGGGCCGCCGGGGCGGGCGGGATGTTCCTGGCGGCGTACTTCGCGACGGGGCCGACGACCCAGCAGGTGCTGGAGCGGACCGCGCTCATCGCCGGCTGGTTCCTGTGCGCGGTCGTCACCGGCCTCGCCGACCGCAACTGGCAGGCGTATCTGCGCCAGACCGAACAGCGTGCCCTGGAGGCCGAACGCACCCGCGAGGAGGCCGCGTTGCGGCGCGCGGGCGAGGAACGCCTGCGCATAGCACGGGAGTTGCACGACTCCCTCACCCACAGCATCTCGATCGTCAAGCTCCAGGCGGGCGTTGCCGTCCATCTCGCCCGTAAGCGCGGCGAGGAGGTGCCGCCCGCCCTGCTGGCCATCCAGGAGGCGGGCGGCGAGGCGATGCGCGAACTGCGGGCCACCCTGGAGATCCTGCGCACCACCGAGGAGCCCACCGGCACCCCCGCGCTGCTCGTCGAGCGGGCCTGCGCGGCGGGCCTCGCCGTCGAACTCGCCGTGACCGGCGAGGAGCGCCCCCTCGCCGCGACCGTCGACCGCGCGGTGTACCGCATCGTCCAGGAGGCCCTCACCAACGCGGCCCGGCACGCGGGCCCCGCGAAGGTCAGCGTCCAACTCGACTACGGAGACGCCGACTTGACGATACGGGTGGAGGACGACGGAGCGGCCGACCCCGGCTGTCCACCGAAGCCGGGCATCGGCCTCACCGGCATGCGCGAACGTGTCGCGGCCCTCGGCGGCACGCTGCACACCGCCCCGCGCGCGGAGGGCGGCTTCTCGGTACGGGCCGAACTGCCGCTGGGAGAGACGGGATGATCCGGGTCGCGGTCGTCGACGACCAGGCGCTGATGCGCGCGGGCTTCCGTGCCCTCCTCGACGCCGAGGACGGCATCGAGGTCGTCGGCGAGGCGGCCAACGGCGAACGGGGCGTGGCCCTCGTCCGCGCGCAGCTCCCCGACATCGCGCTGATCGACGTACAGATGCCGGTGATGACGGGCATCGAGGCCACCCGCCGCATCGCCGCCGACCCGTCCCTCGCCGCGGTCCGGGTCGTCATCCTCACCAACTACGGCCTGGACGAGTACGTCTTCGAGGCGCTGCGCGCGGGCGCCAGCGGTTTCCTCCTCAAGGACACCGACCCGGCGGACCTGCTCCAGGCGATCGAGATCGTCGCCGGCGGCGAGGCCCTCCTCTCCCCGGCGATCACCCGCACCCTCATCGGCGAGTTCGTCTCCCGGCCTCCGGACCGTTCCACCCCTTCCGGCCTGGAGCACCTCACCCGCCGCGAACGCGAGGTCACCGCCCTGGCCGCGCGTGGCCTCACCAACGAGGAGATCGCCGCCCACATGGTCATCAGCCCGTTCACGGCGAAGACCCACGTCAGCCGGGCGATGACCAAACTCGGAGCGCGGGATCGGGCCCAACTCGTCGTGTTCGCCTACGAGTCGGGGCTGGTGACGGCCCGCACGCCGGAATCCCGTTGCGAGCCGGACGCGCCGGATCGCAACCTGGGGCGATGACCGAGACCACACGCGCGCAAGACCCCGCCGTCGGTGTTCGCGAGGAGATCCTCGCCTACTACGCCCAGGGCGAGGAGGACGGCCGCCTCAGACAGGGTTCCGACCGGCTGGAGTTCTGGCGGACCCAGGACGTGCTGCGGCGCCTGCTGCCGACGGCTCCCGCGCGGGTGCTGGACGTCGGCGGGGGCAGCGGCATCCACGCCGAGTGGCTCGCGCGCGACGGGTACGAGGTCCGGCTCGTCGACCCCGTACCGCTGCACGTGGAACAGGCGGGCCGGCTGCCTGGGGTCGACGCCCGCACCGGGGACGCCAGGGCACTGCCCGCCGAAGACGCCTCGTACGACGCGGTGTTGCTGCTCGGGCCGCTCTACCACCTGCCCGAACGGGCGGACCGCGTACGGGCGTTGACCGAGGCGTGCCGAGTGGTGCGGCCGGGCGGTCTGGTGGTCGCGGTGACGATCAACCGGTTCGCCGGGCTGCACGACATGCTCAGACAGGAGCTGTACTTCACCGCCTGGCACCGCGAGCGGATCGACCGCGAGATGGAGGAGGGCCGCCACGACTCCGAGGACGGCGGCCACTTCACGACCGCCTACTTCGCAGAACCGCACGAAGCCCCCGAGGAGTTCGCCGACGCGGCACTCGCCGTCGAGGGCCAGTACGGCCTCGAAGGCGTCGCCTGGCTGATGGGCGGCATCGAGGACTGGCTGGACGACCCGGACCGCCGCGAGGCCGTCCTGGCGGCCACCCGCCGGATCGAGTCCGAGCCCACACTGCTCGGCACCAGCGGCCATCTGCTCACCGCCGGCAGGCGCCGGACCTAGCCGCGCACACCTCGCTGCGTACGATCATCAGGCCGCCCGTCACGCAGTGAGGAGTACCCCTGTGTTCACCACCCGCCCCACGCTCCAGGGCACCTTCGGCATGGTGTCCACCACCCACTGGCTGGCCTCGCAGTCGGCGATGGCCGTCCTGGAGGACGGCGGCAACGCGTACGACGCCGCCGTCGCCGGGGCGTTCGTCCTCCACGTGGTGGAACCGCACCTGAACGGACCCGCCGGTGAGGTGCCCATCCTCCTCGCCCCGGCGGGCGGGGAGGTGCGGGTGCTGTGCGGACAGGGCGTGGCACCCGCAGGCGCGACGATCGAGCACTACAGGGGACTCGGTCTGGATCTCGTACCCGGTACGGGACCCCTCGCGGCGGCCGTCCCCGGCGCCTTCGACGCCTGGCTGCTGCTCCTCCGCGACCACGGCACGAAGTCCCTGGCCGACGTCCTGAAGTACGCCATCGGGTACGCCGAGGACGGCCACGCGTGTGTGGAGAACGTCGGGGCGACCGTGGAGGCCGTACGGGAGCTGTTCGAGACGGAGTGGACCACGTCGGCGGACGTGTACCTGCCCGGCGGTAAGGCACCCCGGCCCGGCGAGCTGTTCCGCAACCCCGCCCTCGCCGTCACCTGGAAGCGGCTCCTCACCGAGGTCGCCGGGGCGGGGGACCGGGAGGCCCAGATCGAGGCTGCGCGGGAGGTGTGGCGGTCCGGGTTCATCGCCAAGGCCCTCGTACGGCAGGCCGGGCGGCCCACCATGGACACCAGCGGCGAGCGCCGCACCGGCACGCTCACGGCCGCCGACCTGGCCTCCTGGTCCGCGTCCTACGAGGCACCGGCGAAGTACGACTGGAACGGCTGGACCCTGTGCAAGGCAGGCCCCTGGAGCCAGGGCCCGGTCTTCCTCCAGCAACTCGCCCTGCTCCCGCCCGAGTTGCCGTCCTACGGATCCGCCGACTACGTCCATCTGCTCATCGAGGGCTGCAAGCTCGCGATGGCCGACCGGGAGGCCTGGTACGGGGACGCGAACCCGGACGCCGTACCGCTGGGCGAGCTGCTGTCGGCGGACTACAACGCGGCGCGGCGGGAGTCGATCGGCGAGAAGGCGTCGTACGAGCTGCGGCCCGGCAGCCCCGGAGGGCGGACGCCCAGGCTGTGCGGGCACGCGCGCGTGGTGGCGCCCGGGGAGTCCGGCTTCGACCCTATGGGCGCGGGGGAGCCGACCGTCGCGCGGGTGAGCGCCGACGGCGGTACGCGTGGCGACACCTGCCACCTCGACGTCGTCGACCGCTGGGGCAACATGATCGCGGCCACGCCCAGTGGCGGCTGGTTGCAGTCCAACCCGGTGGTGCCCGAGCTGGGCTTCCCTCTGGGTACCCGGCTCCAGATGGCCTGGCTGGAGCCCGGCCTGCCCAACTCCCTTGCCCCGGGCCGCCGTCCGCGCACCACGCTCACCCCGTCGATCGCCCTGCGCGACGGAGTGCCGGTCCTGGCGTTCGGCACGCCCGGCGGGGACCAGCAGGACCAGTGGCAGCTGCACTTCTTCCTGGCGGTCGCCACGCGCGCGAAGGCACGCGGCGGCCTCGACCTCCAGGGCGCGATCGACGCCCCGAACTGGCACAACGACAGCTTCCCCGGCTCCTTCTACCCGCGCGGCATGCGGCCCGGAAGCGTCACCGTCGAGGCCCGCATGGACGAGGCGGTGGTGGAGGAACTCCGTCGACGCGGACACGACGTGACCGTCGGCGACGCCTGGTCGGAAGGGCGGCTGTGCGCGGTCGCCCGGGACCCGGCGGCCGGGATCCTGTCGGCGGCGGCGAATCCCCGGGGCATGCAGGGGTACGCCGTCGGACGGTGACCCCGAACCGGGTGTTCATGGTGATTCCACCCGGAGTGCACCGGGCGGGTGGGGATTGTCAGTGACGCGTGCTCTCATGGAGGCATGATCGAAGACACCGAAACCATCGACGAGTTTCTCGTACAGCACACGGCCGACGTCGAAGAAGCCATCCGCAAGGCGGCGGCCACCGAGATCATGCCCCGCTTCCGGCAGCTCGCCGCGCACGAGATCGACCAGAAGAGCGGCCCGCACGACCTGGTCACGGACGCCGACCGCAACGCCGAGCGGTACCTGACGAAGGTGCTCGGCTCCCTCCTGCCCGGCTCCGTCGTGGTCGGCGAGGAAGCGGTGCACGCCGACCCGGAGACGTACGAGGCGATACAGGGCGACGCGCCGGTCTGGATCGTCGACCCGGTCGACGGGACCCGGCAGTTCGTGCGCGGCGAGACCGGCTTCTGCACCCTGGTCGCGCTCGCCCGCCACGGGGAGCTGCTCGCCTCCTGGACGTACGCGCCCGCCCGCGACCAGATCGCCACGGCCGTGAAGGGCGGCGGCGCCTTCCTCGACGGCGTACGGCTGCGCTCCGGCTCCCCGGACCCCGCCCGGGACCTGGAAGTGGCCACCTCCCACCCGGACTACACGACGGACGCCCAGAAGCGCTCCCTGCTCGGCCTGTGGGCGGACGGTGTGCACACGCGCCCTTGCGGCTCGGCCGGACTCGAGTATCTCGCTGTCGCCCGGGGCGAGTTGGACGCCACGGCCTTCTCCTGGGAGGCCGCCTGGGACCACGCGGCGGGCCTGCTCCTCGTCGAGGAGGCGGGCGGCGCCCATCTCACGCTCACCGGAGAGCCGTTCCGCATCACGGGAGGCAACGCGCTGCCGTTCACGGCGGCCCGGGACGCGGCGACCGCCCGGCATGTGAGGGAGCTGCTGAGGGCGTCGTAGGGTCACGGGTTCCGCACACTGGACGGGCTGGCCCCGGGGTTGTCAGTCCCGCGGCATATCCTGACCCCGAGTTTGCCATCGGCTGACGAAGGGGTCCGAAGGTGCCGTCGATGCTCGATGCGGTCGTGGTGGGTGCGGGGCCGAACGGACTGACGGCTGCCGTGGAGCTGGCCAGGCGCGGCTTCTCCGTGGCCGTGGGCGGAGGCGCCCGCACCGAGGAGCTCACCCTCCCCGGCTTCCGGCACGACCCCTGCTCGGCGGCGCACCCGCTCGGTATCAATTCCCCGGCGTTCCGCGCCCTGCCCCTGGAGCGCTACGGCCTGGAGTGGCTGCACGCCGAGCTGCCCATGGCGCACCCGTTCACCGACGGCAGCGCGGCCGTGCTGTCGCGGTCGGTCGCGGAGACGGCCGCCTCCTTCGGACCGCGCGACGCGGGGGCGTACCGCAGGCTGGTCGAGCCCTTCCTCCCCAAGTGGGACACGCTGGTCCGCGACTTCATGTCCCTGCCGCGCACCGCGCTGCCGCGCGACCCGGTCACCCTCGCCCGCTTCGGCCTGGCCGGCCTGCCCCCGTCGACCTGGCTGACCAGCCGCTTCCAGGACGAGCGCGCCAAGACCCTGTTCGCCGGACTCGTCGGGCACGTCATGGCCCCGCTCACCGGCTTCGCCACCGGTGCGATCGGCCTGGTCTTCGCCCTGGCGGCACACGCGCGTGGCTGGCCGGTGGCGCGCGGCGGCTCCCAGTCCATCTCGGACGCCCTGGCCGCCTACCTGAAGGACCTCGGCGGCGAGATCCACACCGACTACGAGGTCAAGCGCCTCGACGACCTCCCCCCGGCCCGCGCCTACGTCTTCGACACCTCGCCCACCGCCCTCGCGAAGATCGCGGGCTTCGGGAACTACTACGAGAACTACCGTTACGGCGCGGGCGTCTTCAAGGTCGACTATGCCCTGGACGGACCGGTGCCCTGGACCGCCAAGGAGGCGCGCACCGCCGGCACCGTGCAGATCGGCGCCGACAGCACGGAGATCGGCAACGCCCTGCGCGCCGCGTCCCGCGAGAACCGCGCCCCCGAGCGGCCGTTCATGATCACCGTGCAGCCCAGCATCGTCGACCCCACCAGGGCCCCGGCCGGCAAACAGGTCTTCTGGGCCTACGGCCATGTCCCCAGCGGCTGGACCGGCGACCTCACGGACGCCCTGGAACGCCAACTGGAGCGCTTCGCCCCGGGTTTCCGCGACCGCGTCCTCGCCCGGGCGACCGCGGGCCCACCCGAACTCGCCGCCCGCAACGCCAACTACGTGGGCGGCGACATCGGCACCGGCGCGGTCTCCGGACTCCAGATCCTGCTGCGCCCCAAACTCTCCCTCTCGCCGTACGGCACCCCGCACCCGGCCGTCTTCATCTGCTCGTCGGCCACCCCGCCGGGCCCCGGAGTGCACGGCATGTCAGGGCACAACGCGGCGAAGGCCGTATGGCGACGACTGAGGCAGTCATGACCACCATCACCCTCGTCCGGGGCGACATCACCCGCCAGAGTGCCGACGCGATCGTCAACGCCGCCAACTCCTCCCTCCTGGGCGGCGGAGGAGTCGACGGCGCGATCCACCGCCGGGGCGGCCCCGCGATCCTGGCGGACTGCCGAAAACTGCGCGCCTCCCACTACGGCAAGGGCCTGGCGACGGGCAAGGCGGTCGCGACGACGGCGGGCGAACTGGACGCGCGGTGGGTCATCCACACCGTGGGGCCGGTCTACTCCCGCGAGGAGGACCGCTCGGAACTGCTGACCTCCTGCTACCGCGAGTCCCTGCGCGTAGCCGACGAACTCGGCGCCCGTACGGTCGCGTTCCCCGCCGTCTCGGCCGGGATCTTCGGCTGGCCGATGGACGACGCGGCGCGGATCGCCGTAGAGACGGTGCGGGCGGCGGAGACATCGGTCGAGGAGGTCACGTTCGTGCTCTTCGACGAGGCGGCGTACGAGGCGTTCGGGCGGCAGGTGCGCTGACGCGACGGTCGCGGCCCGTCCACCCGGCGACCCTCCTCACGCATCGATCACGACGTCCTCCAGCGGCTTCGAGCAGCAGAGCAGGATCTTGTTCTGGGTGATCTCGCGTGGCCGGATGCCCCCGTTGTGCTGCATGTCGACCGAGCCGGAGAGCAGGGTCGCCTTGCACGTGCCGCACATGCCCTGGGCGCACGAGGCCGGCAGGCTGAGGCCGGCGCGGGACGCGGCGGCGAGGAGCGAGGTGTCGGCGTCGCAGTCGAGGGTGCGTCCGCTGCGGGTGAACTCGACCTTGAAACCGGCATCCGTGGCGGCGGCCCGCGAGGTGTCGTCCTGCGGGGGCGGTGTCTCGAAGGTGAAGCTCTCCTCGTGGTAGCGGTCCATGTCGAGGCCCGCGTCCGCCAGCATGTGCCGTACGGCGGTCATATAGGGGGCGGGACCGCAGGTGAAGACCTCCCGTTCGTGGAAGTTGGGTGCGACCTGCCGGAGTGTCTCGATCGTCAGCCGGCCGCGGTATCCGCCCCAGGGGGCGTACGGGCGGTCCTCCTCGCAGATGTGGACCACCCGGATGTTCGGCGCGGTCGCGGCGATGAGGTCGAGTTCGTGGCGGAAGACGATGTCCGCCGGGGTGCGCGCGCTGTGCACGAACACCACGTCGGCGGGGTCGGCCAGGTCGTACAGCGTCCTGGTCATCGACATCGACGGTGTCACTCCGACGCCCCCGGACAGGAACAGGTACTTGGGCGCCGGATGCCGGGCAGTGGTGAACTCGCCGAGTGGTCCGTGTGCCCGCACGGTGTCGCCGGGCCGGAGGTGGTCGTGCAGCCAGTTCGACACGAGTCCGCCCGGGATGCGCTTCACCGTGATCGAGAGCAGGAAGGGGCGGGTGGGCGACGAGGAGATGGTGTAGCAGCGCTGGACCGGCCGTCCGCCGATGTCGAGGGTCAGCGTCAGGAACTGGCCCGGGTCGTGCCGGAACAGCCGGGGCTCGGCGTACTCGAAGACGAACGTGGTGACGTCGTGCGTGAGCGGGTGCACCTGACGGCACACCAGCAGCTCCTCGGTCTCGGTCATCGTCGTCGCTCCGGGTGGGACAGGTGTGCCGCGAGCCGGGTCACGTACCAGTTGACGAACGCCTCGACCTGTTCCTCCGTCGGGCCGTACGGGCCCGGCAGGTAGGCGGGGCTGCCGATGCCCTGGTGGGCGCGGGCCACCAGCACCGCGTCCTGGTCGTTCGTCGCCTTCCACACCTTCGTCATCGTGTCGAGGTCGTAGTCGATCCCCTCCACGGCGTCGGCGTGCACGAGCCAGGTGGTGCGGACGAGGGTGCGGTCGGGCCCGAGCGGGATCGTGGAGAACGTGATCGCGTGGTCGGCCATGACATGGAACCAGGAGTTGGGCTGGAGGTGCATCGACAGCCGGCCCAGGCGCGCTGTGGGGAAGTCCGCCAGCAGCCGTTTGCACGCGGCCGTGCCGTCCGGGGTGTAGGACTCCCCGGCCAGGTCGAGGGGCTCGCGCTGGATGCGGAAACCGGTGGGGCGGGTGTCCAGTTCCTCGATCTCGGCGTAGGGCAGGCCCAGGGAGTCGTAGGTCTTCCGGGCCTCGGCGTCGGCCAGCAGGAAGCGCTCGTAGGCGGGGAGCAGCGCGGGCGGGATGTCCTTCTCCTGGTAGCCGTAGATGGGGAAGTAGCAGGCCTGGAGTTCGGGGTGGCCCACGCAGTGGTAGCACTCCCGGTTGTTCTCCATGGTCAGCTTCCAGTTGCCGTTCTCGACCAGGTCGATCTGTGTGGCGACCTTCGCCCTGGCCAGGTTGTGCGGGGCGAGATAGGGCTCGATGCGGGCGGCGACCTCGTCGAAGTCGCCGGGCGGTTCGTCGGCCAGGCAGATGAAGACCAGCCCGGCGACCGTGCGCGCGTGCACGGTGCGCAGCCCGAAGCACGACGGGTCGAAGCCGGGCGCCTGGGACTCGGCGTGCAGCAGCCTGCCGTCCACGCCGTACGTCCACCGGTGGTACCCGCAGACGATGTTGCCCACCGAGCCGCGCTCCTCGTTGAGGACGCGCGCGCCGCGATGGCGGCAGACGTTGTGGAAGGCCCGTACGTCCTCGTCGTCGTCCCGCACGACGATGACCGAGTACGACCCGATGTCGACCGTCACGTAGTCGCCGGGCTCGGGAAGCTCCGCCTCGGCGGCGACGAACAGCCAACTCCGGGCGAAGACGGCCTCGATGTCGAGGCCGAAGAACTCCTCGCTCACGTAGAAGGGGGCTTCGAGGCTCTGTCCGACGGGGCGTCGGGCGATGAGGTCGGCGGGGGAGCACACCTCGGCAGCGGCTGTCACTGGGTTCATCTCGTCTCTCCGACAGGGCTCGGAAGTCGGCGTGGGAGCAAGGGAGTTCAGACCGGCAGACACAGCCGCAGCCCGTCGTAGACCGCGGCGTGGACGGTGCGGGCGGCCACGGCGTCGCCGATGCGGAACAGCTGGTAGCGGCCCGCCTCGTTGCGGACCACCGACTGCCGCTCGTACGCCAGCAGGGCGCGGTGGTCGACCTCGCCGAGGTTGGTCGAGCCGGGGAGGAGTTCGACGTACAGCTCGTCGTTCGGCAGGGTCCCGTGCTCCACGATCACGTGGTCCACGGTTCGCTCGGTCCCGGTCTCGGTGTACTCGCTGTAGAGGGTCGCCGTGAGCCGTCCGTCGCCGGTCCGGCGTACGGAGCGCAGCCGCCGGGCGAGCGTGGTGGTGACGTCGTGCTTCGCGAACGCCCGTAGGTAGGCAGGGGAGTTCATGCTGCCGACGTCGGGGGCGAGGGTGCGCTCCGGGGTGACGTACTCGATCCGGACGCCGGGCGACGCCGTGAGGACCTCCACGGCGTCCATCGCCGGGTAGCCGCCGTGGTCGTCGTAGACCAGGATCTCGCCCCTCGGCCGGCGCAGCGAGCCCGTCATCACGTCCCAGGTGTCGGAGACGAGGTCCTCGCCGGCTGTGAGGAAGCCGCGGTCGGGCAGGCCTCCGGTGGCGACGATCACCAGGTCGGGGTGTTCGGCGAGGACGTCGTCGGCCCCGGCGTACGTGCCCAGGCGCAGGTCGACGCCGAGGTGTTTGCACTCGGCGAGGCGCCAGTCGACGATCTGGATCAGGTCGGCCCGGCGCGGGTTCGACGCGGCGAGCCTGATCTGCCCGCCGGGCCGGTCGCCCGCCTCGAACAGGACGACGTCGTGGCCGCGTTCGCCGAGCACGCGCGCCGCTTCCAGGCCGGCCGGGCCCCCGCCGACGACAACTGCCTTCCTGCGGCGGCCGATCGTGGGGGAGATCAGGTGCGGTACCTGGAGTTCACGGCCGACGGCCGGGTTGTGGATGCACTTGGTGTCACCGGAGTCGTAGATCGCGTCCAGGCAGTAACTCGCCCCGACGCAGGGCCGGATGCGGTCCTCCTGGCCTGCCGTCACCTTGGCGACCAGGTGCGGATCGGCGATCTGCGCGCGGGTCATGCCGACCAGGTCGAGCAGTCTTTCGCGCAGGGCGTGCCGCGCGGTGGCGACGTCGGCGATGCGGGCCGCGTGCATCACCGGGACGGAGAGGCGTCGTTTTATCTCGCCGGTGAAGTCCAGGTACGGCCCGAGGGGGGTGCCGATGGACGGGATGGCCTTCGCCAGGGACGCGTCGCTCTCGATGGAGCCGTGGATGACGCTGAGGAAGTCGATGCCGTCGGCGGTGTACCGCTCGGCGGCGGTGAGCGCTTCCTCGAAGGTGAGACCGGGGAGGCCGCCGGGGTGCGCCTCGTCGAGCGACATCCGGATGCCGACGACGAAATCCGGGCCGACGGCCTCGCGGACGGCACGGATCACCCGGCGCGGAAACGCCATGCGTTTCTCCAGGCCGCCGCCCCACTCGTCGTCGCGGTGGTTGGTCGCGGGGGACAGGAAACTGTCCAACAGGTGGCCGTACGCCTCCAGTTCGATGCCGTCGAGCCCGCCCTCCCTGCAACGGACCGCCGCTGCCGCGTAGTCGGCGACGATCCGGTCCAGGTCCCAGGACTCGGCGGCCTTCGGGAAGGCGCGGTGCGCGGGTTCGCGCAGCGCCGAGGCGGACACCACCGGGAGCCAGTCGCCGGTGAAGTTGCTGGTACGGCGGCCCAGATGGGTGACCTGGCACATCACCGCGGCCCCGGCCTCGTGCACCTCGTCGGCGAGACGGCGCAGCCACGGCACGATGTCGTCGCGGTACAGGAGCAGGTTGCCGAACGCCGGCGGGCTGTCGGGCGAGACCACCGCCGAGCCGCCGATCATCGTGAGGCCGACCCCGCCCCGCGCCTTCTCCACGTGGTAGGCCCGGTAGCGGTCCTTGGGCAGACCGTCCTCGCCGAACGCCGGTTCGTGGGAGGTGCTGACCACCCGGTTGCGCAGGGTGAGGTGCTTGAGCCGGAAGGGCTGGAGCAGGGGGTCCAGGACGCGTGAGGGCACAGCGGCGGGTGAGGGCACAGCAGCTCCTCAGGAGAGCTCCGAGCGGATGGTTTCGCTATGCGAAACAGCTCCGCGATACGAGACAAATGGTGGAGCTGGAAATCCCCACCCGTCAAGAGCCCGCCGTGTTAACTCGCCGTGCGCTCAGCGCTCAGCCGCGTTTCACGTACCCGCGGCGCCAGGAGATCTTCGCGGCGGCCGCCAGCACCTGTTCCGCGAGAGCGGGAACGGTGTCCTCGTTGATGCGGAAGGTCGGCCCCGACAGGGTCACGGCCGCGATGACCCTGCCGTCCAGGGCGCGGACCGGGGCGGCGATGACGGCCAGCCCGATCTCGTGCTCCTCGCTGGTGGTGGCGTAGCCCCGCTCGCGGATCGTCTCCAGCGCCGCCGCGAGGGGCGCCGGGTCGACGAGGGTGTGCGGGGTGTACTTCTCGACCCCGCGCGCGAGGATCTCCGCGACCTGGCCGGGGGACATGTGCGCCATGAAGAGCTTGCCCGCCCCGGTGGCGTGCATCGGGGTGCGCCTGCCGACCCAGTCGATGCTCGTGATCGCCGCCGCGCCGATCGCCTGGTCGATGCTGATCACGTCGTGCCCGTCGTGGATCGCCACGTTCACGGTGTCACCGACGGCCGCGGCCAGTTCCTGGCAGACGGGACGGCTCAGCAGGGACAGGTCGTTCACCGTGCTCGCCCCGGCCGCGAGTTCGACCATCGTGTACCCGATGCGGTACCGCCCGCGCTCGGTGTCCTGCTCGACCAGACCCCGTGACTCCAGGGTCGCCAGCAGCCGGAACACGGTCGACTTGTGGACGCCCAGCTCCTCGGCGATCTCGGTCACGCCGCTGGGCCCCCGCGTGGCCAGCACCTGGAGGATCGACACCGCCCGGTCGACGGACTGCACCGAGTGATCGCGCGGGCGGCTTCCGTTGCTGGTCATGGCGGAAGGGTAATCGAGCGGAAGGCGCCGCCCGCGAGCCCGGTGAACCGCTGCCGGAAGCGACTGTGGGGCCGTCCGCCGGCTCGACGGTCAGGCTGTCTTCCAGAGGGTCAGCTCGGTGACGTAGTCGCGTGCCGTGTAGCCGGACGCGTCCTTCTGGAGGACGACGTCCGTGATCTTGAGCATGGCCAGGTTCTTCTCATCGGTGACGGTGCACAGCAGCGTGCCCTTGGTCAGTTCCTTGCCCTGGTCGGCGTCGGCGAGTTGGGAGGGCAGCGCGTTCGCCGCCGCGCCCTCGGCGCACTGCTCGGGGGTGGGGCCCGCGCTCTTTCCCGTGGTCGTCACGAGGTTCAGGGTGTGCGTGGTGCCCCACTCCGCGTACTGCAACTCGGCTCCGGTCGTCGAGCTGGAGGCGTGGGTGTCGATCCGCGGTGCGTCCAGGTCGACGTTGGTGTACGAGCTGCGGCCCGTCGTGAACTGGGCGCGCAGAGTGAGGGGTTTGTCCTTGAAGACCGCGGTGTAGCCGCCGGCTGTCGAACTCGTGGAGGGTGACGCGGTGGTGCCGGTGGGCGCCGACGAGGCTGTCTGCCCGGTGCCGCCCTTCGCGCCGGTGTCCTTGTCGTCGTCACGGGTGAAGACCCAGGCCGCCGCCGCTACGATCACCACGGCCAGCGCGGCGGCGCCGACCGCCAGCGGGGTCCGGCTGCGGGCCGGAGCCGGGGCCGAGGACGGTGCCCCGGGCGGGAACGAGGGCGCCGGGCCGGAGACGGGCTGCGGCGGGCGCGTCGGGGCGTGCTGCGTCGGCTGGTCGGACCCCGGCGTGTGGGTGGGCGTATACCCGCCGGGCGACGGGGAGTTGGGCGGCACGGCAGGGCGAGACCCGCTGCCGGGCGGCACGGTCGTCGCGCCCGCCGCTCCTGCGGAGTCACCCGAGCCTGCGGGCGCGCCGGCATCCGCAGAGGCACCCGCGGGATCCCCTCCACCCTCCAACGCCCCCTGCTCGCCCGCGAGTTGTTCCTGCCGGGCGATGTCCTCCGCGACCGCCGCCGGCAGCCAACCGGTGAAGTCCCGCAACGGCCGCTCGGCCAACTCCTCGCACAGGGCGGCAAGTTCGGAAGGAGAGGGCCGGGCGGCGGGGTCGGCCGCCAGGGTGCGTTCGAGGACCGTGCGCAGCGGTTCGGGATACGACGTCAGGTCCGGCGGGCGGAACTCGGTGTTGGCGATCTTCGTGGCCAGCGTGATGGCCCCGGAGTCACCGTAGGGATGGCGGCCGGTCGCGGCCACGGCGGCGATCAGGCCGAGGGAGAAGACGTCGGCGGCCGGGGTCTGCTCCTGGCCGTTCGCGTGCTCCGGCGACATGAACTGCGGGGTGCCGATCAGCCCGCCGCTGCGCGTGAGCTGGGTGGCGTCGGCGGCCCGTGCGATGCCGAAGTCGATGATCCAGGGGCCGTCGGAGCCGATGAGGATGTTGCTCGGCTTCATGTCCCGGTGGATCACGCCGGCCTTGTGCACGGCGTGCAGCGCCTCCGCCGCGCAGCCCGTCAGTTGGAGCACCGTGGGCAGCGGCAGCGTCCCGTGCAGGGCGAGGACCCGGTCCAGGGCGAGGCCGGGGACGTAGACGGTGGCGAGCCAGGGCTGTGGCCCGGTGGTGTCGTGGTCGACGACCGGGACGATGTGGTAGCCCTGCACCCGGCGGGCGGAGGTCGCCTCCTGCTCGAAGCGGCGGCGGAACTCCTCGTCCTGGGCGTACTCCCGGCGGATCACCTTGAGGGCGACCGGCTGGTTGCCGCGCGTGCGGGAGAGGTAGACGGAACCCATGCCGCCCTCGCCGATCCGGGCGAGCAGCCGGTAACCGGCCACGTCCCGTGGGTCGTCGGGGCCCAGAGGTCTCAAGTGGCCACCGTTTTCAGCACTGTTCAAGATGTACAGCCCCCCTCGCCAGGCGTGTGATCGTACCGGCGCAAGCCGGTCATCGGAAGTATTCGAGGGGATCAAGGAAAATGGGCGAAGATCGAGGAGAATCAAGGCAGTTGGCAGGTTCCGTCGGACTGTGAGGCGTGCGCATGGAACATCATCTGGCCCCTTCGGCGGAGGGCGCCGACTATCTGCTGGAACTCTCCAACGTCGTACGCCAGACCGACATCGGCCCCCGGGGACCGCGCTCGCTGCACCGACTGGCGCTCGTTCTGCGGGCGTTGACGGATCTCACCGGGGACCCGGACGTGTCCGTCTACCTGGTCGCCGACACCAGTCTGCTGGGCGGGCACCGGGAGTTCGGCGATCCGGCCGAGGTGCGCAGACTGCGCCGTTGGGTCGCGGAGGGGCTGGTCGAGGAGGTCGACGACGCCGACGAACGCATCCTGGACCTGGCGCGGATGACCGGCACCCGCGTCGTCACCGGCGACCAGTACGTCGACCATCGCGTCGAACACCCGTGGATCCAGGGGAACACCTGGCAGTTCCTCAGACCCGAACCCCGCCCCGGCGGCTCGGTCGCCCTCGTGCCCATGGACATGGGCGTGCGTACGGAGGCCGAGATCTCCTACCGCATGGAACTCGCGGCCCTCAAGAAGCAGGGCCTGCTCGGCCCGGCCCGCACCCCGCTGACCCAGGTCATCATGCGCAACTGGCGCTGCCCGGAACCCCGTTGCACGCTCTACGACGTTCACCGGGGCGACCGCGTCCTGCTGCCCCGCATGCGGCGCTCCGTCCCCACCTGCGAACTGCACGGCATTCCGCTGACCGACGAGGGGCCGAGGCTTGCCGCCGCCCAGCTCAAGGTCGTCATCGACCGTGTCTGCGTGGCCCGTTACACCCTCGACGAGGGCTCAGAGGCGTACGTCGGCCGGCTGCCGGGACCGGCGGGTATCGCCCTGCACAGTCTGCTGTCGCCGGAGGTCGCCGCGCAGGTCAGCCGCCGGCACGTGGCGGTCTCCGCGCGCGGCGGGACGGTCCTGGTCCGTGACGTCAGCACGTACGGGACACGGATGCGCGGGGCCGGCCACAGGGGCGTGCCCGGGCCGTGGGAGACGCTGCCGCCGGAGAGCGACCGGTCGTTCCGCCCCGGCGACGAGGTCGAACTCGCCCCCGGTGTCGTCCTCACCCGCAGCGGCCGGCGTTTCCCCGCCGAACTCGCCGACGCCTGGCGTACCGAGGCCGGCGGGGTGGTCGTACCGCCGACTGCGGCGGCACCCACACGACGGGTCTGACCGGGACGGGGTTCGCCGTGCCGTGGGCCGACCGCACGGCGAAGCCGTCCGGACCGGAGCGCAGCCGCGTGCGGGATGGTTCCGCGGGCGGACGATGCATTCCACTTGTGTGCGATGTGACGATTTTCGCGCTTACGTGTCACAACGCGTGAATCAGCCCTACCGTGGCAATTCGTTCTCGGTGCCTACGCGTTCGGATGCGGGTCGATGCCAGACACCAACGCCATCATCGTTATCCTCACCGCGCTTCAGGAGGAGTACGAGGCGGTGAAAGCCGAACTCGTCTGCGTCCGGATCTTCAGACACGACAGCGGCACCCTGTTCGAAGAGGGATTCCTCAAGGGCACGCCCTGGCGGATCGTCATCGCCGCGGTGGGCCGGGGAAACGACAGCGCCGCGGTCATCGCGGAGCGAGCCGGGAGCATGTTCCGGCCGCGCGCGATCCTGTTCGTCGGCATCGCAGGCAGTCTCAAGACCGATGTGGCGCTCGGGCACGTCGTGGTCGCCACCTGGGTGCACGCCTTCCAGGGTGGAAGGCAGACCGAGGACGGACTGTTGGCCCGGCCCGAAAGCTGGCAGGCGGACCATGGACTGCTTGAGGCCGCTCGCCTGGCGCTCGGTTCGCGCCTGGACACCATCCACTTCAAGCCGGTCGCGGCAGGCGACGTGGTTCTCGACGCCGGCGACGGCGACCCGCTGCGGCAGAGGCTGCGGAAGAACTACAACGACGCTGTGGCCATCGAGATGGAGGGGGCCGGCATCGCCCTCGCGGCACACCTCGCGGGAGGGCGGCCCGCTCTCGTCATCCGAGGTATCAGCGACCGGGCCGACGGACACAAGAATGCGGCCGACGCGGGCGGTTCGCAGCAGACCGCGGCACGGAACGCGGCCCAGGCAGCCATGTCCATGCTGCGCGTCCTCGCCAGGGAACTGCACCGGTGGAGCTACTGCGTCTCCTACGCGCCTCGCGACCGCTCCTGGGCCGAGTGGATCGCCTGGGAACTGCGAACGGCGGAGGGCCACGCGTGCCGTGTGCTGCTCCGGCCGTGTCCCAGCACGGAGAGTGAGTACCGCGATTTCGCTCTGTGGGACGGAGTGGCCAGAACCGACCGGGTCCTGGCCGTCATGTCGGATGAGTATGCACGTTCCGCCTACGGACAGGAAGAATGGCAGGTCGCCAAGCAGGCGGATGCGCAGGGACTCGTCAGCAAGGTGATTCCGGTGCGCACGGACGACAGGGAGCCGCCGTCCGAGCTGGGCCCGGTACGGACGATGGACCTGCGTGACCTCGAGGTGGAGGACGCGCGCGAGATGCTCCTGGCAGGAGTCAGGGAAGCCGAGGCAGGCGCACCGAGGGCATGGCTCGACGGTGGCGTCCCGCCCGCCGCCCGGCCTTCCGGGGACGACGAACCGTCCCCGTTCCCGGGCTTCCCGGGCAAGGCCCAGGCTTCGATCATACGGCGCTCCGAATCGGAGCCGCTGGCGGCACCGGCGTCCGCTCGCGTCCGGCGGCCCGGCCCGCTGACCCGGGGTACCGCCGTGCTCGCCGACTGGCTGCGGGGCGGCGGCGAGCGTCGCAGGCGTCGAGCCGCCGAGGCAGTGGCCGCCACCCTCGACTTCTCGACGCTGAGCGCCGGGGAATTCGACCGAGCCGCACGGTACTACCGCCGGGCACTCAGTCTGGCGTTGCGCCGGGCGCCCGCCGAAGCGGACCGGCTCTTCGACACCTACGACCGGCGTATCCCCGACGCCTACTACGCGGGGGCCTTCCGGCCGCAGGACGAACCATGGCTGACCGGCTTCGCCGCGGACGGGAACGACGACGGGCTGACCGTGCTGATCAAACTGGCCGGCCGATTGCGGCTGTCCGGCCTGCAACAGCTCGCGCGGAACGCGTTGATCCGATACCTCGCGCTGAGCTACGACGCGGAGTCGGTGGTGCGGCATTTCGCGCACTGGCGTGCGTGGGGCCTTCTGGAGGACGGGAGTTGGGGTTGGGCACTCCAGGAGCACGCGGCCCGGGTGCCGTTGGAGCGCCATCCGCGGCTGTGGGCGGGGTTCCTCGGCGAACTGCCGGAGGATCTCCTGCCCAGGATGTTCAGCGTTCACCTCCTCCTCGGCCGGGGAGCCGACGCCGCCGCACTCGCCGACACTCGTGAGGAGCAACAGCGCGCTCTCGACTGCTGTTTGACGTCGCACGACGAACGCGGACTGCGCGAAGGCCTCGGTCTGGCCCGCGCGCTGGGCGACGGCCCGGCGGCGCAAGAACTGCAACAGCGGCTCGGGGAGCTGCTGTTCAGGGCCGGCCGCTACCGCGAGGCACTGCCCCACCTCCAGGCCAGAGGTCTGCTGAAGCAGGCTGGCGAATGCCATGAACGGCTGGGCCGGCCCTTCGAGGCGCTCGCCAACTGCCCGGACGACGAACCCGACCGCCTGCTCAGGCTGGTGGACTCCTGTCTGCTGCCCCTTGGCGACCTGGTCGCAGAGCGCAGCTACCCGGACGCGGCGCGACATGTACAGCAACTCGCCGACGCGGTAAGGCGGTTGACGGTCAGGACGCAGGCTACGGCGGCCTGTCAGGAGGACATCGAGGCCCGCCGTGACGCCGTACTGAAGGAGGCCCGGAACGACCTCGAACGGCGGCTGCGAGCCGCGGCCGGGAACGATCGGCCGAAGGTCCTTCTCGAGTGGAGCGACTTCGAGGAAGCAGCTGGAGAACTGTCCGAGGCCGCCCGCAGGGCGGAGGCGGCCGGCGCGCTCTACCGCGCTCACGAGCTGTATCGGCGGGCCGCCCGGTACGGCGAGGCCGACCGTGTGCTGCACGGCGACGTGACGAACAGGGGAATGACGGCCCGGGCCGCCGTGCTCACCGCCGGTGGCGACCTGCCCCGTGCCGCACAGCTGCGGGAGGAGGCAGGGGAGTGGGAGGAGGCCATCGCCCTCTGGGTCGGGGAGAAGAACCTGGCCGGTGCCGTGCGCTGTCTGTGCCGGAAACTGGGCGACGAGGCACTGGAGCGGGACCCCCGGCTCGCTCAGTGGCTACGGGCCACCGGCGAGATCGAGGAACTGGTCCGGCTCTGTCTGGCCGCGGTCGAGCGCGAAGGCAGTCATCGCCGCGCCGCCGCGGAACTGCGTGACCTCGCGAGCCGGTCGGACCTGGCGCCGGAACTGGTCGCCAGGATTCGTGAAGCACTTGAGGCGCTGGACGCCGCCGCGCGCAGGGGGTTCGAGAAGCGGGTGTCGGTCTGGATCGACCAGGCCCGGCGCGATACCGACAAACGGTTTGCCGCCATCTGGGGATTCGACCTCGGTACCTCGCAGTGCGCGGCCGCCATCTACGACGCCGATGCCCGACAGCCTGTCGCCTGCTCCTGGAAAGGCCGCGACCAGTTCCCCTCGCACCTGTGCGTGGACGCGGAGGGTGCGGAGCTGGTCGGTCTGACCGTGGAGGAGGCCCAGACCCGCAAGGACACGACCCTCATCCGAGACAGCAAACGCAAGATCGGAACGGACTTCACCTACGAGACTCCCTCGGCCCGTTACCGGCCGGAGGAGGTCGCTGCCCACCTCATCCGTCACGCGCGCCAGACGGTGGAGAACTTCCTCGCCGCCCACGTACGGCAGAGGGTCGATGAACTGGCCCGCGCAGAGTTGGACTACGTGGCTCCTGAATGGCTCAACTGGGCTGAGCAGCAGCACGATTACCGCATACCGCGACCCAGGGTGATCGTCACCGTGCCCGCCCACTTCTCCAGCAAGGCCCGCAGCGCGACACGCGACGCCTGCACCATCGCCGGCGTGAGACTGGTTCGGTTCATCCACGAACCGACGGCCGCCTGCGTCGCGGTGAACTTCCAGCGCAACGGTGGGCTGGAGGACTCGGTGGTCGTCGTCGACCTCGGAGCGGGCACCCTCGACGTGAGTCACCTGGACGTCGGCGGCGGCGTCCACGAGGTGAAGCGGGTATTCGGGAACAACACCTGCGGGAGCCGGGACTTCGACCCGTGGATCCGCCGGGCCCTCGCCCGGCAGATCAAGGACCGCGGCCTCCGGGTGCCGCGGACCGCCGAGGCCGACGGGCGTCTGGAGGCGGCCGCGGAGGAGATCAAGATCGACCTCTCCATGGAGCAGGAGGCCGAGTACGTCCTGCGGTCCTTCATCGACGGTGCGGACGTGCGGGTGTCACTGACCCGGGAACAGTTGGCCGCCGTCGTGGCCGAACCGCTGGACTCCCTGCGCCGGTTCTGCGCGGAGATCCGGGGCCTCCTTCCCGCACGGCCCGATCACCTCGTCCTCATCGGTGGCCCCATGCTGTCCCCGCTCGTGACGGATCTGTTCCAGCGGGTCTTCGACCGGACCAGGACCCTGGCGGGCGATCCGCGCACGGCCGTGTCGCTCGGCGCCGCGCTGACGGCCGCCCGGCTCGACGGGAAACTGGCCGAGACTCTGATCATCGACGTCACACCCTTCGCTCTGGGGATCAGGGCGCGTGAGCGAACGGAGAAGGACGAGTTCACGGTCTTGATCGAGCCCAACTCCGTCATTCCCACCAAACGCTCGCAGACCTTCTCGACAGCGAAGGACAACCAGGACAACGTCGTGATCGAGGTCTTCAGCGGAATGCTCAGTCCCGACAGCAACATCGGCCAGTTCACACTCGACGGAATCAGGCCCGCGAAACGGGGAGAGCCCCGCATCGAGGTGTCGTTCGACCTGGACGCCAGCTGTGTGCTGGAGGTCAAGGCCCACGATCTCGACACCGGCCACCAGAAGTCGATCCAGGTGTACGACTCCACACTGCTGACCCGCGATGAGCTCGACCGGATGACGGAACGTCTCCAGCGGTTCAACGTGCGCGAGCGGCTGCGCCGAGAGCGTGACGAGGTGCGCAAGAGGCTCGGCCGTATCCTCGCCGCCGTCGAGGACGGTGACACCGGTGCGGAGTGGGAGGAGTTCCGGCACCGACTGGAGACGTTCCGTACCCCGCCGGAGCTGCTGGACCCGGCCACTCAGCAGACTCTCGCCGCGATGCACTCGGAGGCCCGGTCCGAAGAGCTCGACTTCGTCGCGGCCCGCGATGTGTTCCGCCGACAGATCGAGACGGTGCGTGGCCTCTTCGACCGGCTCTCGAACAGGGAGGTGACCGAAGAGTTGGTGCGCGGTGCCGAGGACTTCGGCACCCGTCTGGAGCGCGCCTACAGTGAACTCGCCGACCGGCAAGCCAGGTTGGCTGCCTGGAACACGGTGCTCATCCGTTCGGCCGTCAGCCGGCAGGATGTTCTCACCCGCTTCCGGGACCGCCACGACGAGGGAGATCTCGCGGGCGCGCTGTCCGTGCTCGACGGACTGTCGCTGCGCCTCGACCAGACGAACGACATGGAGCGCCTGCTCCACTGCATCGCCGAAGGGGATGACGTGCGGACCCACGCCCGGCGCTACCGCACGACGCTCCGCGGGTTCGCCGACCGTCTGCTGGTCTGCCCCCTGCCTCCGGAGCGCCCCGACGAGTGTCCGCCGCCGATCCGGTCGGCCCTGGTCGGGATACTCGTCACAGGTGAGGACGCTGTCCGAACCCGAAGGAGCGGCTTCCTCCTCGCCGGCGGGCTGGTGGTCACCACCTTGCGACGCCCCGTCGCCCCGGACCGGATCACTGTGTACGGCGAAGGGTTCGAGGCCACCGTCGCCGAGATCGTGCCACTCGGCCGGGAGTCCGCTCTCGTGGCGGTCCTACGACTCGCCGCTCCGGCCCCGCCCGCTTCCCTGCGCCTCGGTCACCCCGCGCTCATCCGTCTCGGTGACCCGGTGTGGGCGCCGGTGGTCGACGTGTCCGCCTCGGCGGACGTCTCCGATACGTCCGGCTCACTTCTGTCCGCGGCCGTCGATAGCCTCGAAAATGTTCCGGAACGACAACTCCGCCTTGTCAGGACCACCTTGCGGCCGTCTCCGGAGCAGGCCGGGGCGCCGCTCCTCAACGACCTCGGCGAGGTCATAGGTCTGCTCTGCGTCAGCGACGGGGCATCGGCCACCGGCGGGGGCTTCGCCGTGAGCGCCGACGCTTTGACGCCATTGCTGGCTCGGGCGGGCCATCACCGATACCGGTAGGCGTCGGAGGTTCGCCGCGGGAGACGCAGGAAAGCGCCCACCGCGGCGAACTCCTGCATCAGCCGATGATGCGGTGGGTCGTCCAGAAGGACGTCAGGTCCGTGGTCGTCGCGGCCTGGGCGGCCGCCTTGAACTCGGCCGTGGTCGAGACGCCGTACCAGTGCGAAGTGGCGTAGTCCTTCAGGAGTTTGGCCATCGCGGTGTCACCGAGGGTGCGGCGCAGGTCGTGCAGGGCGCACTTGCCGTAGCCATAGACGACGGTGGAGTAGCGGGACGAGTGGGTGTCCCAGTAGGCCATCGAATTGGTGATGTTCTCCGCCGAGGAGGCCCACGAGACGTTGTTCCAGCAGTTCGTGCCGGTCAGGCCCTGGGCCAGGTCGGTGGCGTAGTCGGTGAACGACTCGTCCAGCCAGGGGCTGTTGTACTCGTCGTCGCCGACGATGCCGTAGAACCACTGGTGGCCGATCTCGTGGGTGAGCGCCGTGGTGCTGACCAGGTCGAGGACGAAGCCGGGGTACTCCATGCCGCCGAACCAGAAGTTGTTGTCGATGACGGCGTCCAACTCGCCGTACGGGTAGGCGCCGAAGCG
>Ga0307510_10001584_pt1 | contig 25158 bp, 19 predicted proteins | sample 12_EM_MG_FD_207224 | JGI IMG/M metagenome (GOLD analysis project Ga0307510, IMG submission 207224) | Populus trichocarpa ectomycorrhiza microbial communities from riparian zone in the Pacific Northwest, United States - 12_EM | ecosystem: Host-associated > Plants > Roots > Unclassified | place... | reverse complement strand
ATGTCGGACGAGCCGACGAAGCTGACCGCCTTGATGTCGGCATGATCGAGGATCGCGTCGACCATTTCCTTGTCGCCGTGCACGACGTTGAGGATGCCCTTGGGCAGGCCGGCTTCCAGCGCCAGCTCGGCAAGGCGCACCGGCACCGACGGGTCGCGTTCGGACGGCTTGATGATGAAGGCATTGCCGGTCGCGATGGCCGGCGCACACATCCATAGCGGGATCATCGCCGGGAAGTTGAACGGCGTGATACCCGCGGCGATACCGATCGGCTGGCGCATCGAATAGACGTCGATGCCGGGGCCCGCGCCTTCGGTATATTCGCCCTTGAGCAAATGGGGGATGCCGCAGACGAATTCCACGACCTCCAGCCCGCGCTGAATGTCGCCCCTGGAATCGGCGATCACCTTGCCATGCTCGCGCGACAGCAGTTCGGCGAGTTCGTCCATGTGCCGCTCGATCAGTTCCTTGAAACGGAACATGACGCGCGCGCGGCGCTGCGGGTTGGTCGCGGCCCAGGCGGGTTGCGCGGCTTTCGCATTGGCGACCGCTTCATCGAGCAGGGTCATATCGCCGAGCGCAACCTGCGCCTGCACCTTGCCGAGCGCCGGATCGTAAACGTCGCCGAGGCGGGTCGGGGTGGCCGTCGTGGCTGCGCCATCGATGAAATGCTGGATCAGTCGCATTGGGAAATCCTCATCTTGAGCTGCTCGACGAGGATAGCATTCAGGATAAAACGCATATATGTGGGTAAAATGCCAATCGGTTGTGCAAATAAGTAAATGCTGGATTGGGACGACCTGCGCATCTTCCTTGCCGTCACGCGGAGCGGAAGTTTCGTGGCGAGCGGGCGCCAGCTGGGGCTCAACCACACGACGCTCGCACGCCGGCTGACGGCACTCGAACGCTCCTACGGGACGCGCCTGCTCGATCGGTCGCCGCGTGGCGTCCAGCCGACCAAAGCGGGGCTCGACCTGATCGAGCATGCCGAGCGCATCGAGGAGGAGGTTCTGGCCGCCGGGCGGCGTGTCGAAGGCCAGGACGGACATATTTCAGGCGTTGTGCGCCTGGCGACTCCCGAAGCCTTCGGAACCTATTTCATCGCGCCACGCGCCCATCGCCTGCATGCCGAGCATCCGCAGATCGAGCTGGAACTGGCGCCGGAATCGCGCGCGGTGAATCTGTCGAAGCGCGAGGCGGATATCGCGATCAGTCTTTACCGGCCCGACCAGGGGCGGCTACAGGTGGCCCGGCTGGTCGATTACCGCATTGGCCTGTACGCGTCCGAGGCAATGCTCGACCGGGTCGGCCCGATCACATCGCCATCGGCGCTGCGTGGGCAGCCGTTCATTTCTTACATCGAGGAAATGATCGACTTGCCCGAGCTCCGCACTTTCGACCGTTCGATGGCCAAGCATTGTGTCTTCCGCTCCAGCACGGTCGCAGCGCAGATGGAGGCGGTCGCGTCGGGGCTTGGGTTCGGTTTGTTGCATTGCTTTGCGGTCAGCCCGCACATGCGCCTGGTGCGGGTATTGCCCGAGACGGTGGAGGTCGTGCGCAGCTTCTGGATGGTCCTCCATGCCGATCTCGCGCGTGTCCCACGCATTCGCGCCGTCGCGGATTTCGTGGCGGAGCAGGTGCGCGCCGAAAAGGCGATCTTTTGATGCAGCCGAGCGACACCCCGCGCGCTATTCCGAATGGACGACCTCAACCTTGCCCCTGGGTTTTTTCAGCAGCAGCACCAGCGGGAAGGCGAGGACGGAAATCCACGCCATCAGGTAGAAATCGTCGATATAGGCGATCATTGCCGCCTGCTTGTTGATCATGCCGTCAGCCATGGCGAAGGCGGCGTCAGACAGCACGCCCAGCCGGTCGAGCGCGCCGAGGTCGAGCGTCGGAATCGACTTGTCGGTGATATGCGATGCAAGGTCGGCATGGCTGATCTGGATGTTGCGGGCGAGCAGCACCGTCACCATTGAAATGCCCGCCGACTGGCCGATGCTGCGCATCAGGTTGAGCAGGCTCGCTCCGTCGGTGCGATACTCGCCGGACAGGGTTGCGAAGGCCAGGCTGTTGAGCGGCATGAACACCAGACCCATGCCGAGCCCCTGGACGAAACCGCTGATGATCACTGGCCAGAAGTCCATTTCGAGCGACCAGTGCGCCATCTGCCGCAGCGACACGGCGAAGACGAGGAAGCCGGCCATGACCATGTAGCGGGCGTCGATCTTGCCCATCAATTGCCCGCCAAGCCACATCGTGAACAGCACGCCGACACCGCGCGGAGCCATCAGCAACCCGGTGTCGATCACCGGATAGCCGAACAGCTGCTGCAACATCGGCGGCAACAGCGCCATCGGTGCCATGGTCGACATGCCGACGACGACCATGAAGAACATGCCCATGGTGAGGTTGCGGTTCTTGAACAGGTGTCGGTCGAACAACGGCTTTGCGGCGGTCGACAGATGCACCAGCGCGATCCACAGCGCGGCGATCGCGATCATGCCCTCGATGCGGATTTCCCAGCTGCTGAACCAGTCCTGCTCCTGGCCGCGATCGAGCATCAGCTGAAATGATGCCACGGCAATGGCGATGAATGCGAAGCCCGTCAGGTCGAAGCTGCGCCTGGTGCGCGGGCGCGAGGGAAGCAGGAACCAGAGAATGGCAAAGGTCGCCGCGCCGATCGGCACATTGATGTAGAAGCACCAGCGCCAGTTATAGCTGTCGGTCAGCCAGCCACCGATCACCGGCCCCATGATCGGCCCGACCATCACGCCCATGCCCCAGATCGACATCGCCTGGTTGGCGCGCTCGGGCGGGTTGATATCGAGCATCGCGGTTTGCGACAGCGGGTTGATGAACGCCGCGAACATGCCCTGGAGGACGCGGAACAGCACCATCTCCTCGAGGCTGACCGCGGTACCGCACAGCATCGAGGCGATGACGAAGCCGCCGATCGCGATCAGGAACAGGTTGCGCGAGCCGAGCCGGTCGCTCAGCCAGCCGGTGGCGGGCAGCGCGATCGCGGTCGCGATGATGTAGCTGGTCAGCACCCAGGTGACGGTGTCGAGCGTCGCCCCAAGGCTGGTCCGCATGTGTGGCAACGCGACGTTGGCGATCGTGGCGTCGAGGATCTGCATGATCATCGGCCCCATGACGCCGATGGTGACGAGCCAGCGGTGCCGCACTTCCAGCACCGCCTGGCCGGCAACGGGTTCAGCCATGGGGTTTGGTATCGATCGAGACGCCGGCGCTCAGCCCCGGAATCATCGGGCGTGAAGGCGTGCCGTCGATCGCGATACGTACAGGGACGCGTTGCGTCACCTTGACCCAGTTGCCGGTGGCGTTCTGTGCCGGCAGCACCGAGGTTTCCGAACCGGTCGCCGCGCCGATGCTGGCGATGTGCCCGCGCACCTTCATACCGGAATAGGCGTCGAGGCTGATCTCCGCGGATTGGCCGACCGCCATATGGTTGAGGTCGGTCTCCTTGAAATTGGCTTCGACCCATGCCGCCTGGCTGACCACCAGGCTGAGCGCGGGGACGCCGCTCGGCGTGATCGTGCCGATCTGCAAACGGCTGGTCTGGCTGATGATGCCGTCCTTCGGCGCGCGCACGACGGTGCGGGCAAGTGCCAGCGCGGCCTTGTCGCGCTCCGCCATCGCGGCCTGGATCGCGGCGGGCACGCCCGAGCCAACGGTGCCGCTGCCGATCTGGCTGCGCGCCTTGGCGGCGGACGCCTGTGCCGTGCCGAGCCGTGCCCTGGCGGCGGCAACCTCGTGCGCCGCGGCGTCGAAACTGGCGCGGGTGGTGAAGCCGCGCTTCATCAGCGCCGCCTGGCGATCATAGGTCGCCTGGGCGAGCGCGATGTCGGCCTGCGCGCTGGAGATATCGGCCGCCGCACCGCCACTGTCGGTGGCGAGCGTTGCGACCTGGACGCGCGCCGTGGCGAGCGCCGCATCGGCCTGTTCGAGCGCGATGCGATAGGGTTCGGGGTCGATCTGGAACAGGGTATCGCCCGCCCTCACCCGCTGGTTCTCGCGCACATTGACCGCGACGATGCGACCCGTGACGTCCGGGCTGATCGAGATCATGTCCTGGCGCACATAGGCGTTATCGGTCGAAATATAGCGACCCGAGGTCAGCCACAGATAACCGCCGCCCAGCGCGACGAGCAGCGGGACGCTGGCCATCAGGGCGATACGGCGCCAGTTGCGGCGCTTCTCCACCGGCGCTGCGACCGTCTCGATCGGATTGATGGCGATCTGTTCGATCTTGGCAGTGGAAATTTTGGGGTCTGCGTCAGCCATGGGCGGCCTCGTTCGGCTCGTGCGTCGAGAGATTGGCGCGGATCGCGTTCAGCGTGGCAATCGTCGCGCTCCGCGCCGCGTCGTCGACCCCATCCAGCGCATAGACGAAAAGATCATTGGCCAGCGTATGGAGCTCATTGATGATCGGTTTGGCCTTGTCGGTGAGGAAGATCAGCCACGCCCGGCGATCGCCGGGATCGCGGCGGCGCTCGACCAGCCCGGCTTCCTCGAGCCGGTCGATCATGCGGCACAGCGTGATCGGCTCGACCTCGAGCAGATCGGCGATCGCACCCTGGTTGATGCCCTCGTGGCGGGAGAGGGTGGTCAGCGTGCGCCACTGCGCGCGCGTAACGCCGATCAGCCGCGCACGCTCGTCGAAGCGTCGCCGCATCAGGCGCGAAACGTCGCTGATCAGAAAGCCAAGGGAATCGCTCATATGCTGCTACATAGTAAGCATCCTTATATAAAGCTACCATCATTGAGTGCGCATCAGACAATCGCGATTGCGTGTGGCTTATCCGAAGCTTGGCTTGTGCCGACGCGTCGCCATCCCTTGTTGCCGGGCCGGTGGCGCGGCGCTTAATTGTTGCGCGTTATAACAATTCGTAGCATTATCCCGGAAAATCAGGAGGGGCTGAATGGCAACCGATCCACGCGCGATCATCGATCGCGCCCCGATGTCGCGATTTCAATGGACGGTCGTTGCCGTAATGATCGGCCTCAACGCGCTCGATGGCTTCGATGTGTTGTCGATCAGCTTCGCCTCGCCGGGCATCGCCAAGGATTGGGGCATCGATCGGGGCGCGCTCGGCTTCGTGCTGTCGATGGAGTTGATCGGCATGGCGGCGGGCTCGCTGCTGCTTGGTGGCGTGGCGGATCGCGTCGGGCGTCGGCTTACCATCCTTGGCTGCCTGGTCGGCATGGCGCTTGGCATGTTCGGCGCGGCGTCCGCGCATGACGTGGTCCAATTGTCGATCTGGCGGGTGGTCACCGGTCTCGGCATCGGCGGCATGCTCGCGGCGACCAACGCCGCGGTCGCCGAGGCGGCCAACGCCGCGCAGCGCAATCTCGCTGTGGTGTTGATGGCGGGCGGATATCCGGTCGGCACGATCGTCGGCGGCCTTGCCTCGGCGCGGTTGCTGGCCGATCATGGCTGGCCCGCCGTCTTCGTCTTTGGCGGCATCGCCACCCTCTGTTTCATTCCGCTCGTACTGCTGTTCGCGCCGGAATCGATTTCCTTCATGATGGAGCAGCGCCGCCCCGACGCACTGGCGCGCATCAATCGCGTGCTCGGGCGTATGGGTCATGCCGCGATCGACGCGCTGCCTGATCCCGCGCCCAGGGCGCCGCGGATCCGGCTCGTCGCGCTGTTCACGCCGGCCTTCGTGCCGCTGACGGTCGCGCTGACCACCGCGTATCTCGCGCACATCATGACCTTCTATTTCATCCTCAAATGGATTCCGAAGATCGTCGTCGACATGGGTTTCGCCCCACCGCTCGCCGCCGGGGTACTGGTCTGGGCGAGCATCGGTGGCGCCTCGGGTTCGTTGCTGCTCGGCCTGCTGACCACCCGGCTGCGCGTCTACACGCTGACGATCGTCGCGATGCTGGCCTCGACGGCTGCCGTCATCGCCTTTGGGCGCGGGCAAAGCGACCTTGCCGCGCTGTCGCTGATCGCGGCGGTCGCGGGCTTCGCCACCAATGCCGGCGTCGTCGGTCTCTATGCCCTGGTCGCTTCGGCCTTCCCGACCCATTTGCGCGCGACCGCGACCGGGTTCGTGATCGGCGTGGGGCGCGGCGGATCCGCGCTCGCGCCCGCGTTGGCCGGGTTGCTGTTCAAGGCAGGCTATGGTTTGCCGACGGTCGCAGCGTTGATGGCGCTGGGGTCGCTGCTCGCCGCACTCGCTTTGTTCACCGCGCGGCGGCAATTGCGCGCAGCGGCTTGAGCGCGGCGCCGGCTACCGGCATGATCAGGCCGAACAGGGAGTAAGGTCTTGGCAAGCGTATCAACGGCGAGCACCTCGGACGAGGTGGCGATCGGCAATCTCGACGGGCTGGTCGGTTATCATCTGCGCCGCGCCTCCGCCGTGGTCGGCAACGATTTTTCGCGCGCGCTCGACGGCACCGGAATTCGCCAGGTGCTGTTCGGCATCCTGTCGATCGTCAACGCCAATCCCGGCATCAACCAGGGCGCGGTCGGCCGCGCGCTCGGCATCCAGCGTGCCAATATGGTGTCGTTGATCAACGAACTGGTCGATCGCGACCTGCTCGATCGCAAGACCGCGGCCGAAGACCGGCGCGCCTTTTCGCTGACGCTTTCGCCCGGCGGCGCGGCGATGTTCGATGATTGCCTGAAGCGCATTCGCACGCATGAGGATGAGCTATTGTCAGATCTGGCCCCCGACGAACGAACGGCGTTGATCGACCTGCTCAGCCGGATCGAGGCCAAGGAACGCTAGGGTTTGCGGGTTTCAGGATTCCCGCAAACGCCAAACCAGTCCGGGAACCCGCGCGGCGTTGCCCTTGAGAATGCCGTCGCACAGTGCCGATATCGACCACCGCCGAGAAGCACGGGCTGAGCGTCGGTGTGATCAAGCATCAGCGCCGTAGATCAGCGCGTCGAGCGCCACGGCGCCCTGGCCCCTAGGATAGACCACGACCGGGTTGAGATCGATCTCGCGGATCGATGGCGCAGCGGCGAGCAATCGGCCAAGCGCGACGACGATGTCGGTCACCGCCGCGACATCGAGCGCCGGGCTGCCGCGCCAGCCGTCGAGCAGCGCGCCGCTCTTGAGTTTGCGTAATTCGGCGGCGATCGCTTCGCGCGTGAGGTCGGGCGGCAGCAGCCGCACGTCCTGCAGAATCTCGGCCTGCACGCCGCCAAAGCCGACCAGGATGATCGGACCCCATTCCGGATCGTTGCGCGCGCCGACGATCAGCTCGACGCCGCGCTGGCCCATCGCCTCGACCAGCACGCCGTCGAGCACCATGCCCGGCGCATGGCGGGCGATATTGGCGTGAAGCTCATCCCATCCGCGCGCCAACGCGGCTTCGTCCGCGAGGTTGAGGATCACGCCGCCGGCATCGCTCTTGTGGCTCAGCGCGGCGGCCTGCGCCTTGATCACCACCGGATAGCCGATCGACGCGGCGACGGACTTCGCCTCATCGAACGTCGCGGCGAAGCCGCCGCGCGGGAAAGGCACGCCGATCGGCGCGAGGATCTGCTTGGCGCGATATTCCGGGATCACGCCGGCGGGGATATCGCCGACCGTCAGCGGCTCGCTGGCGGCGCGCGCAAAGTCGCGCGTGGCGACGGCTTCCATACGGGCCAAGGTACGAAAGGCGCGATCGGGCGAGGGGAAATAGGGCACGCCGAGCGCGCGCAGCGCCGCGACATAAGCGGGCGGCACCGGCGCACCTTCGTCGAGCCCGGCAAAGATCACCGGCTTGTTCGGCTTCAGCGCCTCGATCGCGGCGATGATCGGCTCGAACTTGAGCCGTGATGTCGCTTGATCGGTCTGAATGATGCCGAGCACGATGCTGCCGAAGCGATCATCGGCCAGAAACGGCGCGAGCGTGCGACGGTAGAGGTCGGGATCGACCAGTGCCTGAGCGGTCAGATCCATCGGATTGCTGACCGGAATGAAGTCCGGGATGGCGGCGCGCAACTGGGCGGCGGTCGTCTCCGCGGGGGCGGGCAAGGCGAGCCCGACCCGCTCGCACAGGTCGAGTGTCAGCGCCTTGAACGCGCCGGATTCGGTCAGCACCGCGCAACCCCCGGCGGGGATCGGGCCGCAGCGCAGCGCGAGATCGGCCAGGTCGCCCAGTTCCTCGAGATTGTCGGCGAGGATGATGCCGGCGCGCTCGACCTTGGTCTTCATCACCTGCCAGTCGCCCGCCATCGCCCCGGTATGCGTCGCGGCGGATACGCGCGCGGCGCTCGACTGGCCGGGGTGGAGCAGCACGATCGGCTTGCCCGCCGCGCGCGCGCGCTCGGCGAGCGCGAGGAAGCGGGCTGGCTTGCGGAACTGCTCGACGATCATCGCGATGACATGGGTGTGCGGATCGTCGATCAGATAATCGACATAGTCCTCGACCCCCGATGCGGCCTCGTTGCCGGTCGACACCGACAGCGAGACGCCGAGGTCCTTCGACATCAGGGTGGTGCCGAGCACCACCGCCATCGCACCCGATTGCGAAACGATGCCGATGCCGGGTCGGTCGCCGAGCCGCTCGGACGAGGTTTCGACGAAGGTCAGCGCGACGCCGTCGACATAGTTGGTCAGGCCGAGGCAGTTCGGTCCTTCGACGATCATGCCGCTCTCGGCGGCGATCCGTGCCACCTCGTGCTGCGCCGCCATGCCCTCTTCGCCACCCTCGGCGAAACCGGCCGAGAAGATTACCGCCGCGCCGACGCCGCGCGCCGCGAGCGCGCGGATCGTCGCCAGCACCGCCGCACCCGGGATCGCCAGCACCGCCGCATCCACGCCCTCAGGCAGCTCGTCGACCGAGCCGAGCGCCTGGCGCCCGGCGATCACCCCGCGCTTCGGGTTGATCAGGTGGATGTCGCCGGCAAAGCCGTGGCGCTCGAGATTGGCGAGCACCTGGTTGCCCAGTGCGCCGGGCTTTTCCGATGCGCCGACGATCGCCACCGATTTCGGGCGCAAGAGTCTTTCGAGCGAGGCCAGGCGTGGCCGGGCAAGCGTGTCGGTGGTCATGGCGCCGGGCTCAGGCCTTCTGCTTCGACACGTCGTACGCGCCGAGCCCCGGCTTGTAGGTCTTGTCGTCGATGAACTGCTTGATGCCTTCCTTGCGACCATGATTGTCGTAGCTGTTGGCCGCTTCCTGCGCGCGGATCAGATAATCCTCGGCATCGTCATAGCTCATGATCGACACGCGACGGACCGCGTCCTTGGTCGCCTTGAGCGCGACGGCGTTCTTCTTGAGCAGGACATGGGCAACGGCGGTCACGCGGTCCTTGAGCTCGGCGAGCGGCAAGGCTTCGTTGACCAGGCCCCATTCGGCGGCCGTCTTGCCGTCGACATTCTCGCCCATCATCGCATGGTACATCGCCTTGCGGAACGGCAGCAGCTCGACCGCTACCTTGGTCGCGCCACCGCCGGGCAGGATGCCCCAGTTGATCTCGCTGAGGCCGAACTGCGCTTCCTCCGCCGCAAAGGCGAGGTCGCAGGCAAACAGCGGGCCATAGCCGCCGCCGAAGCACCAGCCATTGACCATGGCGATGGTCGGCTTCTGGTACCAGCGCAGGCGCCGCCACCAGCCATAGCTCTCGCGCTGCGCCTGGCGCGTTGCGCCGAGGCCCTGAGCTTCGGTCTCGCGGAAATATTCCTTGAGATCCATGCCCGCCGACCAGGCGGTGCCCTCGCCGGTCAGCACCAGCACGCCGACATCGTCGCGATGTTCGAGCGCGTCGAGCACCTCTCCCATCTCGCGGTTGAGCGTCGGCGACATGCAGTTGCGCTTGTCGGGGCGGTTGAACTTCACCCAGGCAATGCGGTCGACGATTTCATAGGCGACGGTGCCCTGAGGGCTGGTCTCGGTCATCGGTAATTCCTGTTCGAATATGTGGGGGATCAGATGGGATAGTGTCCGGGCTGGGTCTCGATGGTGACCCAGCGCAGCTCGGTGAAGCTGTCGATGCCGGCCTTGCCGCCGAAGCGGCCATAGCCGGAGCCCTTGGTGCCGCCGAACGGCATCTGCGCCTCGTCATGCACGGTGGGTCCGTTGACATGGCAGATGCCCGACTTGATCTGCCGTGCGACGCGCAGGCCCCGGGCGGTGTCGCGGGTGAAGACGGCGGCCGAAAGGCCATATTCGGTGTCGTTGGCAAGGGTGATTGCCTCGGCCTCGTCCTTCGCGCGGATGATCGCGACCACGGGTCCGAAGCTCTCGTCGCGGAACAGCTTCATGTCGGGCGTCACCTTGTCGATGACATGGGCGGGCATCAGCACGCCGCTGGCCTCGCCGCCATTGACCTGCGTCGCGCCGGCGCGGAGCGCATCGGCGATCAGGCCCTTCACATGATCGACCGTCTTCTGGTCGACCACCGCGCCGAGCGGGGTCTTGCCTTCACGCGGATCGCCGACCGGCATCGTGCCGACCTTGTCCTTGAACTTCGCGACGAACGCATCGGCGATGCTGTCGACGACGATGATGCGCTCGGTCGACATGCAGATCTGGCCTGAGTTCATGAACGCGCCGAATGCGGCGGCCTTCACCGCCTCGTCGAGATCGGCATCGTCGAGTATGATCAGCGGCGCCTTGCCGCCCAGTTCGAGCAGCACGGGCTTGAGGTGCTGCGCGGCGCGCACCGCGATGATCCGGCCAACCGCGGTCGAACCGGTGAAGTTGATGCGGCGCACCGCCGGATGATCGATCAGCGCACCGACGATCGCCCCGGCATCGGACGGTGCATTGGTGACGAGGTTGACCGCGCCCTCGGGCAGGCCGGCTTCGATGAACGCCTCGACGATCAGCGCGTGGGTGCGCGGGCATTGTTCCGAGGCCTTGAGGATCACCGTATTGCCGCACGCCAGCGGCATGGCGATCGCACGCACGCCGAGGATGATCGGCGCATTCCACGGGGCGATGCCGAGGATCACCCCGACCGGCTCGCGCAGCGCCATGGCGATGCAGCCCGGCTTGTCGGACGGGATCACCTCGCCGCCGATCTGCGTGGTCATCGCCGCCGCCTCGCGCACCATGCCGGCCGCCAGCATCAGGTTGAACCGCGCCCAGCCCTCGGTCGCGCCGATCTCACCCATCATCGCCTCGACGAACTGAGGCGCCTTGGCTTCCAGCGCATCCGCCGCCTTGTTGAGCAAGGCACGCCGGGCATTTGGGCCGAGCGCCGACCAGGCCGGAAAAGCCGCGGCGGCGGCATTGGCCGCGGCATTGGCGTCGTCCACGGTCGCCGCGCCGGCATTGCTCGCCACCTCGCCGGTGACGGGGTTGCGGCGCTCGAAGCTGCTCAGCGTTTCATGTTGGCGCCCGCCAACGAACATCGAAACTTGCGTTGCCATCCCGGTCCTCTCCTTGATTGCTATATCATATAACCTATTCGAGGATAGCCTGCAAGGGACGTGTTCGGCCACTGGCGCGAGGCCTCGGAGTAACGACCCTGGCCTCTCTAAAGCCCCTCCCTTCCAGGGAGGGGTTGGGGTGGGTGATGTCTCACCGAGACCCGCGCTTGCCGCAATGTCTCCAAGCGCCCGTCTTCAGGGGAGGAACACCACGCTCACGCATCCGGGCGATCAGCCGCAACGCGATTCAATTTTCCCGCCATCGGTCCATGTATCGTGCCGACGCATGCGTCCGCTCATTCTCATCGTCGATACTATGTCATGGCAGGTTGGATTTCCGCCATCCGGACGCTGTCGGGCGCAAATCAACCACCAGAAAAGGCGCTAACTATTCGCATAATTCTTCAGGTAATTGTCCAGTACTCGCTCTCGCATCAGCTATCGTTCCTACAGCAGCGAGCTGATCATCGGTGATGGATTGGAGCGGTGATGCTAGGCGATATCTTCGCTGTGGTAGAAAATCACCCCGCGAAAAGCGCACCCCATCGGCTCGCAAAATACCCGCTATTCTTCGCAGGACCCTGTGGAATGACTATCGGGATACTTGCCCAGCCGCTGGATCAATCGCTCCGCCACCGATGCGCGAATGGCTTGCCCGGCATTGATCCGCCGCCAGGTGTTGTAGCTGATTCCGAATGCCTGCTGCAGCGCCTCGTCGGTCTGCGGCGTCCGCCGCGCGCGCATCAGGCTGACGATCTCCTGCGGGATGGGTGACATGCTCGACATCATGTTCGTGCCTGATCGGCGTTGGCGTTGGGCGGATAGATCATAGACGCGACTCGTGTGTTTCGTTTCCAGGAGCAGGGGTTCAACGAAACGACGGCCGGCAATCGAAATTGCCGGCCGCCGTCCATGCGATGGCTTCGGAGGACGGGGGTTAGAACCCGACCTTCACGCCGAAATAGAAGGACCGGCCGATCGGATCGTACAGCGCGGTGTCGGTGCCGTTTTGCGAGCTGGCGACGAACGGCAGGCCCTTGTCGAACAGGTTGTTCACCCCGGCGCGGAACTCGAACTGCTTGTTGACCTTGACCGATCCAAACAGGTCCCACAGCGCATAGGCCGGCACGCCGACCGCGGTGGTGGCGGGTGTCAGAACGCTGCTGCTGTCGTTCATCGCGTTCTGGTAGCGCCAGCGCAGGCCCATGCCGACGCTGTCCGAGCGATAGCCGAACGTCGTCAGGGCCTTCCACCGCGGCGTCGCGCGCGGGGGCACCGCGCCGGTCCCGGCGCCACCACTGCTGACCCCGGTATAGTTGATGAACGCAGCACCCGGCAGCAACTGCACACTGTAATTGCGCAGATAGCCGATGGCCGAGTCGACATAGAGCTTGCCGCTCTGGCCGAGGAACGGCGCCCGCACGCCCCAGTGGAACTGGAACTCGATGCCGTCGGTCTTCAGCCCGCCGAGGTTGAGATAGGGCGTGGCGACAGTCGACAGCTGGCCGCTCGCATCACGCTGGATCAGCCCGCAATAGAGGTTGCTGTTCGAATAGGTCGGGTTGGAGCCATCGAGGTTGAAGCATTTCGACAGCACGGTCAGGCCGGGCACGGTCGAGATCACGTTCTTGATGTTGATCTTGTAATAATCGACCGAGAAGTTGAAATCGCCGAACACGCCGCTGCCGCGTGGTGCGCTGAACACCGCACCGACGTTGAACGTGTCGGCGCGTTCCGGCGTCAGGCCGGTGTTGCCCGAGATTGTCTGGCCGGTCGCGGTGGTCGGGAAGGTGTAGGAACCGATCGCGGCGGCCGGGATGCCCTGCGCAACGCACAGGGTGGCCACCTGGGCACCCGCGCTACCGGTGCGGGCGGTCGAGCGGAAGTCGCACGGGTCGCCGAGCGAGGCGGGCGGCGTGCCGATCACCAGCTGCGTGCCGGAGGAGGGCTGGAACAATTCGCCGATATTGGGTGCCCGCACGGCGCGCTGATAGCTGCCGCGGAACAGCAGCGATTCGATCGGCCGCCAGCGCGCGTCACCCTCATAGCTGGTCACCGTGCCCGACGACGAATAGTTCGACACGCGCACCGCGGCGCCGACGCCCAGTTCGCGGAAGAACGGCTTGTCGGCGATCAGCGGAATGTCGACCTGAGCGGCGAATTCCTTGACCGAGATATTGCCGCGCGCTGCCGACGAGGCGATCACCGCCTCGATATTCTGCGCTGCGAGGTCGCTGTCGGGCACGAAGGAATAGGTGTTGCGACGCCAGTCGGCGACGAAGGCGATCTGCGCCGGACCGGCGCCCAGATCGAACAGCTTGCCGTTGACCTGTGCCTGGACCTGCGTCTGGGTTAGCTTCTCGGGCGAGAAGGCGTCCTTGGTGATATAGTTGACGCAGGCCTGCGACAGCGAACGCGCATTGGCATCGCCGAACGGGTTGAAGCCGCCGCTGCACAGCGAGGCGCCACCATCGGGCGCGTTGAGCAGGGTCTGCACCTTGGTCTTGAGGATCGCATTGTGCAGCGTCTGGTTGTGCACCGACTCGTCGTAGGATGCGAACAGGTCGAACGTCCAGCCGGGGGCGATGCCGCCCTTCACGCCAGCGAGATACTGCTGGATCTGATAGCTCTCGTCCCATGCCTTGTAGGGCACGCCGACATAACGACCGTTCCAGGTGAAGGCCGCCGTATTATTGGGCCGCGAGTTGAGGACAGTGCGCAGATCCTGCGGGATGAACGGGTTGGTGATCGGCACCGTGGTGAGGTTGCCGAACTGGGTCAGGCTGTTGCCGCTCGCGGTGTGGACGTTGAGATCGACATACATGAACTGGCCGTACGCGGTCAGGCCTGGGGTCAGTTCGTAATCGGCCTTGAGGAAGGCGGTCTTGCGCTTCATGCCGTTATAGAAATCGACCTGCTGGCCGACCGGCATGCGGACATTGCCGCCGACGAGCAGGTAGCCGCTGCCGTCGGTCGGGCCGCGATAGTTCAGCGCGCCGGTCTGGGTGAACAACGTGCCGTTGTTGTTGAAACCGAGATTGAGCAGCGGGTTGACCGTCGTCGTCACGCCATAGCCGGCAAACACGGCGTTCACGACCCCGGCGTTGGGCGCGTTGGTCGCGCTGGGCACGAACGTCCCGTTGCCGATGAACGACGAGGGCGTCTTGTCGTGGAAGAAGTCGCGCGAACTGCCGTTGACCGGGTCCTGGCTGGCATAGCTGAACGCCGCCACGACATGGCCGCGATCGTCGGCGAAGCGCGTGCCGAAGGCGAGCGAGCCGTTGAACTTGAAGCCGTCGCCACGCTCGCTGATCGAGTTCATCAGGTCGATCTTCACCCCTTGGAGCGAGCGCACGGTCTTGAAGTTGACCACGCCCGACATGGCGTCCGACCCGTAAACCGCCGAAGCGCCGCCGGTGATCACATCGACGCCCGAGATGATCGCCTCGGGCAGGATGTTGATGTCGACATTGCCGTTGATGTCCGAGGTCGGCAGGCGCCGGCCGTCGAGCAACACGAGGTTCCGGTTGGTGCCGAGGCCGTGAAGGTTGATCGACGCGCGGCCGCCGGTACCCTGGCCGCCGGTCGCGGCATTGCCGCCGGTGGTGAAGCTCGGAAACTGGTTGAGCGCATCCTGCAACGTTGCGGTGCCGCTGTCCTTCAATGCCTGGTCGCCGACCGTGACGATCGGGCTGACCGCGGTGTTGTTGGGGCGCTGGATCAGCGAGCCCGTGACGACAATGTCCTTGCTCGGGTCATCGGCGGCCGTTTCCGGCGCCTGTGCGGCGGGGGCAGTCGCAGCGGGCGCATCCGGGGCCGGGGCGGTGCGGGCCGACGCCATACCGGGCGCGACCATCGCGGCGGCTGTGATCGCCCATGTCGAAACGGATCGTCCCAGGCTCAGACGAGCACGGCTGTGATTGGTCATGATGTTTCTCCCCTCATATTGTCGTTGATCAAGTGACGGCATGTCGCCGTTCAGTTCTTGTGGCTCCCGTCGCCGATCTGGCCGTCGATGAAGTCGATCGCCTCGCGCAGGGCGAGCTTGCTGGCGTCGCGCGTTGCCTCGGGCGTCGCGCCGATCCAGCTATGGTCGACGCCGGGAATGACGATCTTGCGCACCGGCACGCCGGCAGCGCGCAGCGCGGCGTCGAACGCCTCGGTCTGTGCCTCGGGTACGGTGTGATCCTCGCTGCCGTGCATCAGCAGGAACGGCGGATCGCTGCGATCGACATAGCTGATCGGCGAGGCGAAGGCGCGTTGCTGGTCGGTACAGTCGCCGGCCGGGCAGCCGAGGAACAGATTGTCCGCGCTCGGCCCGGGCGGCGCGCCGGGGGGCGGGCTGGTGCGTTTGGCCATGGTCGGGAAGTCGTAAATGCCGAACCAGCCGACCACGGCCTGCACGCAGTCCGAAGCGGTGTCGCTGCCCGCGGCGGTCGAGGCGACGGTCTCGACATTGGCGGTGCCCGGCACGATCCGCGCACCGGGCTCGAGCGCGGCGACATTGCAGCTGACCCCGGCCAGCGCGGCGAGATGGCCGCCGGCCGACTGGCCCCAGATCGCGGCGCGCTTCGGGTCGATATTATAGGTCGCGGCGCGGGCGCGCAGCCAGCGAATGCCGGCCTTCACATCCTGGATCGCGGCGGGAAAAGGGGCCTCGCGCGAGAAGCGATAGGAGACACTGGCGACGACATAACCGCGCGCGGCGAGCGAGGCGAGAACCTTGGGCCAGTCGGTATAGGCAGCGCTGCGGCGCGGACCACCGGCCATCCAGCCGCCGCCATGGACATAGACGATCAGCGGGCGCGGCCCGGCCGCGGCGAAGCTCTTCGGCGGCAGGAACAGGTCGAGCTTGAGCGGCCGATAGCCCGGCAGCGTCTGATAGGGGATGTCGGGAAAGCCGGTCACGCCGTCGGGAAAGTCGACCTTGACGCCCGCGAACGAATCGGCCCCGACCGCCTGGACGCCGGCGCCGATAACAGTCGCATCGGCGATCTTCGCGCCCATGCTTTGCCCGGTCGGCGCGGCCATGGCCGCCGCCGGGAAAAGTGCCATCGCCGCGAATGCAAAACGCCTCGTCATGCCTCTCCCTTCGTTGCGGCGGCCTGTCATGGCCGCCGGGCAAGATCGGTCGGTGCCAATCTCGTCGTTGACATTTTGTGTACGAAATGGTTCGTACCGAGTCAATGGTGGTTGAAACGGCGCCTGCTTTCGCGCTTTGCGTGGCAGGACGAGCCGGGGATCGGAGAGGATTTCGACGTGGTGGAGGGGGCCGTTACTTCGGGGGGCAAGATGCGTGGCGCCGCGCCCGGTAGCGTCCTCACCGGGCTGATCGGCATGGACATCCAGAGTTCGCGCTCGCCCGAAATGCACATGCGCGAAGCCGCGGCGCAGGGCATCGCGCTGCACTATGAGCTGTTCGATCTCGCCGGCGAGGACCATGGATCGGCCGATCTCGCCGCCACGCTCGATGCGGTGCAGCGCGCCGGCTTTGCCGGGGTGAACATTACCCACCCGTTCAAGCAGCAGGTCATGGCGCTGCTCGACCGTCTCAGCGACGAAGCGCGGGCGATCGGTGCGGTCAACACGGTGGTGTTCGGGGCCGAGGGCCGCGTCGGCTATAATACCGATTCATCCGGCTTCGCCGAAGGGTTCGAGCGCCAGCTGGCCGGCGCAGGCATCGACCGCGTCGTGCAGATCGGCGCCGGCGGCGCGGGCGCGGCGACCGCCATGGCGATGGTCAATCTGGGGTGCCGCGACCTGGTCATCATCGACCCGCAGGGTGACCGCGCGGACGATCTGGTCTCACGCCTGCCGGGCACGATCGCGCGCGTCGGTCGCGATCTCGCAGCCGAACTCGCCGCGGCGAGCGGGCTGATCAACGCCACGCCGATCGGCATGGAGGGTTATCCCGGTACCCCGGTCGACACCGCGCTGCTGCGCCCCGATCTATGGGTCGCCGATGTGGTCTATTTCCCGCTGGAGACCGCATTGCTGCGCGCCGCGCGCACAATCGGCTGCCGCACGGCGCATGGCGGCGACATGGCGGTGTTCCAGGCGGCGCGTGCCTTCGACCTGTTTACCGGCCATCGTGCCGACCGCGAACGCATGGCGGCGAATTTCTGATTCGATACGCAACAGACACGCGAAGAGGGTGCCGGACAGAGCGCCTCAAGCGAGAGGGATGAGAGATGCCGGGTAGCGACACTATGACAGCAGGCCAGCGCCCGAGCCGCGCGCGCTTCGGCATGCTCGGCCTGATCGCGACCGGCACTTTGGTCAATTATCTCGACCGCACCGTGCTCGGCATCGCCGCGCCCGCGCTGACCAAGGAGCTGGCCATCGACGCCGCGGTGATGGGCGTGGTGTTCTCGGCTTTTTCGTGGAGCTATGCCGCGTCGCAGGTGCCCGGCGGGCTGTTCCTCGATCGCTTCGGCACGCGGCTCACCTATGCGCTGTCGGTCGGTTTCTGGTCATTGTTCACGCTGCTCCATGCGCTGGCGGGTGGGCTGACCTCGCTGCTCGGCCTGCGACTCGCGCTCGGCGTAGCGGAGGCGCCGTGCTTCCCGGCCAACAGCCGTGTCGTCGCGACCTGGTTCCCGCAGTCCGAGCGGGCGTTTGCGACCGGCGTCTACACGGTCGGTGAGTATATCGGGCTGGCGTTCCTGAGCCCGCTATTGTTCTGGCTGCTGGCCCATCATGGCTGGCGCTCGCTGTTCATCGTCTGCGGCTTGATCGGCTTTGTGTTCGTGTTGGTGTGGGTCGCCAAATATCGCGACCCGCCCGAGCACAGGCACGTCAACGCCGCCGAACTGGAACTGATCGCGGCCGGCGGTGGCCTGGTCGGCAGCGACAGCAAGACCGCGAAGATCGACTGGAGCAAGGCCGGCAAGCTCCTCGGTTTCCGCCAGATGTGGGGCATCTGCCTCGGCCAGTTCGCCGGCAATTCGACCCTGGTGTTCTTTCTCACCTGGTTCCCGACCTATCTCGCGACCGAGCGCCACATGGCGTTCCTCAAGATCGGTTTCTACGCGGTGCTGCCGTTCATCGCCGCCTCGGTCGGCGTGCTGTTCGGTGGCTGGTGGTCGGACACGATGCTGCGGCGGGGCAAGTCGGCCAATGTCGCGCGCAAGGCGCCGATCATCACCGGCCTGCTGCTTGCCTCGACCATCATCGCGGCCAATTTCGTCGAGTCGAACACCGCAGTGATCGCGATCCTGTCGCTGGCTTTTTTTGCGCAGGGCATGGCGGCGCTCGGCTGGACCCTGGTCTCCGACATCGCCCCCAGGGGAATGCTCGGCCTGACCGGCGGGGTGTTCAACCTTGCCGCCAATCTCGCCGGCATCGTCACGCCGCTGGTGATCGGCGCGATCGTCTCGGCGACCGGCTCGTTCTTCTACGCGCTGGCCTATGTCGGAAGCCTCGCGCTGATGGGGGCGCTGGCCTATATCTTCGTGCTTGGCGACGTGAAGCGGATAGAACTCTGATCTGGCTCGCGGCCCTGCTGGCGACGGCAACGCCGGCCACCTGCGAGCCGGGCGTGAGACTGAACTATATTTGCGGGGTGGAGCGGCCTGAGGATGTCGTTGCGATCCCCGGCACGCACTTCATCGTCACCAGCGGCTTCGCGCCCGGTGCAGGCCTCAAGCTCGTCGATACAGAGCGGAACATCGCAACCCAGTGGTTCACCGGCGCACCCCACCAGATCGAAGCCGACGACGCGCTCTATCCGTCATGCCCCGGCCCGGTCGATCCGAAGCTGTTCAACGCGCGCGGCCTTGCCCTGCGCCGCAACGGCGAGGGGCGCTGGTCGCTCCACGTCGTCAATCATGGCGGACGCGAATCGATCGAGATTTTCGACATCATCCTTGACGGCGCAACGCCGCGGCTGGTGTGGCGCGGCTGCCGGGTGATGCCGGCAGGCCAGGTGGGCAATGCCGTCGCGACCTTCGCCGACGGCACGTTACTGGTCACCGTGCTGACGCGGCCGGGCACGACGATCGGCGATTTCATGCTCGGCAAGCCGACCGGCGCGGTGTGGCAATGGCGCGTCGGCGACGACCACTTTCGCGAGATCAGGGGCACCGAACTGCCCGGCAATAACGGGCTGGAGGTCGATCCCGACGAGCGCCATTTCTATGTCGTGGCGTTCGGCTGGCATGCTGTGGTGGTGTTCGACCGCCAGCGCGCGAAACCGCTGCGCACGATCGTGATGCCCGATTTCATGCCGGACAATGTCCATTGGTCCGACGGCCGGCTGGTCGCGGCGGGGATGCGGCTTGACGAGCCGGCCTGCGGTGGATTGCGCAAGGTGGTGAAGGGTGAGGCCGACAAGATGCTGTGCCACCGCGGCTATGTCGCCGCGTCGATCGACCCGGTGAAGGGCACGGTCTCGACGCTGGCCTATGGCGAACCCGAGGTGGGGTTTAACGGCGTGTCGACGGCGATTGTCGCGGGCGGTGCGTTGTGGCTGGGGTCGTACCAAGCTGACCGTTTGGCCTTTCGGGCGCTTCCGGGGCGGCAGTAAAAAGCTTCGTCACCCCGGACATGACGGTTGAGCGTTTCGCTACCGTCGGCACGCCGCCAGCACGACCTCGACCACCTGATCCCGCCGCCGCGCGACCGCCTCGGGCGAGGTCATGTCGCGGCGGAAGATCTCGGAAAAGGTATAGCGGTTGGAGACGTTGTAGAAGCACAGCGCGCTGATCGTCATGTGCAGGTCAATCGGGTCTAGGCCGTCGCGGAACACGCCTTCGTCAGCGCCCTTGGCGATGATCTCGCCGAGCACGCGGATCACGCTCTCGTTGCGGCGTTCGATCCCGGCGACGTCCTTGATGAATTCGCCGTGATGGATGTTCTCGTTCATCACCAGCCGGACGAACTCGGGGTGCTGGTCGTGATAGTCGAAGGTCACGCGGACATTGGCCTTGAGTGCCTCCTCGGCACCCATCGTCTCGATCGGCATCGCCGTCTCGGTCTCACGGATGCGGGTATATGCCTCTTCGAGGACGGCGCGGTACAGGCCTTCCTTGCTGCCGAAATGGTAATAGATCATGCGCTTGCTGGTGTTGGTGCGCTCGGCGATCTCGTCGATCCGCGCCCCGCTCAGCCCCTTGTCGGCGAACTCACGGCGCGCGACGTCGAGGATGTTGGCCTTGGTCGCCTCCGAATCCGCGATCCGGGTGCCGCGCGGCTCTGGCGCTGTGGTGGCGATGGTCAACGGCTCTTTGTCCCGGGGCGTGTGGGCATAGGCGTAGAGCGATCTGCCGACGCGATCAACAGGGCGTCAGTCGCGCGGCGATCCGGGTCGCGGCGGTAGGGCCTGTCGGACCATCGGATGCGCGGCAAGCCAGTCGAGCCGCCGCACGTCGAGCGGGCGCACCGCGATGCTGTCGCCGAACAGGGCCTCGCTTTCCCTGCGCGGCGACCATGCCGGCCAATCTGCACCGGGACGGCCGTCGCGCGCGAAGGCGATGAGGTCGTCCATCATCGTCGCGGAAAGCTGGCGGTCGTACGGCGTCCAGTCGCGTGTGCGGCGCAGGCTGTTGTAGATGTCGAGCGTGCCCAGCCAGTAAGGCACATCGCCGGTGTGATAAGCACCGATCGTCGCCGGGTCCTGATCGGCGATGTGTACGCCGGGCGTATAGGGATGCTTGCGCGCGAACTGGTCGAGCCAGGCGGGCTGGCCGATGCTCGCCTGGTCGCGCGCGCATTGCCGCGACGCCAGCACGAACCCCGCCAGATGCGCGACACGCCGCGCCATCGCCGCGGCTTCCGTGTCGCTGGTTGCCGGGAACAGGCGGAGGAAGGCTGCGGCATCCGCGCCGAACGCGGTCTGCGCCGTGGCGCGATATTGGTCGAGCGTCGCGACATGGCCGAACGGGCTCATCGGGATGTCGATATCGTCGGTGTTCGAACTGGCAATGATCGGTACGCGGTTGAGCTGCCCGGCGGCGAGCAAGGCCGGCTTCTGCCCCGGCAGCACATAGCCGTCGACGATCGGCCCGCCGATGCGGATGCCGGCGACATTGGCGCCGAGCTGGCTCTCGCTCTGGATGGCGAGGATCCGGTCGGCGGGGACATTGCGCAGCGCCGCAAGCGAGTCCGCCTTGAGTCGCTGCTGCACCGCGACGCCGATCGCCTCGGCCTCGGCCAGGGTCGGCATGCTGTCGTGATAATTGCACCAGCTGGTCATCGTCGCGCTGCGGAACAGACCCTTTGCCTCGGGCGAGAAGATCAGCGACGACACCGACAGCGCGCCGGCCGACTGGCCGATGATCGTTACCTTGTCGGGGTCGCCGCCGAACGCCGCGATGTTGGCCTTGACCCAGCGCAACGCCGCGATCTGGTCCATCAGGCCGTAATTGCCCGAATGGCCACCCTGTTCGCGGGTCAGCTCGGGATGGGCCATGAAGCCGAACGCGCCGACCCGGTAGTTGAAATTGACGAAGATCGCGCCGCGCTGCGCCACCGCCGCGCCGCCGTAATTGGGCATGCCCGACGAGCCGATGGTGAAGCCGCCGCCATAGATGAACACCACCACCGGCAGTTTCGCGGCCGGCTTCGCCTCGGGTGTCCAGATGTTCACGAAAAGGCAGTCCTCGGACGTCGCCTCCTCGCCGAAATAATGGTTGATGCCGTGCGGGCGCAGCACCTGGATGCATTCCGGCCCGGTGCGGTCGGCGTTGCGCACGCCCTGCCACGCGACCGGCCGCGGTGCCGCCCAGCGCAGATCGCCGACCGGCGGCGCGGCATACGGGATGCCGAGATAGGCGCGCACATCGCCGTCGATCCGCGTGCCGGAAAGCGCCCCCGATGTGGTGGCGACCGGATCCGATGCGATTGGTTGCATGGCCGCTATGCGCAGCATCTCGCCGGGGGCGTCGTTCGCCGCGACGGGCGCTGTGGCCAGGGATGCCATGAGGAGCGATGCCGCCAGCACCGTCGTGATCCGTTTCATCCATCCTCCTTGGGCGCAACGAAGCTCTTGTCGACTCTCGCCTGAGCGCGCAGTATGTGTACGAAATGGTTCGTGCAGGTCAAGCACGATGGGAGACGATGGTGCAGAGGCTGGCAACGCGGCGCACATTTTTCGGGGCGACGGCATCGACCCTGGTGCCGCTCGCGCTGGCCGGGGAGGCGCATGCCGCGCCGCTGCCCGACGGGGTTATGCCGGGCGTCGAATTCGCCTTCTCCGCCCATGTCCTGCTCGAATCGACCAGGGAGGTTGGCCGCACCCCCTATGGCATCCGGCGTCGCATCCCGATCATCGGCGGCACGTTCGAAGGGCCGCGCATCCGTGGTCGCGTCGTGCCGGGTGGCGCCGACTGGCAGTTGCAGCGCGCCGACGATTACACGCTGATCGAGGCCGATTACATGATCGAGGCCGAGGACGGCACGCAAATCCATGTCCGCAATCGCGGGCTGACCAACACGCGGGTCAAGGGTGCGGCGACACGTTACCTGCGCACCGTGCCCGAATTCGAGGCGCCGGCGGGCTCGCACGAATGGCTCAACCAGTCGGTCTTCGTCGGCAGCCTGCAGGGTGTCGCGGGTGGCCCACCGTCGGTCATGGTCCATGTCTTCCGACTCGCCTGAAGGGAAGCCGATGCGCACGTCGATCGCCACCGTCTCCGTCAGCGGCACGCTCGAGCAGAAGCTGACCGCGATCGCCGCTGCCGGTTATGATGCGGTCGAGATCTTCGAGCCCGATTTGTTGTCCTGCGCTGCCTCGCCGCGCGAGATCGCGCGGCAGATCGAGGATCTCGGCCTGACTTGCGCGCTCTATCAGCCGTTCCGCGATTTCGAGGGCATGCCCGGCGAACTTCGCCAGCGTGCCTTCGACCGGATCGAGCGCAAGTTCGACGTGATGGCCGAACTCGGCACCGACCGTATCCTGCTATGCTCCAACTGCTCGCCGCACGCGCTGGGCGAACATGATCGTATCGTCGACGATTTCCGTGCGCTGGGCGAACGCGCCGCGGCGCGCGGCGTGCTGATCGGTTATGAGGCGCTGGCCTGGGGCCGGCACGTCTATGATCACCGCCAGGCCTGGCAGATCGTCAAGGCGGTCGACCACCCCGCGATCGGTATATTGCTCGACAGCTTCCATTCGCTGTCGCGTGACATCCCCAATGAGAGCCTGGCCGAGATCGACCCGGCCAAGATCGTCTTCGTCCAGCTCGCCGACGCGCCGCGCCTGTCGATGGATCTGCTGTTCTGGAGCCGCCATTTCCGCTGCATGCCGGGGCAGGGCGATTTGCCCGTGGCGGGGTTCGTCGCCGAACTGCTCAAGCTCGGTTATGACGGGCCCCTGTCGCTCGAGATCTTCAACGACCGCTTCCGCGCCGGCTCGACCGCGCTGGTCGCACAGGACGGGTTACGCTCGCTGGTTGCGGTGCGCGACCAGGCCGAGCGCCTGATCAGCAAGCGCCCCGCTTTGCCCGCGCCGGCGTCGATCGGCGGCGTCGAATTCATCGAATTCGCGGCCTCCGACGACGAGGCCGCGCGGCTGGAGCCGATGCTGGCGGGCATGGGCTTTGCCAAGGTCGGGCGGCACCGCGGCAAACAGGTCGATCGCTGGCGTCAGGGCGAGATCAACCTGGTGGTCAACCGTGAGCAGCGCGGTTTCGCGCACGCCTATGACATCGTCCACGGCGCCGCGATCTGCGCGCTGGGCCTGACCGTGCCGAGCCCGGATGCGACGCTGCGCCGCGCCCGCGCGCTCGACATCCAGCGTTTCGACGACGGCGCGCGCGACGCCGCCGTGATGCCGGCGCTGCGCGGGGTCGGCGGCAGTCTGGTCTACCTGATGGAAGACGGTGCCGTCGATCGCATCTGGGCCAGCGAATTCCGCCCGCTGGGCGAGGGTGATGAGGGCGATGGCGCGGGGCTCGGCCGTATCGACCATGTCGCCGCTTCGGTCGATATCGATGAGTTCCTCTCATGGCAGCTTTACTGGACCGCCTTGTTCGATGTCGTGAAGCAAGCCGAGCTGGACATTCCCGATCCCGCCGGGCTGGTGCAGAGCCGCGCGATCGAGGGTGCCGATGGTGCGTTCCGCGTGACGATGAACGCCTCGGGCGGGCGCGGCACCTTGTCGTCGCGCTTCATCGGCAATGTGTTCGGCGCGGGATTCCAGCATATCGCCTTCACCACTGGCGATATCTTCGCCACCGCGCGCACGCTGGTCGCGGGCGGCGTCGCGCTGCTGCCGATCCCGGCCAATTATTATGACGATCTGGTCGCACGCTTCGGCGTCGCCGACGACGCGATCGCCGAGATGCGCGCCCACAACATCCTGTTCGACCGCGACGAGGCCGGGAACGAATATTGGCAGATCTATACCCGCGCGTTCGAGAAACGCTTTTTCTTCGAGATCGTCGAGCGGCGCGGCGCCTATCCCGGTTACGGCGCGGCGAACGCACCGATCAGGCTCGGGGCGCAAAGCCGCTTCAGGGCAGAGGAAAATCGCTAAAATCGTTTCCGTCGCGCCGTCGCTGGGCCATCACTTCCGCAACAGGCGCGCCCGCAAGTCGTGCATGTTGACCGCTGCCGCGGCCGCGACGCGATCCTTCGATCCGAGGATCGCGCCGAGTTCGGCGAGAGTCTGGCACGCGACATCGATCTGCTGGAGCGCGTCACTGTGGCGCTGGAGGATGATGGTATCGTCGCTCAGCACGTCACCCACGGAATCGAGCACACGCCGGAGATAGGCCAGTTCTTCGGCGATCCGCCCCTCCAGCACATCCGCGCGCGGCGGCGCGGTCGTTGCCGCGCCATTATCGGCCGGCAGTGATATCCCGCT
>Ga0307510_10001583_pt1 | contig 25176 bp, 19 predicted proteins | sample 12_EM_MG_FD_207224 | JGI IMG/M metagenome (GOLD analysis project Ga0307510, IMG submission 207224) | Populus trichocarpa ectomycorrhiza microbial communities from riparian zone in the Pacific Northwest, United States - 12_EM | ecosystem: Host-associated > Plants > Roots > Unclassified | place... | reverse complement strand
TTCCAAGAATTTTGATAGGTACTCTTCTCGGTTCAGTTACTAATTTCTTTCTCATACAAGAATATAGAACATGACAAAATGAACCACCATTGAATAAAACACAGAACATGAATAAAACACAGAACACAGAACAGTAAGGAAACAATTCTCATGCAACAACAACATCCTTATAAATTCTTACCTTCTTCTCGCCAAGAATGTTCTGGTGAGTGGAGAGTCGAAACGTGTAAAATCAAAGGCGTTGCTGGTGAGTGGAGAGTGGAGACTGGAGAGTGAAGCCGATTTCTCACTTCTCAATCTGATTTCTTGATCAGCTTGGCTGCTGGTGATTTTGGGGTTCTTGCAGATTTGGATGGGAGAAAAGGGGAAAGGGTAAAGCAGAAAAGGAAAATGGAGACGTTGCCAGGGGAAAGGATAAAGCACAAAGGGCAGTTCACATTGTTTTTCATTTTAGCAGAAATCGTAAACTCGGACCGGTTTTTACGTTTTTTACGGGTTGACCCGATTTCATGCGAGTTTGACCGGGTTTGACCGATTTTACCGGTTTTCGAGTTTTAAACCCGATTTTACACGTTTTATGCCTTTTGACTCGTAAAATCGTCGATTTTACGAGTTAAAACTCGTTTTTAACAACCATGGTTTACATGTGTCCAATGATGCTACGATATTTGCAACAAAAAACATAAACATTTGTATAAATTGCCCCATAGTTTTGATTTTTAGCTGACAGTATTATAATCCACTATACCATGTCATTCGCTATCTAGGGTAAGCTAGCTGACAGATTGTAATGCACTTGAACCTCATCACCCTCGTAATATCAACATTATGTACAGGGTTATTGCACGTAATGCAACTATAAGAAAAGTAAATTTTAAATTCAACGCAGCTCAAGAGCTATTTTCATAGATTTGCACTGTTCAATAATTAAACGAATTAGATCTTGTCACCTGATCTTACATTTCCAGTGAAATTCAAACATGGGGAAGACAACAAAAATCCCCAGAAAATGAAATAAATACGGCTCAAAGCGAAAAATAAAAATTAACAAGCCTAACATCATACACTTGCAGGAAAAATCTATGTCCAGCCAACCTAGATTGTAAATTCCCTAGGCAAGCCAGCTGTATTTTCAAATTTTCTTCATCATCAGAAAATTCTTCAGCTTGTAACTGTAAATTAAGATCGCTCTCAACATCCATGGACTTCTGATGCAATTGAAAGCATTCACCATTTGTTCCCATTGTTGCGGCCTTTAAAGCCACCAGAGCTGTTTCTTCGATCTGAGAATCCACCACCTCTGCCTCCTGAGAACCTATTGCCACCACCTCTGCCACGACCACCACCACCAAATCTACCCCTTTGTTGTTCTCTTTCTTGCAGAGATGGCAAAGTTTTTACCACCTCTATGTTAACACCAGCACCGTTTTCCTGAGCTGCAACAGCGAGGAAGAAAAGAATAATGAACACTGACATCAAATCACAGCTCAAGGTCAATGCAAGCCAAATATAAAAGCAAATAGAAGGAAATCAAGAGCACGGATTTCATGCAAAAAACGATGTTCTACAATGAAGTACTTGCCAAGCTAAGGAAGTGATAAGATTAACCTATAAAATAGAATGTTACCAGCTAAAAAGGCATCAACATCTTCTTTCTTTACATCAAAAACCGCACCATTTCCATCAGTTGTAAGGGTCATACCCGTCACGGACTCAACCTTATCCTCAGGCAAGATTCTCCTCAATACACTAAAAGCAAATCTGAGAAAATTCAAGAAACAGGCAAAAGAGTTTGACAATTCAGATAACTGCATCAAAGGGGACAAATAATTTAGATAAGGAATTCAACCAACTGATTTCATGGAACCTATTCTGTACTTCATATAGAGATATTCTACAGTCTTTACCAAGTACAGAAATTCTCATAACCAGTCAACTTATTCCATGTAGACAAGATAGGAAGAAAGAAAAGTTTGCCGCAAAGAAAAAATCCTTCACTTTTAGAACTCCTATAGTGAAATGGGTGTACAATTATTGAATGACAAGCAGCCAATTGATCTGTTATCAGGAATTGGCTTCTGAGACCTACAATCCTTCAGCATAGATATCAATTTTAGAAGCTTTATTCGACTTGTATGAATTTTTGGTCCTGGATCACAAATGCCAGATCATAGGGCTATCACCTTAAAGTAGCAATTAGTGGAAATCTCTCCCTCAGTCACATGCAAACAGTCTATCAATAGTACAGGCAGCGGCAGTGGTATTAAGGTCTGCTGAAGTCCTGCTCACTGACGATGACTCAATGTCAATGTCGCATTGGGCCACCGCCTTTCTAAAAGATTATCAAAATCTCTTGATAGAAGTTGAGTCAAAACAAGTCTAAGATTCCATACTCTTATATTATGTAGGATTGAATTTAAGAAAAGAGAACTTGAGTAAAAAGCATTTAGGACTTACGACGGGGTGTAGATGGGTTTTCCAGATTCAAGAAGTAACGTGACATGGTTCTCCATGGAAGAGAGTAGTGACCTGCTCTTGATCTCAGTATATCCCTGCATTTACATGTTTTCCGCTCAAGGCAATAAGCCAGAGTAAAAATATCAATGTCTAACTGAAAAACAGCATTGATAAACAGAACTTACAGTAGCCTTGGCAAGTGCTTTTGCAAGTAGTTCTACCGCTGACAAACCTGAGGTATTCAACAGATCCTCTGCTGCAGATTTGAATGCTGGAATTACACTGCAATGTTTGCTACATGTTAGCATCTGAGGGTACAAGAGTTAAGTCAAGTATTCATCAACACCACCATAGTATGTATACCTGTCTGAAACCTGAATTATTGTTTCTGCAGCCTCCACACCAACTGCTTTAGCAATATCCTCAGCTTTAGGGGCAGTTATATGTTCAAATTTCACACCAGATTCTCTTTGGATCTTAGATATATTTGACCTTCTTGGATCATAGAGCATCACAGCAACACCACTATTGCCTATAAAGCAGTTACTTCTCTTAGCATCAACATCAAAACCAGACATTCGAAAAATAGAAGTCATAAATATAATTATTTACCAGCCCGTCCAGTGCGTCCAGACCGATGTATATAAGCTTCTACATCATTTGGAGGTTCACACTAAAAAAAAGCAAAATTTTAAAGTAAGTATATTTGACATACAAATTTTAAATTTCATAATGTCCACCTGCAAACACGAGCATGCAGAGACAGACACACCTGGATGATTAACTGTACATCATTGATATCCAATCCCCTTGCAGCAACGTTTGTAGCCACCAAGGTCAGGAACTTGCCTGACCTGAACCCAGAAAGGGTCACCTGCAGATATCATACATTAGAAATTAGCAAGGAGAAAGAAAGAAAGAAAGAGATTGACAGAGAAGGTAAGTTTCTTCATGGAGTTTCTTCACACATGGTTAAATCCTTGACTATTTTAATGCAAAAATATGTTTATCAGGTTGCTTTCTTTCCATAAGACTTTCTGTATGCCACAAAAAACCATATGCCAAAACTATAAGCCAACAGCTGGCATTCTTGGAAAAAAAAGGAATCCTTGAGCACTGAAGGGGGGTGAGTTCTGAGGACAGATAATTGACATCCAAGATCTGAACATATTTGGGTCCATTCCCATGCTAAAAAAATATCTTAATACAAAACATGGCCGGAGAGAACTTCAAAAACAATTGATGAACAAAAGTTACAATAGACACATGCTGCTCATAGAAAAACAGAAGATAATACAAGGGAACACTTGTATGCAAAAATTCACCTCACGCTGAGACTGCTGTATTTCCCCATGTAAAGCCCGGGCTCCAGGCAATAATCCAGAAAGTTCATTTGCAGATTCCCTTTTCTCCGTGAAAATAATTGTGCGGCCTCCACTGAAATAAAATCATCCCAAAGGTAAAGATGAATGAAAAAAAATATGGAAAAAGAAGGTGTCTCAATTTCCACGGCAGCCAATTCTGTATCCACGGCCATCCCAAACAGATCATCCTCAAAACTCAAAAGTGAATATCATCTTGTCTGTTAACTCAAGAGAGAAGGATTTGGCTTTTTTTCTGACAAGGTGTCTGTGGGTGGAAGTGAAGATTAACAAGAGGGTTGGAAAGAGTGGAATACTGGGTTTTGTATACGAAATTAAAATATAAAAAAAAAGTCACCCAACAAATTTACTTTTGCCATGTATTTGGATGTAGCTGCCGTGGAAGTAGACCCCCAAAAAAAATATTCACCAATAAACAAACTGTATGAAAACCCAACCTGGCATAACAACGGATGATATCAGGAATAACCTGAGGTATGGCAGAAGTAGAACAGGGAAGTACAATATGCCTTACATTGGTACTGGCTTTCATTTTCTCATTGCCAACAAGATCAATAGTTTTCTTGGTTGGCTTGAGAAACTTAGAAGAGATCTGGCAATGAAAGGCAAAAAATATAAGTGATAACACAGCAAACTTTATATCTCTTATTCATAAAGTAAGGAACATACCTGTTTCACCCAGCCTGGCAAGGTGGCACTGAATAGAAGTGTTTGAACTTTGTTTACATCCTTTACTTTTCCTGCAAAATACAATACACTAGTAAAGAAAGCAATAACTTAACACTTAGCATCAGTTAAGCAAGAACAGCAGAGTAAAGTCACAAGAAACATCAGAATGTGTTAAGAGAAAAGCATCTATAATATAATCAAATATACTCCAGCAACAAGTTCATAGGAATTTGAAACAGCAAAGCTATCTGATTAGCAACATCAAAACATGTTTAGCCACCAACATCCATTACCACCCCAGGAACAAGGTTTTAGAGATTTTCTGGATCATAAAAACATAATAGGGGTTACAGAATTAATAACTGAACTTCAAGACACGTCAAAATAACATGTCCTAAGTCTCCCTGCATGCAGATACATACCAAGAATAAGTTCAACATCTTCAACAAAACCCATCCTCAGCATTTCATCAGCCTCATCAAGGACCCGAAACTTCAATAAGCTTAAGTCGATGTTCCCCTTCTCTATGTGATCCTATACCAAGTTTAATGGAAATAGAAAAACAAATGTTAAATCAAAGAATTTCAAATGCTTGTAATAATCCAACACTGAAAAAAAAATCCATATAACATCCTAAAACAATGATACCTTTATGCGGCCAGGTGTTCCCACAACTACATCCACCCCTCTCTTCAAGGCAAATTCTTGAGGCTGGTATGAAGCTCCTCCATATACACAGCAAGAATCCAAGCCCATTGCGCCCCCATAAACTTTAAAGTCATCAAACACCTGAAAAGGACACATATCACTGAGTAAAAAGAACCACTTTAAAAGTCAACATCCAATAGATGTATCCCCTGTGTTCTATTATACCTGAGTGGCCAATTCCCTGGTAGGTAAAAGAACCAAAACACTAGGTGGTCTGCCATAGCCTGTCTTCCTTGATGCTTTTGCAAGACCATTTACTAAGGACTCCAAAATTGGCAAAACAAAAGCCAGCGTTTTACCCTGCATAATTGTAGGATGTCAAAACCTTCTAAATTATCAAAAAACATTTCTTGCTGACTTGGAGAACATAACTATGCTTAAGAAGCATAAAATCACATGCACCAGAAAAATCAAGTTAAGATAATAAACACTCAATTTCAAACCATTTCACACGTAGCTATTTTACCCCATTCATCAAATAATAGAAAACCCTTCACAAAATTCATTCTTTAGTCAATTCATAGTAGCATCCAAGCCATTAAAACCCCAGCTAGCATACAAAACCAGCTCTCAAGTGCATAAATTCTTAATCTTTTATTGCAAAACTCAATCTTTAGCTACAAAACCACTACAAATCCATGAAACACAGCCCTAGTTGACCGGTTTGATCATTTTCTAACACACCAACACTAAATTGCACATAATTTGATAGATTTCTTTTCACAAATTCACCATGATTTTAGCACATTCACCACTAAATCCATGAAATACAGTTCACAATCATACTTGTCTGACTCTGCATGATCCTAAAATAAGCTCTTTAGCTGTACAAAATGAACATATTTTTTCAAGACTACACAAATAAATAAGCACAATATCATACTTCACAATTTGTATCTAACAACACCATACCATCGCATAAAGCACAAAAAAAAAATCAATCTTTTCTAACAAATTCAGCCATAAACAAGCACAAAAAACCATACCTGCCCAGTTCTAGCACGGCCAACCAAATCACCCCCATTAAGGATATCCTCAAAAGTCCTAGCTTGTATAGGGAACAAAGCCTCAATCCCTCTCTTCTTCAATACTTCCCTCAACGGTTCAGATATCCTAAACCTCGTCACAGCATTAGGATCCTCAGCCTTAACTTCCTCTTCCTCCTCCTCAACCTTAGCTTTCTTGCTTTTCTTCTTCAAATTCACAGGCTCGCAAAGCTCTGAGCTTGTTTCACTCCTCTCTTCTTCTTCATCATCAAACTCTACAGCTTTTCTCTTCTTTTTCTCCTTCTCTTTCTTCTTCTCTTTCTTGATTGAAACCATCAAAGGGTCAGTTTCTTGGGATTCAAGAGCTACTTTCTTCTTCATCTTCTTTTCTTTCTTGGAATCTGGAGAGTTGGTGGCGGTGGTGGTGTTAGTAAGAGATATTGAAGGCATCTTTTTCTCGCTTTCTATTATACTGGGGCTTTAGGGATTGTGGGTTTTTATTGTTTTCTCCTGCTACGCAAGAATGTGAGAGTGGCGGTGCAGAAGCAGTGGGAGAAAGAGGAAGTAAAACTAGTTAGGGTTTATGGTTTTATAGAGCTGGCGGTGGAAATATTTTGAGCGTTTGATGGTCAGCAGACTCAGCACAAAGCACCGAATTAATTTTGATTTTTGCTAGAAACCAGGTGGGTGAGAGGTATGGGCCACGGCTATGATGGAATGCAATCCAATAACTTGTTTGGATTCCAGGACCGTGTCGTGGTTTTCCAACGAGCATGACTCCCGCTGATGGGCCTTCTTGCATACAAGGTTTAAGATGCAACTAATAAACATTATGGCCCAATAATCTCTAAAAGCCTAGGCCCAGTTCACATGGGCTTTGTCAATGTCTTCGTGTTTATCGCTTATGTTCATCGTCTTTGACTTAATAATTAGATAGATATTATTAAAAATGAAAGCAGAAAATGTAAAATTAATATTTTTCATGTAATAAAACTTATCAATTTTGCATTTATTATACTTTCTCTAATTTTTTAAAGTTATTTAAATATTTTTTAAATTGTAACTAAGGGTATTCTTGGTGCAAAAAAAGTCTAATACTTTCTTAAACGTGGAGGAATTTTTTTCCAATCTTAGATCATCTTATGATGTTTTAAAAGGTTATTATAATTAACAAAAACTAACCACCACCTCATAAAATATTATTTTTCATAATGATTTTTTTATCTTTTATTTTTAATTTATGCTTTTTTATATAATTTTATCCTAATTTATAAGTGATTGAGATTTATTATTTGTTGTTGTTTGCTTTCTATATAGTTATTTCAGTCTCATAACTTGTATTGCGGGTTTAACGAGTTAACCCAGTTTGACTTGGGTTTTTGTTTATTATTTTTAATTAGTATTTTTTTTAATTTCATTATATAACATTAGGTTGATCAAGAATTATGCTTTATGATTTATTTTCGTTTTATATTATATTGGGTTATTCCGGTTTCATGGCTACGATCACAAGTTTTGTGAGTTGATTTAAGTCGTTTTATTATGTTCTTTTTTAAGATTGAATTTTTTTTTCCAATTTCATTCTTCAACAATGGGTTAGTTAGGAATTATGCTTAATTGTTTTTCAATTTACTTTATATGGGGTTATTCTAGTGTCATAACCCGAGTCGCGGGTTTGGCAAAATAATTCAGGTTGACCCGAGTTATTTTTTTTTATTTACTTTATATAATCCAGATAATGGATTTGACCTAGGAATAGGGATTCATAATTTATTTTGATTTAATTTTTATGAGATTATCATGGTTTCATGAATCATATCGTGAATTTGACAGGTTAACTCAGGTTTTTTATTTTTTATTTTTTATTTTTTTCAATTTTATTATTCAATATAAGGTTAATTGAGAATTGAGTTTCATGATTTGTTTTGATCTGCTTTATATGAGTTTATCGTAGTCTCATGACCCAAATCGTGAATTTGACAGATTAACCTGAGTCGATTAAATATATTATCGTCATAATAATTTTTTTTATTTTAAAAAAAATGTTATCTTGAGTTTTTTTAGTCAAATTATATTTTTAATTGTTATTTGGGTTTTTTTTTCAAACCGTCAAGGTATCAAGGTTACATTGGACCATCTTCTATATGATATAAAAAAAATTATATTAAAAAAAACATTAGCAATATTTCAATATTTTTTTTATATTCAAACAAAATATAATCCAACGTGTATCTAGTTTACTCAAAAGATATATGATCACCTAACTCCAAATCAAGTTTAAAAATCCCATCAACATTACTCTTTCAGCAAAAAGTTGATCTAAGCACAATACGAAAGAATAACAAGATCAACTAAAATGTTTTGTCTTCAGAAATTAAGGCCATGAACATGGAATTATTAGTTTTTGAGCATTGTCTGTTTCAACCCTGCAGACAGCTTCGAGCTTTTTTGACAGTTGAACTTGCCGAAAGTAACCTTGAAAAAGTGATAGTAATAGCTTCAATAACAAAACACGAGAAGGGTCAAGAAGTAAAAGAGAAGATCTTATGGGTTTTTTTTTCTCTTTTTGGAGGTACTAATTAATCCAATTCCTGGAGTTAAAGACTGTAAAACAAGCAAAGGAAAACTTTGGTGCCCTTATAAAGTGCTAGTTGCTTCAGTAAGGAAATGCAGCAGCTAGTTTACTGGGAAAATGATGTAAAATGTTTTTCAGAATAGCTAGGTACACTTCTTATTCTATCTGACAAATGTTGTTTAATGTTTGTTAAGGTATACAGTGGATGACTTCAGATAAAAGCCTAGCCATGGAATCAAAAATCATGACAGGCGATGTAGAAGTCGAAATCTGGGTGCAAATGATAGTAAGAGTAGCAGCAAGATGATATGATCGAGTTGCAAGCAAAATCAAGTGCGATTAGTAGCTATATCTCCTCCTTAACCACTATCATTTTGGTATTAGAAATTAATGAACAACACTTTAATGTCAACAGTAATAATCACTGATCGTCTAATGAATATGCATTTTTCAATCATCGATTTGCAGTCCAATGAATATTCTACCGACGATTTTCCAGCGTATACATTAAGGGAATCCTGCCAATTTCAAGTCACCGAGACCTGAAAGCCTGTATCCAAAACCTCGTCACGCAGCATGATAGAATTTGGATTTAGAGTTTGATGCAATATATTTTTTTCAAACTTTTAAAAGTCTTAGAATTGTAAGTAGGGATGTTTACACAAATTATAGTGAAAATGCAATGAAGGGAGGAAAAAAGAACAAACCAGAAAAGCAAAGCCGAGAGAGTAATATATAGAATTTAAAGCATGATGGAACGTAAGGAAAGGCAAAAATAAAGTTGGGCACCTTGCAAGAGCAACAAAAGAAACAGATGCAAATTCCAACATAAAATAACATTACACCCCAGTTAAATCTTGCAGAAAGAACAAACATTAATGCAGAGATTGTGCATGAAATACATTGCGACAGGAATGTTCAAAATGTTCAAGCAAAAGGCCAGTATAAACATCAGCTAACCTTAGTGGGAGCAAATGAAGTAACGCCCAAAAAAAATATATCAGAAAACTAGCTAAACAGAGATAACATAAGAGACAATGAAGAAAAAAAGATGACTAAATTGATGATGCAGCAATCGATGGCCAAAGAGTAACGAACATACTTGAAAGTAAAAGAAACTAACTTCGAACTCACCCCGAAGAAAATTTTTGGTCACAATGACTCTCAGGAACTGACATGTCACCATCTAAGAAACAATAGAAAGGAAAATCCGAAAATACCGTCCAACAAAAGTCCATCACATGCACTAAGATAACGACAGACAAACTAAAAGAAAAGGCCTTGTCTGCAAACTAAAAAAGAACAAGAAAAATCTGAATTCTAGTGAAACCAAAAGGAAAGCACAACCTAAGGCACAATGAAAGTGTAAATCCTAGTCTCAAACAAACACGACAAGATCCCTTTTAATAATAGCACACAATTTCGTCCGACCGATTTGTAATATATGCCAAGTAACATGTTTAACGTCTTTGGTGATTCTGATTTGAGCCAAAACCATCGTTCTCGGATTGAAACATCAAAATTCTGCTGGCAGCCAATCTGTCCCTTTTGGATCACCAATTTTTAGATAACTGCTCGATGAAGATTAATGAAGCTGTTAGCTTGGAGAGTTCAAAATATACACTGACTGATAAAAGAAATTGACCACTTCCGACATTACTTTATTGAGAACAACTAATTGATACAAGAAATTGACCGCTTCCGACATTAATTTAGAAGTCCTATAATTCAGTCCTTTGGTCCCTTGTTAACTTCAAGAGTTTCACTCTTTCTTCTTTATCAAAACGCAATTTGTTTCTAAAAATCATTAATGACAATATTTCAATCACAACACACAAATATAACGAGGAAACAACATTTTTTCTACCATGTGATGAGATAGAGCAAATTTCATTTACCTTTATATGCCTTTTTTTGGCTTTTAGTATTGTACTTCGTGACTTGTAGTTTTCATACATAGCAAGATATATGAAATCACATCTTAATTATCTGGGTGCCAAAAAGGGTCGTAATGCAAACCAACAGAAGAGATCAATGGCACTGCTCTTGATTTGAGAATCTGAATCCTCACAGTCCGACCCTTAACAACTCCCTCTTCAATCCTATGAAGCCTCTTGTGCCCTACTGTCGTACCTTTAGCAACCTTCTTACCATCCACATAAACTTCATGTTGTTTGATCCTTTGACCAAGACCAATTGCCTCTTGGATTCTAATTACATTAAATCTTAATTCATCGATGCATTTGATCTCAATCCAATTATCTTTGAACTCTTCATCTTTTGGTGCCCAATAAGTCCACAAATGGTCACTATCTAGCACATTTTGGGGCCCGAAATCGCTATCCTGGTCCCCTCTTTGGCTGCTAGCTTTTGTAAGACACTTGTCAGCTAAATTTGTAGAAAATATTGTGTCAATTGCACCTCTAAACTCCCTCAATCTTTGTGCATCATCCTCAGACACAAGGCCTGTTGAATTTGGGGGCACATTGAATAATAGGACACAGTTTCGTCCGACCGATTTGTAATATATGTCAAGTAACATGCTTAACTTCTTCGGTGATTCTGACTTGTGCCAAAACCATCCTCTTCGGATTGAAACATCACATTCTGCTGGCAGCCAATCTGTCCCCTCTGGGTCTCCGGTGTTAAGATAACTGCCCAATGAAAATCAAATATTCATGTGATTGGCAAAAACATACTGACGCTGTGAAACTATACATTGAGAACAAAAGCTTTTTATTCAAGTATGTTTTTTATTCACATACGGCAACCAAATCATATAATTAAAAGTTTTTAAGCAGAGAAAATTGAGGTGTGTGTGTGGTTGCTAGAAAATCAAAATTACTTACTCAACAATGCTTCCATTTCCGATTGAGAGTGAGGTCCTATTGATGGTGGACCAACAAGAATCTCCGGCAAAACCATTTTCATTTCCAACCCATCTAACGTCCGGGCCGGCGTCGGAAAATATGTTGATAGAAGCTTGCAACTCTTTCACCATTGAAAACCAATCTGAGAAATAACATGACATGTTTGGTGCATTTGAACCTTTTGCACCATCAAACCATATCTCTCTAATACTCCCATACCTAATCAAAATGTTAATAAAAACATTGTTAGTTCTATGTAGTGGAACTAACAATAAAAAAAGAAAGAAAAAGTAGACACTGAATTTTTTTAGTAATTCTTAAACTTACTTGTTAAGAAGTTCTTGCAATTGAGCCATGTAGTATCCATTGTACTCCAAATCATTACCATATCTTTTGTCATGCCTATCCCATGGAGAAAGATACAGTCCCACGTCAATCCCACCATGATTCTTGGCTGCATTGACAAGTTCTTGGACAACATCTCCATGCCCGTTTTTCCATGGACTGCTTTCCACGGAATGGCCAGTGTATTTACTAGGCCACAAGCAGAATCCATCATGGTGCTTTGCAGTTAATATCATGAGAGAAAATCCAGCTTCTGCTGCCACTTTTACCCATTGGTTAGCATTAAGGCCAACAGGATTGAAAATAGCAGGGTTTTCATGACCAGTGCCCCATTCAGAATCAGTGAATGTGTTGACACCAAAGTGAAGAAACACAATGAGTTCCCTTTCTTGCCATTTCAATTGAGAAAATGATGGTAATGGTAGGATTGGTAATGGAGGTGTAGTGACTTGATCACGTTCTGAAATGACAAGTTTTGAAACTTGAAGCAATGTGATTATGAACAAAAAACACTGTAACTTACCCATAATTCTCTCTTTTCTTTTTGATTGCTCTATGCTACAATCAATCTTGATAATGATAAAGGGCCTATGGCACTATTAATTTATGGAAGACAAAGTGGTGAATGACAAGGATCATAATAAGACAAGGGACAAAACGAAAAAGGGTGAAGAATCCTTGGCCAAAAGAGAAGAAAGAATTGTAAAGAACATGGTTTTGATTGGAATTTGTTGTGGTTCTCTTACCATTGGCATGGTACTTGTATTTGTTTTCGTGATGCAATCATTCACGGGTGTGCTGTGTATTATATGTTATCTCTGAAAAAAATCAGATTCCTTTTTTCAAATATTAGTTTATGTAGTTTACGATGTTGAAAAGATCTTCTAATTATTCGATCAAAAAGCGAAGCAATAAAAGATATTCTAAATAAATCATGGGTCAAATGCCCAGCAAATATTATAACTTATTGATGAAGAAGTAGAAAACTTCAAACAGAAATAGATTTTTATATATACAATAATAAAATATACATGAAAATTTTAGAATTTATTCATATACAAGAATATATATATTATTTTTTAGGCTTTGTTTGACAAAAAAAACTCATTTCTCCTTATAATAAAACTATCAAAATAGATCTAAGAGGAGTTTGCCAAACACACCTTTAAACCAAAAAGACCTTTAACAAAAACATAACAAACCAAACAGGGTCTTAAATTCTTGATCCAATTTTGACCCGACTAGGTTGACTTGAAATTTTTCTTTTACCATAAATCGAACTAAAACTCCTCATTTGACCCAAAAATCAAACCAAAGCCAAAAAATAGATTAAACACCAATAAAACTCAAAAATTCTTGAACAAGATCAAACACAGAAAAGAAAAAAAAAACAAAGAACATCGAACTCAACCCAACAACGTGAAACCCAAATCAGACTAGATACGATCAAAACAAAGGCACATACATGTTGGAAATCATGCAGGGATCAATAATATAGCATTCATTCACTTCAATTATCACTTGAACATTATGATTTTGTCAAAATAGATTTCTGTTCAAAATCAAAACCCTAGGATTAAAATCCATTAAAAACTTGTTATTTGTGCAAATAAACCCTAGATTATTGACTAATCAAGTTGGCGAAGGGTTTAGTGCAAAGAAATGAATAAAAAATTATCTGAAACATGGGGATAAGACAATATTCTTTTCAAGAACACGAAGAACATGTCTAGAAACCAAAAAAAAAACCCAGTTATTGCCTAGCACTGTCAAACCCAAGAAATAGGTATTTTTTGCTTCTAAAACATGCTTTTTTTTATCCAGCATGTTATACTACCATACACAAACATGTTTGAATCTAAAAAACTAACAGATAACATTAAAAAATCAAAATCATGCATGAGATAACAAATCCAAAAACTACCAACTTAAAACAGACTAAATGTTTATCTAATATGGATTCAAAATTGGTTTTTCTAAACTCATTTTGATCATGAGCAAATCTAGCACAGCCAGAAAGAACATCCTTACTTAAACATGCATTTCTTAAGTTAAACAAAAACTAAAACAACATTATATATATAAAAAAACAACTTAAACAATAACATTATTATATTAAAAACATCTGAAAACTTAAAAAAAAAAAACTTTAGTGAATTAAAAAAAATACGGCATTAAAAGGTGAATATAACATCACTTGTTGAGCATTACAAACCTTTTTTTTTTATGCTTGTAAACATAAATATAAAACAAAACAAAAAAAACACTTCTAGAGGCCACAAAGACCTACTTTTGGATCAGAAAATATACCTAGAACTACTATCTCTTTTATTTGTCTTTGGAAAGTTTTATCTCTCACCAATTTACTACCCTTTCAAAGCTTAGGAAATCTTTCTATTAGGCTCCTAGATGTTTTCATTTAATTTTCTTATGAATATTTTCCTCCATTTTCCATTTTTTTTTCCTATTTCTCTCCTTCTTCTCTTTCTTTCTTTTTAACTCTTTTTTTAAGTGGGTATTTATAGAGATTTAAGAGGTCTTGAATCCATTCCTGACCTCTTGATCTTGAGGTAAGTGTTGTAAACCCGTGATAAGAATCAATTTATGGGCCTTTGCATATGAAATCACGAAAAAAAAGATCGGATCTTGCATATTTATGTTTCAGTCATGGCTGACTGAGTTGTCCACATTCAAGGCCTCGTCGAAGCCATTCTAATATCATCATCACCTGAGACCACCTGAAGTTGATAGAGGGGATTCACACCTTTCATTTAAATCCAATCTTGCACAATTTGAAGGTTTGTAGCTCCACATTCTTTCGTTTCGTTTGAAATTGCACAACTGTGTCACTCATATTCTCTTAACTAAGTCTGAACGATGCGTCATTTATGGTTTTTAATTGAGGATCGAAAATTTTTAATTGAGTCTCTGTTATTTCTCATTCTTTTAATTGCACCTACAATTGCCTCCAAACTTTTAATTTCATGCAATTTCACCCATGTCAAACTCAATTGTCAAGCCCTACGTTGACCTCCTTTTTCATTTGGATCCTTAGTTTTGAATTTAATTTTTACCCATAATTGACCAACAAACTTTTAATTTCTTCAATTTGGCTCTTGATTTGGTTAATTTCAACCCCCATATTAACATGTTTTTTTTTCAATTTGGTCCTTGGTTTTGGGGTTCTTCAATCTAATCATTAATTACCCATCCAACTTTAATATTTATGCAATTAAGCTCTTAATTTAACCAAATTAACTATTAAAAATTTGCAATTTGACTCCCAGACTTTAATTTCTTCCAATTAAAGTATAAATTAACTTCAAAAATTAATTTTTCTTGCAATTAAATCCTTAATAAATTCAATTAAACCTTGAAAAATTCCAATCGAGTCCTTAAACATCTAATTTTGAATTTTCCTCATCAAATTGAATTTTTTTTCCAATAGAACCTTCATCAGTCGAAAGATGGAATGGCGTTTCAACAATTAAAAAGAGATATTTTGAAAAGTCAAGGGAGATTTATGTGCCAAATTTTAAGAGTGTGATACAACATTTTTGTTTGCCAACTTCAGGGAGGCCACTAATTAGAGAGATTGCAAAAGGGTTGAAGCTTGGTGAGAATGAAGTAAGGGTGAGCAAAAAAACTGATAAACTGATTAAACCTAGAAAACCGGAAAAAAAAATAACCAAAAAAACCGAATAAAAAAAAAACCGAATTAACCGATTAAAAATCACAAAAAAATTCCGGTTCGGTTCGGTTTCGGTTTCTAAAGTCTGAAACCGATTGAACCGAACCGGTTCAACCAGCCAACACTTAAAAAAAAGTAAGTATAAATACAACATTTTCTAACCCTAAAATCACTTTTAGCCATCAGTCGCCCCTTCCCTCCCTTTAGCCCCCCCTTCCCCTTCTCTGCATATCTCTCCTTCCTTTTAGCCCCCACTTCTCTGCATATCCCTCCCCCTTCCCTTTACTCTCCTTTGCTTTGATTTTTCTCCCCTCCCTTTACTCTTTGTAAACCTAAAGTTACAGGTTTTATGGGGTGCATGAATGATGTGGGTAAGTGCCAAGTTGTGGATTTTTTTTCCTTTCATTTCCAACTTTTTTTTTCCCTGTTATCTTTTGCAGGCTTGTGTGGCTGCTGGTTTGAACAATTTATTCATACAAGTTTCAGCAAACAAACATGACATCTTTTCTTTATTATGCATAGCAGAAGCTTTGGATTTGGAGGCTCTTGTTTTAATTGTGGATGGTCAGGACATAGAGCATCAAAATGTCCAAACAAGAAAGATTTTTAGTTGCCTTCTTCAACGTAGGGATTAGGGATTTTTTTGGGACTGTGAACAAGTTGGAATAATTTCAGTTTGAACCGGTTTGGAAGGGAAAAAAACTGAACCGAAATTAATTGGTTTGAACCGGTTTTCGGTTCGGTTCGGTTCAAAAAAAAATAAAAAAAAATGATTTTGTTGTTTATTTTGGTTCAAAACTTAACGGAACCGGAAATGCTCAACCCTAGAATGAAGATGAGGCTGCTTTGATGACACTCCACAGGTTTGGAAACCAGTCTTCTTCTTCGCTGTGGTATGAGCTGCCTTATATGGAAAGCTAAGGGGATGGTCAAGAAAGGTGACAAGGTGTGGGTACTTGGGATGGGAACTGGGCCAAAATGCTGTAGGCTGGTCTGGGAATGTTTGAGGCCCATGGTTGATGAGTCCAGTAAAGGCCCATGGGCTGACTCAATGGATCGATATCCCATCATTACTCCCATGAAGTCATGATCAATGCGATTGGATTGTGCAATCGTTGGAAGATAAATTTAAACAGATAGTCTTAAAGAAATAATTTATTTAAAAAAATTATAAAATAATGAGTATTTGTGAACAAGCAATGCTCTATGTATCAACAAGAATCTCCAAATTACTTGCTGGAGATTCTAACTTTTTTTCTTCTTTTTTTTGCGAAAATGGCAAAAATTGCATCACAGCGTCAATCGAGATCATGTGTCTAGCATTTTTCGTATATGGTCATGGAAATGGGATAGTGTTGACTACGTTGCCTTTCTCATGCCGATAAATTAATGCAGCATTAATGCACATGAAATTAGATTGGATGATGCCTTTAATGTTGTTGTCAGATTTATCGACCAACAATTTGCTTAGCTCTTCTTACTTCTATAATTTCTTCCAGACAGAAGATCAAGATTTCAGGTCTGGTTTCAGAACCCATGCATCTGCTACTTTGAAGAGTTGAAGGCATGCTCACGTCCGTAGCTTTTGTTGGAATACAGCAGCTCTATCCATCATGTATTGATGGGCACGTTCTGGCTGGATAAAAAATGGAAGGATATTGTTTGACTTTGAAGTGAGACTGGGTCTCCTTGGTGCTGCATAATTTTTTTAAAAAAAAAAAACATAAAAAATCTATTTTACAGATTTTTTAAAGTTTTTTTTTCGTCAAAACGAGAAATATATTAGAACATGTTTCAACTCTATTTTTTTCCCTCTCAAACAGTAATTAAATGTTATTTAGATTAAAAAATTTTCATCTTAGTTTGATTGAATTGATTGAATAAATGAATCAATCCAACTCCAACGTAAATAAACTATGAAAAATCCGTACTAGCTATAAGGATAGATTATTGTTGGTCAAAATCACAAGTATATGAATCGTAACAAGTAATAAAATAAATGGATAGAGTATCATCCTATAAAAATTTGTAAAAATTATTAATAAGTACTAAAATTATTAAATTCATATCTATTTGATGATTTGATTATAAAAGTTTATGGAAAAAAAAACAAATAAACAAGTAATTAAATGGTGTTGAAATCAAGTTTAATGGATCCTAGGATTTCTGACTTCACTATAACAAATCTTATGCGAATTTTTTAATTGAATTAATCCTATCAAAATTTCTATTTTATTGTTGATAATTAGATTTTACTAATTTAATCACTAATCTCTCCCGGACATCTACAAATTATTTTGACAAGCAAACTTCCTACATCTCTGTAAAAATTATAGACTTGTCAAAATTCATTAACAATAAAACCCTTAAGGATTAGACAAGTTCCATAGATATCTTTATCTTATAGATTTCATATGGTATTTCAAACAATGATTGAAAAAATTATCATTTCTCAGTCTCAAATTGAATCCTAAATTATGCACACGATGATCAAGCATACCGAAACATTAAGTTCATAATGAAATACTCAATAATTACTGAATTAGTTCAATCAAAGAAATATTCGCATAATCACAGTTAAGCTACATCAAAAACCCTAAAAATAAAAAACTACTTCATAGGTAAATTAAAAAGAGAGAAACTTGACATAATGAACACCACTCAAGAGTATGAGAAAATCGAAGAGCTGGACGTCTTGAAAGGGTTGATGTCCTTTGCTTTTTTCTTTCAATTATGATTGCTTCTGCTCTTAGATGATATCTCCTCTCTCTTGTGGTGTGTTTATGGCATCAAAAATATATGTTAGTTGCTGTTTAAAGAGGTTTTTATAGTCTGGTTTTATCTTTTAAAGGAAAGAAAATTACTTTCCTTCTCTGTCATAGATTTTGACTCTATTTTCTTTTATGATATTTCAGTCCAATTTTGAAAAAGCAAATGTGTGAATTAAGACTTCTCTATTTCTATAACAATTGTAGAGAATAAATATTTCTTTCCAACAAAATCGGTCTTGTGATTTTTGGACATTTATGACTCGAGAAATGGGCCAAACACGTTAAAAAATGCCTAGAAAACATCTTAAGAATCTTGTTAAACTAATCCATGTCCTTCAAATATGTAAAAAAAAAAAAGACCAAAAACTCAAAATCAACACGAAATCCAAAATCTTCCCGAGCTCATATTTGTTTTTCTAGACACTTTCAAGGTAAAAACAAAAAACTAATTTGAACTCTCCTCGTCACATGGAATCATTTGACACAAAAATCAACTGTTTTGGTGGCTAGAATCATCACCAACGACAACTTTCTCTCTCTCTCAACATCGGAATTTAGAGATTCTCTCTCTCTCCTCCCACCAAAAAACAACTGAAAAATAAGGGAAATGAAGCTTGGTACTAAAATTAAATTTTTTAAAATTGCATAGACCAATTACCTAATAGCTAAAAAAGGGGGCTACAATAAAATTTCAAAATGAATTTCAAATTTGCAATCTCTTCTACCTGTCTTTTCACTTCAGTCCTCTATATTTCAATTCAACCCTCCTTCCTAGAAAAAACATGTAATTTGGTGCTAATTTGTGTTCAAAAAAGTTAATTCATGTAAAATAAAAGTGTGAGAATCAAATTAAAGATTAAAAAATACTTCTCCAATTCATAATGTGGTGTGAGGAGGTTAACAGTAATAACAAAAGTACCTCTTCTAATCTCTTTTAATTTATTTTTTTCTTTTCATGCTATTGTCGGAATTTTCTTTTTGTAGACAATCTAATAGTTCATGTAGGAATAGGGATATGGTCATATTATCTTCCATTAGAGGACAAACATAGATACCAATTCGGCTATAATTCTTGATGCGGAGAAGGGATTTGAGGTGTCTAGAGTGCACCCAAAAGTGCCTATACTACCTAGTTTCTACTTTCTATAGGAGAAAAATGAGCTTGATAGGTAAATTATATTCTGTGAGTTAACTTATGATATAATTATTTAGGATTTAGTCCAAATTAGATTTAAAAGTTAATCTAATTAAACTTGGATAATTAATTTAAAGAATCAACCGTGACTTGATAAAACCCAATTTATCCTAAAAAAAATTCAAAACAATATAGTTATAATTTCTTTTAAAAAAAATCTTGAAATAACTTATTTTTAAGTAGATTAGGGATAATCAACCCAACTTATAACCTTAGTTATGAGCCAGGTCATGCATCAAACCGAATTTAATAAATTTGAATATATCTACGGGTCTTTTCTGATCGTGGGAGCTAAATTTTCAGCTTGTGCATGTCCTTGGGAGGTTGAATCAAAATTGACAATCCTCGGCACCATTTTAGTCTTGATAATAATTAATGAGTGATTGCATCGAGTACTTGGCTTCGTCCACGAGAAAGGGACTGATGGTGGACTCTGAAGGAATCAGATTCGGACTGGACAACACTGGATCACAGAGTACCATGTCCTTTTCCATCGAGCACAATAAAAGTAGATGTGCCTTTAAGAGCTGGGAAGAAACTTAATTACCTTAAAATTTGGAAAACATTTGTCACCAATAGAATGAAAAGGAATTTTTTTAAAGTTCGGTTCCCCAAATCCAAATCTGTCCTTTGTATTTGCACCGATATTAGAATAAATTTTACAAATCTAATAATTTATGCATGTATTTAAAAAAAAATTATCATTTTTGCAAGGTTTAGTAAACGTATTTAAGAGAAAAACGAAGCTAAACATTAATTTTTCTTAAAAAAAATACACAGAATCCATTAAATTAATATGACCCACAATTCTATCTCGTATTAAAATCAAGATTAAATTAAATATGAAATGTATTATTATCCAAAAAACGAAAAAAAAAGTTTCTCTTTTGAATAGCGTATACAATGACATCAGTTGAGTTTAAATTTCCAATGAGAATATTAATTGCAAATTCAACATTGGGAAAACTGTTGAGAAAGAGCAGTCAATATCCTTTGAATATTTAAGAATAATGGAAAAACGCTTAAGTCAAAAGTTCTAATAAGTGAATTCAAATCAATTATTAATTGGGCTACAAACCCAACAGGTTAAATAAATTTTAATAAATGAATATCTTATTTGATTTTTTAAAATCCCAAATTTCCTATACTTTCATATATCAATATGCTGGGTCATGCCAAGATTTAACATTTATTATTTAAAATCCGTGAACTCATGCCCATGTCTTGTAGTCAGAAAATTAACGTCACTCTCCACCATGCAACCACGTTATTCTATCACCACTTGGGTTATAGCTTGCTCCATCGCAGCTCTGCCTCCCATTGAGTGGTGAGAGAAAACTTAACTGGATGTTTATCATCTGTGGGCTGTGGCATTATCCTGAGATTTAAAAATATCCAAGTTGGAAGCTTATTTATTTGATTCTTTTATCCAAGCTGGAAGCAATTTGGATTTGCAACACTCCATGAAAATTTGTTTAAGCATACCTTGGAAGTCACCACACAGACCATACCGACACCTTCTATTTAAACCCTTCTCATCGGAAAGAGACCTTAGGGAAACCACCACTCCATGACAGCTGACTCTCTCCCCATCCCTCTATCTCTCTCAATGGAACCTCTTTCTAAGGCCAACCACGGCCCTCACTCTCTGCTATTCAAGCATCTCCTCTCAACTCTCTTGGAAGTTCTAAGACTTTCCACTCTTGCACTTGTGATTTCACTAGAAGCAATCTTTATCCTTCAAAAATGGAAACCCATTTTCCATTTCCTCTTGCTTTCTATTTTCCTTTTCATTTTTATCATCGAACCCTACTTCCTAAGTTCCACTCCAGTCTACCTTGTAGACTTCTCATGTTTCAAACCACCAAATTTCTGTAAAGTCCCCCCCTCTTCTTTCCTTGAAAATGCATCAAAGATTGGGTCTTTTGATAAAGAAAGTGTAGCTTTCATGGCCAAAATCCTCACTTCTTCTGGTATAGGTGAAGAAACTTATCTCCCTCCAGCCTTACACTGCATTCCGCCAAAATCCCATCAACAAGAATCCATTAAAGAGGCTGAAATGGTTCTGCTTCCCATCATGGAAGACCTCCTCTCCAAAACTAAAATCTCTCCTCAAGATATTGATATACTTATAGTGAACTGTAGTGGCTTCTGTCCTTCACCTTCCCTGTCATCCATAATCATCAACAAGTTCTCCATGAGAGATGATGTAAGAAGTTTTAGCCTTTCTGGTATGGGTTGTGGTGCAGGAGCTATAGCCATTGACATGGCTCAGAACCTCTTGAAGGTTCACAAGAACTCCTATGCCGTTGTTCTTAGCACTGAAATCTTATCTACCGGTTGGTATCCTGGTCATGAGAGATCCAAGCTACTCCTTAACTGTAGCTTTAGAATGGGAAGTGCTGCCATCTTGCTTACAAACAAAAATGAAGCCAGAAAGTCATCAAAATACAAGCTTTTTTCATCAGTAAGAACCCAAAGATCCTTTGAAGACAAGAGCTACATGTCTGCATTTCGTGAAGAAGATTCTGAAGGAAAAATTGGGGTTACAATCCACAGCGATGTGTTCCAAGTTTTTGGAGAAGTTCTCAGGTTTAATATAAAAATTCTTGGTGCACAGATCTTGCCTCCTTTGGAAAAATTTTGGCATGGCGTTTCAACAATTAGAAAGAGATTTTTTGAAAAGTCAAGGGAGATTTATGTGCCAAATTTTAAGAGCGTGATACAACATTTTTGCTTGCCAACTTCAGGGAGGCCACTAATTAGAGAGATTGCAAAAGGGTTGAAGCTTGGTGAGAATGAAGATGAGGCTGCTTTGATGACACTCCACAGGTTTGGAAACCAGTCTTCTTCTTCGCTGTGGTATGAGCTGGCTTATATGGAAGCTAAGGGGATGGTCAAGAAAGGTGACAAGGTGTGGGTACTTGGGATGGGAACTGGGCCAAAATGTTGTAGTCTGGTCTGGGAATGTTTTCGGCCCATAGTTGATGAGTCCAGTAAAGGCCCATGGGCTGACTCAATCGATCGATATCCCATCACCCCTTAGTCAAAGGGATTATTCCCATGAAGTCCTGATTAATTGTGTTTTGAATTTATGAAAATGAATTCCATGTATTCGTGAATAATAAGATTGTGAAAAATCCTCCTAAGAGAAATTTAAATATATAATTTTAAATAAATAACGTGTTTAAAAATAATAGAATCATGCCATGTGTTTATATCATAGTTATATACCTAGACTGAATGACAAGGTCCAATAAAAAATTCAATGACTAGATCACTAGACTATAAGTTTTAAAAAATTACAGTTAGTTATAGTATCTATCCATTTTCTTGTTTAGCGTGGAAATGAGACTGGACATGATATATAGAGTCATGAAATGATTAGAGTATGTTTGATTTTTAGATAGTTTTTATGGTTGTGATTTAAAAATATAAGTTTTAAAAAAGTATGGTTAGTTATGGTTAGTTCGATTAGATACGTATTTGGTAAAAATTATGGTTGAAATTTATGTATAATAAAAAACATGTATATAATATTTGGTTGTTGTTGTGTTTAAGAGTGTGGTTGTGGTTGTTTTTCAAAGTGTTTTTTTACTTGAAAATGCATTAGAATAATATTTTTTTATTTTTTTAAAAAATTATTTTTGATATCAGCGCATCAAAATGATCTAAAAACACCAAAAAAAATTTAATTTTTTTAAAAAACGCTTTTGAAACGCAAAAACAAACAGGGTTTTATGAAACTCAGTTAAAAAAACATGTAAAAACGGCTTCACAAAAACTACGTTTCAAACTCAATTTTTTAATGGACCCTATAGTATAAAATACAGTTTAATGTATTACCAAACAGCTTGCCGCGTTTGTTTATATACCACACTGTATTTGCTTCATCACAACCACAAAAACTATAGGAAACAGACACAACCGTAGTGGTGACTACGTTGCCTTTCTCGTGCTGACTAAATTAATGCAGCATTAATGCACATGTAATTAGATTGGTTGATGCCTTTGATGTTATTGTCAGATTCATCGACCAACAAGTTGCTTAGCTCTTCTTACTTGTATAATTTCTTCCAGACAGAAGAGCAAGATTTCAGAACCCATGCATCTGCTACTTCGAAGAGTTGAAGGCATGCCCACGTCCGTAGCTTTTGTCGAAATACAGCAGCTCTATCCATCATGTACACGTTTCAGGTCCGGTTTTCCATTTAGGGTATTTTAATTTGTCAAAAGTTTGATGTTTAGTCAACAGGAAGGGTTTTAGGCCCAAGTTTTGCAAATTAAAGGAAATTGTTTCAAGCAATTTTTCACAGAAAATCACCCCAAATTCACTATCATAATTTCTAATACATTTAATTAGAGGGACTCAACAGACCACCACGATCAGGTAGCACGCAGCAGGGATCGCAAATCTGATTAACCAACTTTTCCCCAAATTTATTCAAAAGGCATTTTCTAGGAGACCTTGGTCGATGCCATTTGTGCAACAGCATCAGGCTTTCAGGCAATAGAATAAAAGATTTTTGGGTTCGAAGCACGGCTTTTAGAGGTTTCATTTCAGCTCTTAAAATCAAATTTTATGGGCTATTAATGTCTTCGGCTCTTTGCTGCTCATTGGGCCAATTTCCAAAAATCTGTCACCTAAATATTCTTCCTCTGTCGTGAAGGATTACTTATTTTTTATATAACTAGTTGGTTGTCCGTGTTACGTCGCGGGTAGGATAAATTTTTTAAAATATATTAAAAACATGAAGAATTTTTTAATTGTGTTATGAAATTTAATTTAATGGGTCAATCTTAAAGTCCCGTAACCTAATTATTTAATTAACTTGAGTTTCAAACTAAATCACGATAGAATGAAAAAATTAACAAACCAAAAATAAAAACAAAAACGTATCCGGCCAGTAGGTAAACTCGTCAAACCTATTAACCGAGTAACTCGGGATAACACGTCAAACTTATGAACCTAGTTATGGATTTTCAAAACTATTTTTTATTTAACTACATGATAAAAAAAATTGATAACAAAATAAAACACCACCGAATACTGAGATGTTGTAAAAACTTAAACGACAAATGAATATCAAAATATTTAATATCGTAACATGGATAATTTACTTTGTTGTGTTTAATGAATTTCTCTATCAAAATAAATTTATAGTAAAAAAACACATAAAATTTATAATAGAAACCAACACACATAAAATTTATTGAGTTAAAAAAAAAATACAAGGCTACATTTATAAAAAATCAATATTAAAAAAAACAAATTTAATCTATACAAAATTAAAAAAAATCACAAATAAATTATATCTATCTTTTAAAAAATTAAACACACTTAATATCATTAAAACAAAATCATTCCGAACTATTTAAAATATAAAATTAAAATTTATTTTTTAAAAAATATCAACTAATATTAAACTAGACACTGCTAAACCGGATAAGCTACACCCAAATCAAGTGAGTGGAGATATCCTTGCAGCTCGAAAAAAACAGGTGTCCAGACACTTTAAAGCCCAGA
>Ga0307510_10001582_pt1 | contig 25177 bp, 28 predicted proteins | sample 12_EM_MG_FD_207224 | JGI IMG/M metagenome (GOLD analysis project Ga0307510, IMG submission 207224) | Populus trichocarpa ectomycorrhiza microbial communities from riparian zone in the Pacific Northwest, United States - 12_EM | ecosystem: Host-associated > Plants > Roots > Unclassified | place... | reverse complement strand
AAAAACCGCCGTTGCAAAACCCTGTGACCCGTCAGCTCAGGCCTTGGCTTGGTCTGCGTCGCTAGAAATAATAAGTTATTAATGTTATATATTAATCTGTACCAACACATGAGTGCATCTCCACACACATGCATAAGCTTATATATTTTCTCTCTTATTTCTTTTTGATGAAAAGGTGGGAGAGCTGGCTGGAATAGCAGTCGGAGCTACGGTTATGCTGAACATTCTTGTTGCAGGGTAAGTTACTCCAAGTCTTCCTTCCTTCTTTAGGCAATCATTTATTTGTTTATAGAGATTTTTGAAAACTTCATCGTTTCTGTAATTTTATCTCGAGGACATTGCTAGGTGTTTGCGACAAAACATGGAAAAAGATATTGAAATATAAGTAAACAAATCCAGCTCTCTATAAAGTCAATAATATCAAGCCTTGCATGCAAGGAAGAGCCTAGAAATTAATGTCGTATCTGATAGCAGTACTGATTCCCCGAATAGGGTAGGCGGGCTAGCAATACATGACACCACATTAGCTAGGGCCGGGGTTAAAGATGGCTAGAGAAATGATGAAGGGATAGGTCTAACCTTTCCTGTTGAAAGGACAAAAACCATGAAAGAACCAAACATGAGAAGCTCCGGGAATTTTCATATACAGTATGAAAACTAAATAATTTTCTTTTACAAGAATATAGTGATTTTACCATAATATATAATGCTTACAACACAGAAAACAAAGTTTGGTGAAGAAAAATATTGGAAAGTACAGTGGTATAATTGTAATCTTCTTGACGTGGGCAGGCCATCAACTGGTGGTTCTATGAATCCAGTGAGGACTTTGGGGCCAGCAATAGCTGCAGGAAATTACAAAAAAATTTGGATTTATCTGGTGGCACCGACACTTGGAGCCGTAGTCGGTGCTGGCGCCTACACGCTTGTGAAGCTCCGGGACGACGAGACTGATCCACCCCGTCCAGTCAGGAGCTTCCGTCGCTAGGATAGATCGATCGATCGATCGATCATGCAATGAATGATGGCGTGGAACAAGACGATACATGCATGATTAATATCTTTGAAAGTTTGCGAAGAATAAAAAGGTGATGTGACGCTAAGTCCACGGCCTACAGTGTGGTTGAATAATGGGGTGCACTTGGAGTGGTGATTGCCATCTCTTCAGTCATCATCTCTGGATATGTAATTAATATAGAGCTTGACGAAGTGCTTATTTATTTTGTGTGTTTTATTTCCTAGCTACGTGAGATTAAACATGTCTCATAATATTACTGTCTTTGTGTTTTAATATTATTGTCTTAATTTGTAATTTCCTGTGAAAAATGTTATGTGTGATGCAGAAAAACATATATGGGATGAAAATGCAAGGATTATGTACATTTTTCCTCGTTGTATAATTTTACTGAGCATTTTGCCTACTCATATCTCGTAATATCCGGTTGGATTCGATATTAATTGGTAAGGGATATATAAAATGAAGGACAAAACAATACTCAAATCACATTAATTATCATTTTAATTCATGATATTCTATAAGATATTTTACAAAACAATAATCAAATTACATTAATTATCATTTTAAATATTTCAGCCACCACCATATTGTCACTACCATTTTTTGACGATGTATAATTTAAGATAGGTATGAAAAATGTTAGAAAATACTATAAATCATATCTTTTGATTTTATCTGATAGCTTAAACTATTGGATTGAGATGATCTTTTAACATGGTATTAGAGCCTTGATGACTAAACGGTCACGAGTTCGAATCTTACCATCTCTATTTATTTGATAAAATTTAAACACAAGGTAATGTGAACTTATGCAAGTTTCAATCCTAAAGAGTTTTCATTTAATGAGGTATATTAGAAAATAATATAAATTATATCTTGAGAGCTCATCTAATAATTTAAACTACTAGGGTGAATTGATTCTTTGATAAAAAAAAAACACAATTGCTCATATTTACTTTTTTGTATTTCCTGCTTTTGCTCTATAAATTTTAAATTTTTTTATATATACTAATAGAGTTGAGTTTTTTAAATAATTTAAAACATTGTTTACAATTATACTGTTCTTTTTTATAGTTTATTTTATTTAGAGAATTTTATTTCATTGCAATTTCATATTGGGTAAAGTGTCGAATAATAAGCATGGGCTGGATTTACAAGGGCCCACACATTAGGCCTAAAACAAAAAACGAACTAAAGGCCCAAGGTCTTGACTATTCTTATTTTCAGCAAAGAAATTACAGCCACCGAAGACCAACTGCAAAAGCAAACAAGTCAAGGAAAAGATGACTCGAACGATGGAGTGGGCAGCAAGAGGGAGCCACATGAGAGGAATACCAAGAAAGATGGTGATTATGGCCGTTGGAGCATTTGCAAAGGCAGTTGCCAATCTTCTTAACACCACTACAGTCCATAATGCTGATACCCTTATCAATCTTGTTCGATCTAGACCCCTTGGGGTGCCCCTTATCACTGTTAGCAATCACATGTCCACGTAACTTATGCTCATTTGGTTGCCTTTTCTTTTCTGGGTTTCTTTTTTCTGTTTGTTTAATGCTTGATTTCTCGGTAAAGATTGGTTCTTTGACCGTTAATGAAGCGAAAGTTTGGTTTTTTAGAGTTTTGCTGTTGTTTTTGACAGGTTGGATGATCCAGTGATGTGGGGATTCAAGGGGTTTCCTATTTTTGATTCAAATTTGGCTAGATGGGCACTTGCAGCTGAAGACATTTGTTTCAAGAATTCATTGCTGTCTTATTTTTTCCGTATTGGTATTTTTTTTTCCTTACTGATTTTTGTGTTAAATTGTCTATTGTGTTTGTTGGTTTTGGAGTTTTCTTTGTTTCATTTTCTTTTTTTAATTTGATCTATGTATATGAAAATCAGTTGCAATTTAGTGTTCTGTTGTTGGTTCAAACCTTAGCTGCTGCTGAAACAATATCACTTGAAAGTACTAAAATAGGACAGGCCATGTTCTATTCTATCTTCAGTTGTGGTTGCGACATAAATCCTTGTTTTTAAGTAATTTATGTGATACTTTTTTAGTAAGCTTTTGGGTCTGAAGTAGTGAATTCTGCAGGGAAATGTATACCTATTACAAGGGGTGGTGGAATCTATCAAAAGCACATGAATGAAGCTCTTGAGCGGTTGAGTGATGGAGAATGGGTATTTAGTTAAAATGCTATACCATTATTTGGTGTAATGATTGGATGGTTTTGTTGTTTAGTTTCTACTGAAACATAGTTTGGTTAGTGTATGAATGTGTTGAATGTTTATAGTATTACATTTTTTTTATGTCTTAATGAACTCTCCTGGCAGGCCTTATGCTATTAGTTAAAAGTGCCCATGCTTTCTTCATTGTATCAATGAAGTCCTGGCCTCACTAGGCTGCTAAAACATAATTCTTTGCAATTCCACCTCCCTCTCTCTCAGCATTGGCCAATTTTGTGAAAGATGTGAGCCTTTTTAGTCTGAAGCAGCTTGGTCATTCAACACTTTTTCTTGATGGATGTAACTAGATTGACAGAAAGATTGCTGTCATAGTGTCAATGATACATTGAGACGATTTATGTTATGCTTAGTTTTGTCAATTTTTCATGAATGAGAGCATAGTGTTTAACGTGTTTTTGCTCAGTCAATGTCCTGTTTTTCGTACATTGGTGCGTTACTGTCAAGTATGAAAAAATTCCAGGCAGTAACTTGTATAGTTCAATTATTACAAGTTCAAACCAGTAGCTTGAATAGTAGTAATATGATGAGAACCTGAATTGGAATTGATATTGTGAAAAATATTGCACGTTTTTAGGTTGCAATGGACTTGTGAACAGCAGGAAGCATGATTTAATGGCTTTCTTTACCTGGGTGATGTTTCAGTCTCACTTGCCATCATAGCGATACATATCCTACACTAGCAGGCAGAGTGTCTGAGAAATTATGTAAATTGTTCCATAGTTTTTTATGAGGAAGCAATTTTTTTCTCACTGTCCTGGTGCTTTTCTTGCTTTTAATGAGCAGCTACATACCTTTCCTGAAGGAAAAGTGTCTCAAGAAGATGCTCCTATAAGGCGATTGAAATGGGGAACTGCTAGTCTCATTGTTCGTTCCCCTGTAACTCCAATAGTTCTGCCAATTGTTCATCATGGTTTTGAAGAGGTAACTTTTCTTCAATATTCATAGAATTGAAAGATTTTGAAGAGGTGACTTGAACATGTACAGAACTGAAAGAGGATTGCGTTCCCATTTTCCTTGTGTGCCAGAAAGCTAGACATTTACATGTAACAGTTCTTCATTCACGCACTAATTTTACTGATTTTGGGTCTAGAAGTTCTTCATACAGCAACGTTTTTGGCCTATTTAACTTTCTGGATTTTACAAAAAATGCAGCCATCATTGAGTATTTCACATCATTGGTTATAACTTGCAGGTGATGCCTGAAAATTTTTGGTTTGGGAGAAGGCCTCCTTTTCCGTTGTGTAATAAGAGCATCAACATAGTTATTGGCGAGCCTATGGAATTCAACCTTCCTAAAATGACACAAATGGCAATTTCTACGTCCCATAATTTGCATAATCCTACCAGAGGATGGCCCATCCTTTCCCCGTCTGGATTGGATGAAGCAGCACAGAGGTGTCTCTACACTAGTATTTCAGACCAGATTCAGACCTCCATGGAAAGCTTAAGGAGTTCGAGTAAAAAGTTATCTGAGGCAAAATCTCTGAATTCTGGACAGGTAGAAGAGTAGAGAATATCTTCGTGCATGTCTTCTACCAAGCATGCATGGTGGTAGGGGATATGCATGTGATTATTTCCAAAAGTTTATGGTAATGATAAATACACCTTTGTTCTGGTCACGTTTCGTGGAATCAATTTCAAAAATTTAAATGAGGGGGGAAGCACAAGACATCCTTTCATTAGTTCAAATTCTTGATTCTTTTTGCATCTCTTTGAGGGTGGATAGAAAGGTGTGATAATTTTTCTTGTGCACTCCATATCCTTATTCATTTTCCCTCGAAAAAATTGTATCTGGAAGGATGAGAAGCAGGTTGGTCCCTAAGGTTTTTAAAACGACAATCCTAATGATTTGAAACAAGAGACGAGAGCTCATTGAGCATTGCCTCTTGATGCTTGTTTTATGTAATTTAATTGTGAGCAAATACATAATCAGCACCTCTTACAGTGTCATGGGGTATTTGGACAACGCTCTTCACCACTTGCAGTGACTACTGAACAATTGGTATCCTTGCCTAGGGTGAAAGATCTGCAATTGATTCTTTTAGAGGTATATTGGAGGGTGAATGATTGTAATCGAAGCAACTTTTTGTGGCTACAGGAGTCTCTGCTGAGATTCATTGGAACTGGAACACTGTAATTTGATGTTCTAAATCGTTTTATTATTGTGAAGGACGTTCTATCTGCCTTGCTTGTAATCTTCGCAATAGGTATTCCTTAATAGAATTATCTTCTTCCATTGCCTGCATGTATACAATGGTGTTTTGCACGTTCAGCAGTTGCTCTCTGATGATTTTCTTTTCCTCGAATCTTTGTCTGCTACCCTGAAATGCATGGATGATAGAAGTCAAATATCTTTCATTAGTGGTGGTTTGTAGTGGAGAGTTTGGTCATGCACTCATGTAGTTGAGATGGCTAGTCTCGAGGTAGTGGAGTTAGTTGATGCTATCACAATCAAATGATGAGCTTTGGAATCATAATTGAAACCACTTTATTCGTATTTCACTTGATAATGGCAACTGTACTTGGACTCTGCATTCATACCTTCTTTTTCCCTTCCTGGACCTTCACAGACAGAATTAGTTGGTAGCAGCTAGCACGGGTAGGATTTTCATTCATACCCTTTTCTCTGGTGGACCTTGCATACACAGAATTATCAGTGAGTAGATGGCAGAAAGTACAGCAAATATACATTGCTAATCCCAGCAGTTTTATGGTACAGATTACAGAATGTGGATTTACTATTGTCAGGATCTCTCTCACTTTAGGGCTATCACAAACTAATGAATATGCAACCATAACGGACCCCAGGATAAAAAGTAAGGGCAGTGTGGAGGCAGAATGCAGGCTGGAATCCCTTTAAGAAGACCCAATCCTTTTTTGTGTGGCTGCACTGTCATTCTTGGACCTGTATGCCCTTTTGGTAAGAAAAATGAATGAAATTCTTGACGATAAAGCCAAGGCAAGTTTGCTTTTGGTGTATTGATTCAAAACTATTTAAAAAGTAACCTGAAATAATATTGTTTTGAAAATCTTCAAAAAAAAAAATTCAAAATTTTAATCAAGTTAATTATATCGTTGATAACCTATCAAGGGAAGTAGATTTGATCGAACCAACTTTTATCTAATATAATTTAAAACTCAACTCAAGTTAAATTTTAAATCACGATTCATTGAGTTAACTACCAAACCACCAAGAATGTAGTAGTAAAAAAAATACCCTAATGAAAAAAAAAGAAAAAAAGAAGAAGGGGACTGATAGATATAATGAATCTGGTTTATGCTTTTAACATGGTTGGTATTTGCTTTAACAATGATGACTTTCCATTCCCCAAATTTCTCATGTCTGTCTTTAATGCTACTGTGTGAGTACATACTCTTCTGCTGCCCCTTCCATCTCTCATGAACATTGAAAGGGACAAAATGATTAGACATGAACAAAACTAAGGACCTGTCAAGTTAGTTATGCCGTTTTAAAAAAATTTAAATTTTTTTTTATGTTTTTATTTTTAATTCATTTTTATATGCTGATATAAAAAATAAATTTTAAAAATATTAATTTTAAATAAAAAATACTTTAAAAAATAACATCAACTATACCTGAAGCATTACTAAAGTGATTTAGCTAGATAGCAGGTGGTCATGGGAGTTTACTGCTAGTCACGCAAGTATGAATCTACAGTGAATATGCATACCTTTGGCGGGCAGAAATACAGGTGGGAGAGGTGCCGGCAGCAACATGGCCGGCAATCCAGCAAATTTGCCTTGAAGGGGTCATTTGTGGCGCAAACGTGCATGTGCCTGTGAAGCAATAATTGTGGCTCATTGTTAGGTCATAATTCCCTTCGGAAAGGATCAAAGGACACGAAATTTATGGGTCCATTTCAGATTTCTGCATGCATTACAAATGATGCGTGTTCAAGGATCATGTGAGAATTTTTATTGTTCCAGTTATCTCCATTCTTTTTTATCTCTAGCCGGTAACAAAATACTAGCCAAAAGATGAATTTCATTAACATTGTATGAACTGAGGGTTGTAGATTGTTACCTCTTTCCATCTATTCGGAATTGTTTAATTTAATTAATTAATACATACCACAGTTTTGCATAATTTAGTTTAAAACTCTTTATCGAAATCTTGATTAATAAAAACTATAATTTATAACTCTTTCAAACTTATTTTTTAAAATTATAATTATAAAAGTTACCGCAATACTATATTTAACAGTTGTTTTTCAAAGTTTTTTTCGTTTGAAAATATATTAAAATAATTTTTTAAATTTAATTTTAATATCAACACATCAAAATAATAAAAAACCTTCAAAAAATAATTTGAAGCAAAATAAAATTCAAAATTTGGCAAAAGCACGGCATAACCGTGTTGCTTTAGTGATCATTTGGAAACGCGGTTTCAACCGCGTTTCCTAAAAAAATAAATTTGTTTTGTTTAAAATTATTTTTTTTTATATTTTTGAATTGTTTTAATGTGTTAATATTAAAAATAATTTAAAAAAAATAAAAAAATATTATTTTAATACATTTCTTAAAAAAAAATACTTTAAAAATTAACCGCAATCATACTTTCCAACACTCCCTCAATCTCATCGTTCATATAAATACTAAAAAAAAAAAAAAGTTTGAGATATTTGTATGTTTTTTCACAATGTTAAAACAATTTTCCCAAAAAAAAAAAAAAAAAACCTTATCAAAACTCTTGGTCAACTATTCAACAAAAAGTGTTCTTAATCAAATCTTGAATAATTTATATATTAATTTAATTATCAAGCACTAACAAAAGGCAATGGGGCTCACATCTCAAAATGTGAATAAATAAATAAATAAATAAAGCAGTATAGATAGCTCAAGATCATGAAAATGGGGTCCCTGTAAGGTGCCAAGTCAAAATCTTGGAGGGGACCGTAGTGCTGAAACATAAAAGGCGGACTTCTGAGGAGTGGGGCCAACCTTTTGAAATTCCCAAAAAAAAAAAAAAAACAAGGCTAGTTGCTTAAATAGGAAATGTATGCTATCCGTTATTTTTAAAATAATTTTTATTTAAAAATATATTAATTTTAAATAAAAAAATTTAATTTTAAAAAAAATATACGAACATCCGCAGAAACAAATAGACACATAAATTACACCCCCAACCTTTATCAACACATGTTACATGGAAACTATATATAATTTTTTTATGAGTATTTTTAATTGAATAATATATTAATAAAATCTAATTTTTTACCAACCATGAAGCTATTTTTAAACTAGTTTATGCATATAAAAAATTATTCATACTCCATATTATTTTTTTAATATTATTTAATAAGATTACTATATGTAGTCCTATTGCATACTTCATAAAAAGAGAGATTTTGTAGCAAAATACAATAAATCCATGATAATGTTTAATGTGTAGATTTGAATTTTGAAGTTGCTGATTAATGTACTCCGCAACAGAACACAAGAAAGGACACCAAAAAAAGAAGAAGAAAACAAGTGTAGAAATAGAAGAAGACATTGCTCATCCTCCTCCTCCTCCTCCTCCCTTCTCTTCTCTCCTCTCCTCTCCCATTTATATCATTCTCGTGACTCTCCCTCTCTCTTCACACGTTTTTCATCACTGCCATCAATATACTATCACCATTTCAGATCTCTTAATCTCTCGAAGTTTCCTCCTTTCTTGATTGTCAGCTTAAAAAGGTGATAACGTTTTCTTGGTTCCCATTTTATGTCTGCATTTCTTGATTGATAAATTTTAGTTCCTTTTCACTTCTCGTCACTTCAGCGCCATCTCCTCAACTGGGTTTTGTTTCTTTTGTTGTTTTAGATAGATTGTATTGTGGATCTACATTGATAGGTGTGTGTGTGTGTGTTTCTTGATTGAAATCGAGTTTTGTTGACTTCTTGGATTGTAATTTTGGATACCCTTTTAGATAAAGATTGTGTTTTGATCTTTAAAGTGTTTGTCTTTTGCAGTTATTAAGGAAAGGTAGCTGGGGGAGCTATATGGTGGCGAGATTGGTTTATTTGAGGAAGGGATTGTTTGTTATGTGAAGTAGGGTTATTTGTATTTGGGAAATGAAACTTGATGTGCAGTCGTTAATGGCTCAAAGTATAAGATCAAGCAGGTCTTCTTTTAGCTCCACTAATGGAAATGAAGAGACTCCTATGCACCCTTCTGCTTCTTTCTCAAATGGGGATGGATATGATAGCGATGGCTCCAATTTCGCTACCCCGTAAGCCTTCTACACCATTTTTAGCTCCGTATTTGTTACTTTCGTTGTTGGCTTTTTATCTTTGTTTGTTTACTGTTGCGATGCTATGAAACTCGGATTGAAAGTAGCGTTGGACTTAATTACAGGGTCTAAGTTTTGATCTTGTATATCTTGATTTTATTCAAAAGCTTTAACATGGTAAAGTGTAAAGGACTTGATAAACCTTCTCTCAGGTGCATTGTCTTTCACTGGTTTTGCCTGCCCAATTCTTGTTGCCTTAGCTTTTGATTTTATGACCGGTTAATACTGGTGCATTATATTGTTGGCCTTGTTATAAGAGTACTACGTGTTGCTTTTGATTGTCTCTATGTTGCTTTGCTTGTAAAAGATGACAAGATAGCTTTAGAACTTCAAGGAAGTAATTTTTATGGTTTCTTTTTTTAGAATTTATCTAACCTCTAACTCTTAGTGTTATTTATTGTTTTTTCTCACAGTACACCAGCAACCCTCTCCACAGTTATTCCGGCAGAACTTGCTGGTGCCATACCATTGATTGATAAATTCCAGGTAACAAACAAATAAGTTCTTTTGCTGTTAAAGTAATAATGTGGAAGAACTTCTACTTCTCATTTATGTTTACTTGCTTGAATATAATGAGTTGAATCTAAACTAAGCTTATGATTATCATATTTGGCCACTATTCATTTACCTTCTTATGCAGATTTGGTTTATGATCAAGTTGAATGTTGCAGAAGTATACATTAAGCTGACCCAAACTGGCCTGGAATTGAGCCACAGTTGTTGCAGTCATTTATATTTTTGCAAAATCATACATAATTTTTGTTCCATGCAGGTTGAGGGATTCTTAAAGCTGATGCAGAAACAAATTCAATCCACTGGGAAACGTGGATTCTTTTCTAAAAAATCTGTAGGCCCTCAAGTTCGGGAAAAGTTCACATTTGAGGATATGCTGTGTTTCCAAAAGGTAAAATTATGCAGTGCATCAAGGAAGTATGTTCTGTCAAAGATATATTTAGTCATGAAGTGCTAAGTTAGTGCTCTTTTGCAGGATCCGATACCAACTTCATTGCTTAAAATTAATAGTGACCTGGTAAGCCGCGCCACTAAACTCTTCCAGATAATTTTGAAGTACATGGGAGTTGATTCATCCGATAGAGCAGCTCCAACAAGCTTAGATGAACGAATTGAGCTAGTTGGAAAATTGTTCAAGCACACATTAAAACGTGCAGAACTTCGAGATGAAATTTTTGCTCAGATTTCAAAGCAAACAAGGAATAACCCTGACAGGCATGCATAGCTTCTTTTGTTTTGATTTTTATTTAGCTTTCTATAAGCAAGTTGTTTTTCCTCCTCATCTTGTAATTTGTGAAATTAAAACCCATCCTAATTGGCCTCTCTTTACTAGAGCTGATTCCCAATGGACAAATCTTTCTTATACATGTAATGGTGATGCTTGGTTTGCATGCTTGATTTTATTTGGGCTTCTGATTGTTTCTCCTTTAAATGCTTTTTTTTCCTTATCTAATGCCATCTAGCTTTGCTGATTCTCATATCGCAGGCAATACTTGATTAAAGGATGGGAGCTAATGTACTTATGTGCTTCTTCTATGCCTCCTAGCAAGGACATCGGTGGATATTTGTCTGAGTATGTCCATAATGTAGCTTATGGTGCAAGTACTGATTCTGAGGTCCAAATCCTTGCATTGAATACACTAAATGCTTTGAAGCGTTCTGTCAAAGCTGGTCCTAGGCATACAATACCAGGACGTGAGGAAATTGAAGCTCTTCTAACTGGTCGAAAGCTTACAACAATAGTGTTTTTTCTGGATGAAACTTTTGAAGAAATCACATATGACATGGTGACGACAGTGTCTGATGCTGTTGAGGTATTTTAAAAAGCCATCAAATCTATCTTCTATGGTTTCATTCCAGGTAGGATAGATATAGTGAAACAAGAAACTCAATCTCAACATGGAAAAAAAAGAAGAAATCATCGCAGGTGGATCTGCTATTTTGATTATAATTTTCTCGAAGATATATGCAAACAGAGGAAGAAGTGCTTAGAAATGGTTGAAAGGAGAATTGATATTTTGATGGAAATTTTTGAAATCAATCTCCATTCGGGTGAAGCAAAGGGGAATGATTATGCAGAACAAAAGGAATATATGACTAGAAATGGGGTCATGCTGTGCATATCTTCAATTTGAATTTGTTTGACAGCCAGGCTTGTGGGTTTCACTTTTGCGAGGTTTTTGGGAAGAACACACCTGTACTTTGAAATGCTTATTGAATACAATTTCATGTATCATAGTGACAAGAAAACATCCACAAGTATATTTTGAAAACCAACGTGATGATTGTGAATGGTCCAGGGAGCTTGTGAGCTTGATGTTTGATTCTAGTTGGATTGAATGTGGTTAAACAAAGAGTATAGAACTGCAATGGCCATTCTACTGTGGCTGGTCTAGGCTTCCCACCTACTGGGGTGTTCAGCCATCACTTAAGCCATTGTTTTGTTATTTCTTTCTCAAATGAAAAGCATAACATAAATTGGTAGGTGTTTACTAGATGCAAAACTCATTTTTATTTGTTCAAATCTTGCCACCATTATTAATGGCCTGTTTGGCATTGTGGGCTAAAGTGATAGCTAAGCTTATCGACCTGTGAGAACTGATTTATTTTTTTGTTTTGCAATTTGAAATAATATTACATCAATGTAATTCGTACATTTTTCAGGAACTCGCTGGGATAATTAAGCTATCAGCATTTCCTAGCTTCAGTCTCTTTGAATGCCATAAAGTTGTGTCTGGTTCCAAGTCGCCTGATCCTGGGAATGGTATGTATCCTTTGGCTTTCTTGGTTGTTTTCCTTGACAAAGATCAATTAATGTTGTCATTTAATCTGCACCTTGTTTTCATGCAGAGGAGTACATTGGGTTAGATGATAACAAATATATTGGAGATTTGTTAGGAGAATTCAAGGCAGCCAAGGATCGAAGCAAGGGAGAAATTTTGCATTGCAAACTGATATTTAAGAAAAAACTATTTCGGGAGTCAGATGAAGCTGTAACAGATCCAATGTTTGTGCAATTATCATATGTTCAAGTGCGTAAGCTTGCCCTTAAATATCATTGAATAGCTGTATCTTCAAATTAAAGTTTGGAAAGATCTGCCATGCTATTTCTATAGTAGTTTAACATAGCCATAGCTTCTTGCTTTACTGATGCATGATTATATTGCTACAGTTGCAACATGACTATATATTGGGCAATTATCCTGTTGGGAGGGAGGATGCTGCACAGTTGTCTGCGTTGCAGATATTGGTTGACATTGGATATGTTGGTAGTCCTGAATTATCTGTGTTAGTAGTTTCTCTCTTCCCTTTTTGTTTGTCTAATTTAAGTTAGATTCTAGCATTTTTACTTCTGAACTTGCAATGATTTTTGGATATTCTTTCATCTTGGAATCATAGTGACTTAGTTTAAGGCTTGACCACAATGGGGTAGGTTTTATGGTCATATTTTGATCTCAAGTTACTCTCTATTCCTATGAATTTTGACATGCTGAGGCTAATATATTTTGCAGTGATTGGACTTCTCTCCTTGAGCGCTTTCTTCCCAGACAAATTGCAATTACACGAGGAAAGATGGAGTGGGAGTTGGATATTCTTTCTCGTTATCATTCGATGGTAAGAACTAAAATCTGAAACTCCCGTCTTCATAACTTTCAAGAAAACTTTGTTTGTCTTAAATGTTTCTGTTTGTTCAAGTCAATGTTTATAACTTGCTTGTTGACTTGTGATTATTGATTTGTTATCGAGGATTGCTTAAAACAAGTTGCTTCTAGGATTTTTGTATATTTTTATCCTTGTATTGAATAAAACATTATTTTTGTTTGTCTAAAAGCAAAATATTTTTTATTTTTACATCATTTTCTGGTTTGTTTTCTGTTTTAGTTTGAGAAAACATCTTAAATGGTGTGGTTGATGGTTTAATTTCTTCCTCCACTTTTGTGTCTACTTACATCAGAGATGTGGTTGGCTGAGGGGTATACTGGTGCAATTTAAATTATGTAAAACTAAAACTTATGGTTTCAAGTTCCTGGTGATTCAGATTCAATTGTATAGATCCAAGGAGCTACCTTAAACAAGGAATCAAAGGGGGTAGAATATTGTACCAAATGATAACAATTGCACTCGATATATTCTACTATTTGTTTAACTTATGTGTTACTACCCATCTTTGTAAAGTAGACTCTTTTAGAATGTTGGCATTTTGCCTGTCAGTCTATTCTCCGTTCTATAGTGAAAGTCTGCTTTTGATATTGTCCTGTTCCCATGTAGGAAAATTTGATAAAGGATGATGCAAGACAACAATTTCTGCGGATATTAAGGTCACTTCCGTATGGCAATTCCGTTTTCTTCAGCGTTCGCAAGATTGATGATCCTATTGGACTTTTGCCTGGACGGATTATTTTGGGCATTAACAAGCGAGGGGTAAGTCTACATGGTGAAATTCTTTTCACATTCCAGAACATTAGATCTAAAGGACCTTAATTTTTTTTGTTTATTGGTCCACAGGTGCATTTTTTCCGTCCAGTTCCAAAGGAATATTTACATTCAGCAGAATTAAGAGACATAATGCAGTTTGGTAGTAGCAATACTGCTGTGTTCTTCAAAATGAGAGTTGCTGGTGTTCTACACATATTTCAGTTTGAGACCAAGCAGGTTAAAAAATTTGTCACTTCCCTATATGTTGGTTCTCCATAGTTGGAACTTGATCTTCTTAACTGTATTTGCTGAAGTAACCAAACTTTGTTTATCAGGGAGAAGAAATTTGTGTTGCTCTTCAAACACATATAAATGATGTTATGCTGCGTCGTTATTCTAAAGCTCGGACAGCTGCTAGTGGCTCAGTGAATGGAGATGTTTCTAACAATTTTAAGCCTCCCAGTGCAGAAGTGCATGAAAAACGTTTACGTGAATTGTCAAGAACTATTGAAGAGTCTCATAAGAAAACTGAACAGGTATGCTTTAAAGTTTTACTTTTTTCTTTATTTATTTATGATCAGTTGTGGCATGCGGTGGTGGTGAAAACTAACACTTTTGGATGCCTTGGGCATGCAGGGGAGATATCATCAGATAAAGTATTTGATGCATTTTAAGTCATTTTTGATGCAGCTCAAACATGAAAATCAAGTCTAAATTTGGTAATAATTATCGATTGAAAAATATTATAAAGAAAAATAAGTGTAGAAAATGGATGCAGGTAGTCCAAAATTGTTAATATATGAAATACCTTCGTATTCATTGTTGCATCTCTGTACTTTTGTCAAGATTTGGTTTTTCTGTGTCTGTCTATCTTGTCTTGTTCTTTGTCCTGCTTCATAGTTGACTAGCATGTTTAAATTTTGGGGCTAAGATGTCAACTAAGTGTAGAGCAGATCTGAATGAGTTTCTTCTAAGGTAAAATCTTGCGTACATGATTTTCAATCGGTGTCTATATTGGAACCTAACATACTTGAAGGCTAGCTTGGTCCCCATAATTGATTTTCAAGTGGTGCATGATCATCAACAAGTGTTTCATTATATAATGGATTTGAGACCCTGGTTTAAAGAACTGAATTTTTTTTTCTTTATGCATCTCTTTGAAGTTGCACTTATGATTAACCGGTTAAATGCTTATCCAGTTATTGGAAGAATTGCATGAGAAGCAAAATCAAGAAGTGAAATTGCAAGAGGAATTGGAGGCCTTGAAAGATTCCTTGAGATCAGAGAAGCAAAACTTGGCAGAAGTAGAGTGTGATCGTGATAGACTTAAGTCATTGTGTGCTGAAAGGGATGCAGCTCTTCAGGTTAGTGTTATTAAATCTGAGGCACATGTACTTTCTTTAATTACCATGTCTATTTTGCTAATGTTAAGTTTTGAGTTTTAGGCTGCATTATCAGAAAAAAGAAGTGTGGAAACAAGTTTGGCCAACCTCAGTAACTTTGCAGTAGAGAAAAATACCAAAAACAATTTAGTTGGAGCTGATAATCAGGTACAATTCCAAAAAAATAAAATAAAATGACTATTATGCTCTGGATTTGTGTGTAATTTGTTGCAGTGTTTTCTAGTCTGGACTCTGTTCTCATTAATACGATAGAATCATATTGCGTGCTTTATGATGTAGTAGTCAATTTGAACTGTGGATAACACAGGTGTTGTACAAGCTCCAGGATGAATTGAAACAGCGGAATGAGGAATTGCATGCAGCAGTAGAAAGGATGCAAAGATCAGCTAATGAAAAAATATTTCTCGAACAGAAGATCTCTAGACTCGAAAGGAAAGTTGAAGAGGTATTGATACCTTCTTGAATTTGTTAACCATCTATTGGTGACTTGTTGCTGCAAAATGGTTAATGTCACTGTTGGTCATAATGCAGATGGAAGTTATTGAGAAAAACCTTGAGCAGGAACGCCAATCCTTAAAGTTTCGAGTGATTGAACTTGAACGGAAGCTGGAAACGGTCACACAAGATCTGGCCACTTCCAAATCAACTCTTGCAGTCGCGAATGCAGATTTGGCTGCAGTGCAGAACAATTTGAAGGAATTAGAGGAACTGAGAGAAATGAAAGAGGTACATATGCTTTTGCATCAGGTTCTCTATTTCTGGTACATATGCAATTATTTTATGATTTGGTTAAATTTTCATGTATATTTTGCTTACTAAATCCATAAGTTGGAACATGCTTTCAGGACATTGACAGAAAGAATGAGCAGACTGCTGCCATTTTGAAGATGCAAGCATCTCAACTTGCTGAGCTAGAAGTGCTTTATAAGGAAGAACAAGTTTTGCGGAAACGTTATTTTAATACTATAGAAGGTTGGATTGCCTGAATATATTATATCAATGCCTACACAACAAAATAAAAAATCACATCATCAGAATATGAAATAATGAATTAAAACATAATTGTCCCACTTGTAATGCTCTTCATGATGCAGTCCTATGATTTTTTGAAATCCCTAGCAATTGATTAGGAGAACTTAAGGAAGGTAAAGTAAATAGCTAACAACTGTGGCATTTGATGTTGATTTGAATACTGTCAAATAACATTAAAATTATCATTATCTGATTTGTAGAACACTGTGACATCAGATTAGTTCATGCAGCCTTCATTAACTAAGATTTTGTTGGGTTAAGATGTAACTTAGTGTTATGAGAGTTTTAGCAAGGGCTGGTTGCAAAGAAAAAAACTGGAACCTCCGAGGAAAGAAGTGAAAGGCTAGAAATAAAAATGGAAAATTTTTGTAAAAGAGGGAAGAATGAGAGAGAGGAGATGTTGTGAGAAAAACATGTTAGGGGAGAGGCAGTAGCCACAAGTTTTCTTCCAAAACTGCAACACTTCCACAAACAAACTGTGCGAGCCTCTGCTTTATTAATCTTTTCCAAACATCATCATCAGTATTTTTTTCCGTGAATGAAAACTATATGTCTGATTACCATAAAGCTAATGGAGTCATTTTCTTTGATGCATTTCAGATATGAAAGGCAAGATCAGGGTTTTCTGTCGGTTGAGACCTCTAAGTGAGAAAGAGATTTCTGAAAAGGATAGAGGCCTGCTTACAAGTATAGATGAATTTACAGTTGAACATCCATGGAAAGATGACAAAGCAAAACAACATATGTATGATCGAGTATTTGATGGCAGTGCTACTCAGGAAGATGTGTTCGAGGATACACGAGTGAGTTTGAATTTTATTCATTTATCAATATACTGCATTAATTTTTAAGCTGGATGGAACCTTGTAAATAGTTTAGGATTCTTCAACTAACTCTTATTTAATTTTTTCTTTGTTGGAAATTGTGATGCAGTATTTAGTTCAGTCTGCAGTAGATGGGTATAATGTTTGCATATTTGCTTATGGTCAAACTGGTTCCGGGAAGACATTTACCATTTATGGCTCTGAAGGCAATCCTGGACTGACACCACGGGCCACTTCAGAACTTTTTAAAATTTTAAGACGTGATAGCAATAAATTCTCATTTTCATTAAAGGTAATTTGGTTTTAACGTCAATTGTTGGGTACTGATAATGATGACAACTTATTCATATTCTATGTTGCGGCACTAAATTTTCATTAGCTAGATTTTTTATACTCCATTCATCCAAGGCACATGAGAGATTTTAATAGTCAACATGAGTTGCTTGCTGGCTTGTCTATGTTGACCAGTCTCTGTCTTTGCATGCACGTATTCCTGCATGCATTTGCATCATTGCATGTAATATGTTTCTATTATCTCTGTTAGGCATTTAAAATCCATTTGAAACACACTCACAAAGCTTTGTGCATTTGCATCATTGCGCATAATATGTTTCTACTAGCTTTGTTAGGCATTTAAAATCAATTCGAAACACTCCCACAAAGCTGTGTGAAATGCACTCTTTATCCATCAAATTCTGATACTATGTAGAATTGTTAGAGTATGAAAATGATATTTCTCTTATTCTTGATGCATGGGTACAGTATGTATATATACAGGTCTAGGATTAATCTAAATCCCTAGAATCAAGCTATAATTGAATGCATATAAATCAGCCCTGCAATCAGCCCTGTAACTGACAGCCCTATAGTTGACTTACTCTATTTAGAACAATAATCAATCCTATAATTGATTTACTATATTTACAACAGATCTTATTTGCAAAATGATGCAGGCATATATGGTGGAATTGTATCAAGATACACTTGTGGACCTTCTATTGCCAAAGAACATGAAGCGCTTAAAATTGGATATTAAGAAAGATTCAAAGGTGATTGCTATTTCAAAAAGTGAGATCTAATATTGTTAGTTTAGATCTTGTCTAGTTTGATTGATATCACTTTCGTTTCTTGGATCTCATGTATTATGTATTATATGATATTCAGGGTATGGTTTCTGTAGAAAATGTGACAGTTGTATCCATTGCTACATTTGAAGAATTACAAAGCATTATTCAGAGAGGATCTGATAAGCGGCATATATCCGGGACTCAAATGAATGAAGAAAGTTCGAGGTCTCATTTGATACTTTCAGTTGTTATTGAAAGTACCAACCTTCAAACTCAGTCTGTTGCAAGGGGAAAGGTATCTATCTAGTTATTCTTGAACAAATTATAAGCTGCTTCTATGTACTGAATGATTGGTGTCAGAAGCATAATGTACTTATTGACTTGTTCTTCTTTCTTATGAGATGTGAAGACCCATGCTCATAGCTGCATCTAGAAATGTGATAGTATGTAGTATGTACCCTGTTTGTTTTTGCGTTTTAAAAGCTCTTTTGAAAAAAAATAATGTTTTATTTTATTTTTTTCTTTGTTTCAAATTAATATTTTTTAATGTTTTTAGATCATTTTGATGCGCTGATGTCAAAATGATTTTTAAAAAATAAAAAAAAATTATTTTGATATATTTCCGAGTGAAAAGCATTTTGAAAAGCAACCGCGTGCGAGACTCACTCGTTGATGTCATCCTTGAGTTAAAGTTTATTTAGTTGGTTATTTGTGTGACCACATCTCAATATCATGTGCAGTTAAGTTTTGTGGACCTTGCTGGTTCAGAAAGGGTGAAGAAGTCAGGCTCTTCAGGTAGTCAACTTAAGGAAGCTCAAAGCATCAATAAATCACTTTCAGCCCTCGGGGATGTCATTAGTGCTTTATCTTCTGGTGGTCAACACATACCTTACAGGAACCACAAGTTAACCATGTTAATGAGTGATTCCCTTGGTGGTAATGCCAAGACGCTTATGTTCGTGAATGTATCTCCAGCGGAATCAAATTTAGACGAGTCATACAATTCTCTAATGTATGTTTCTGTCTTCCAAACATTCATAACATATCCATAATTGTTTTAATAGCTTGTTTTGTGATTCTTAATGTGAGATGTCTTATCCAAGATTAGTATTGGTTAGTTTTAAGATGATAGAATTAAATTACAACTGCAATTTATCTCATTAAATCTCTTCCAGTCTCTCATACATGTTTTTGCCTTTCTTGGTATCTCAACTTTTGCCATTTCAGGTATGCATCAAGGGTTCGATCAATTGTTAATGATCCAAGCAAAAATGTTTCGTCAAAAGAGGTTGCTCGGCTTAAAAAATTGGTTGCATATTGGAAAGAGCAGGCAGGTAAGAAAGGGGATGGCGATGATCTTGAAGATATTCAAGAACAAAGACTGGTGAGAGAGAAGACAGATGGTCGTCATTCAATGTAGAGTATTTTGTTACCGGGGTTGAAATTTCACCTCTGAGCTCCGTTGATTTTGTAGATTTTTTTTCTTTGGCTTTTTGGTGACACTGGGATGACTGGAGATTAACTAACTAAATTATGGATGGGTTCTGATGATCTCTAACAAATACCTTACCGAGGCTGAAGAGGTTGTAATTGGCCTAAAGGATTTGATTTGTATAGTCTGAATTGTTTGTATATAGTACTTGCACCTTTTTGTTGATAATACTTATCAACGAGTTGATAATATAACTAATTAATCCAAAATATCTTCTTCAGGCACGTGAGTGCTTACAATCTTCTTTGATGTGGAACAGGTACTTACCATGTTACCTTCATTAATGTCTTCAAAAATTAATCTGTCATTAACCTTTCATGTCTCTGCAACAGTTGGTTGTGTTACATTTTTTATTTATAAAGCCTGTTTCTACAAGGAGACCATTCATTCATCGGGAGCATATTTTTAGCAATATTGATGAACTTAACGGAGACAGAGGCCATGGTCTTGTTATGGAACATGATAATGCAATCCTGCCTACTTTGATGTACTTGCTCACCTTTTAGTCAGTTCATCTTTGTTGGAAAATCTGAATATATTGCATGACTTAGATGTTCCTCCAAAACTTAAAATGAGAAGCACACCTTTATTACTTGCTTTTGTGAACTAGGAATTCCATTATTTCCTTCATGATCTATATGTAGAAAGATGAGATTAATTTCCAACTCATCTTTCCCAGATAGGGTTTTGGGTGACACCATATTATCTACTTCAGCTGATGCTGGCTGTTCTTGGAATCTCGTTCGGCAAGAATAAAGATGTCATTGTTTTGTTTTACATGAACATTTTGCCTTGCCTTCTCATATTTGTCGGGCACAAAATATGAAGTCTGCCACATGATGTCTGCCTAAACATAGCAAAGATTTTATGTGTAAGCACATAAGCATCAATGCCGTGCAATAACACAACTTACTGAAACGATGAAGAGGTCTCTATATATTTCGAGAAATGAAACACAATTTCACAGGTAAACATGGGTAAGAGTGGTGTCCCAATAATTAATCTGCATGAGTTTCCAGGACAGTATGAGCAACTGAGGAGAGCATGTGTGGAGTGGGGCTGTTTCAGGATTGTGAATCACAATATCTCTTTGGCCCTCATGGCAGATATGAAGAGGGTTGTGAGGTCATTGCTAGACCTGCCCTTTGATGTCAAAAAGCGCAACATAGATGTAATAGCTGGGAGTGGCTACATGGCACCAAGCAAAGTCAACCCTCTTTATGAGGCTCTAGGACTTTATGATATGAGGTCTTCTCAAGCCGTGGAAACTTTCTGCTCCCAATTGGATGCCTCTCCTTACCAAAGGTAAAATTCCTTTTCATTTCTATAGTATTTCGACTACTCTTCACTTCATTTTCATTGAAGTTTCTTAAAGTCTTCAGCTTTGAATAAACAAATTGACTGATGGAAGGTAAAATGGGAACTACCATCATTATTACTGGAGAAAGCATTCTGGATACTTTTTCTTTGCATTTTTTTGGGGTTGAGATGATGTCTGACCCCGGGAAACGAAAACCACTCTTATGGTAGAAGAATACGTGGAAAAATCTTATGAATCAGTAGATTTTGAACTCATGCAAAACCCTTATCATAGAGATGTACTATATCACTTTCTTAATTTGGGATTGTTGTTGCCAGAGAGGTTATCGAGATGTATGCTAAGGCAATTCATGGGGCGGCCATGGATATAGCACGAAAGTTGGCTGAAAGTATGGGGTTGAATGGTGATTTGTTCGAGTCATGGATTTCCCAGTTTAGGATCAACAAGTACAGCTTCACCCATGAAACCATAGGCTCGTCTGGAGTCCAAATACATACAGATTCTGGGTTCCTGACTATCCTTCAAGATGATGAAAATGTTGGGGGACTTGAAGTGATGGACCCATCTGGTGTGTATGTTGCAGTTGATCCTTCACCAGGCACCCTCCTGGTCAATCTTGGAGACGTTGCTACGGTAATTACAGAGTTCCTGCATTTGGTTGCCTTGTTATTAGTACTAGATTGACTTCTTAGTTTTAAGCTGCTAGAGATAAGTTTGATGTTTGGTAAACTTCTTGTTGATGTGATTAAGGCATGGAGCAATGGAAGGCTTCGTAACGTGCAGCATCGAGTGCAATGCAAGGAAGCCACAATTCGGATCTCAATCGCTTCATTCCTGGTCGGTCCCAAGGACGAAGTGGAAGCTCCGCCGGAACTTGTGGACTCTGAACACCCACGTCTCTTTGTCCCTTTCACATATGAAGATTATAGAAAGCTCAGACTTACCACAAAATTGGAGGCTGGTGAAGCCCTTGAACTTAAACGCATCCTGTCCTAAAAAATAAAGGAGCAAGCAATCTGCAGGCTGTAGGACTGCTGAACTTGCATAGAACACAAAATAAATTGGGATGCCTATATCTCTAGTTTTACCTTTTAGTATGGTAAAGAAGAATCTCTCAGATTCTGACATTACCTAAACAAATGAAATAAGATTATGATTTCTAATAAACTAACAAAATTATGCTTCATTCTCCAAATATTACAAGTGTTCATGTTCTTGGTCTTAAACAGAAAGTGGGGAACACTTTATCTCAAAGAATTTTAGAAACAGGAAGATTATAATGTTCTTATAAGCTCTGAACATGAACGACCAAGCTAATGAACTCAGCACTCCGGAAATTGTTGTCTAAATAGCATGTTCAGGGTTTCCTTTCTGTCTGAACTACCAAAGTTCTCAGGAATAACAGGTTTGGCCATGTTAGGAAAAACCACAGTATATTTACTGCAGGTTTAGGGAGCTTACAGTCTTGTGATTATAGATAAGTTCAGCACTTGCATGCTTTATGGTTTCACATGGTTGGCAGAAGGGCATTGAATCTGATTTGCTGATTCCCTTTATTCCATAACTGGGAAGGCAGTTGAGATTTCTACATTACGAAATTTATATAAATTTATAGGTGATGTCTGTGACTAGAAATTATACGGGTTTCAATTATAGTTATTAAAACTTCTATCTTCCTGGTAGGTTGACTCGCCTTGTTAGGACACGGTTTCAAGTTGAATCGAAGAAGATAGATCCGATAAAACCTAATTACTCAAAAAAAAAAAAAATTAGTAATTTATTTGAAATGGCCAAATTCGACCAATTCTGGAAAAATTGAATATAATAACATCATTTTTAACTAAAATAATTGATTGGGTTAACCTGAATACCATATTCTTTTCCAAATCAGTTCTTAAAAAGGTTTTATAATTATAATTTCAAGTCTTTTGCAATAGGTAATATCATAATATTAAAACTCATACCAGACTAGTGGGTTGACTTGCAACCCGTCTCACACGGAATCCAATCCAGGTTGAAATAAATAGAAAAAGAAAAAATCTTAACTAACATGATTAAAAACCTGAGTTGACTTTGTAACTCGATCTACTTAGGTTTAACCCAATTAAAACCTAGCCATTAACCAAATTGATTTTTTTTTTGTTAAAATAATGTTGTTTTAATTCCTTTTAAAAAGAAAATATTTTTTTTTATCAGCTCTCCTAACCCATAACCTAAGCTTTGTCTCGAGTTTAATGCAGGTTGAGTTTTAAAATTATGGGTAATACATAGATTTGTGTATAATTAATTTATTCATTCGAGGAGTCTTATAGGCATAATTATTAATCCCCATCCTCAGTCCAAGGGTTGACCCAACTAAGAAGGTAATTCTCAGGTTAACCTTGAAAAATAAAATAAAATTATGTTTGAGGTTTTAATATCTTATATGATTTTTTTTAAATAATACATATGGATTAGACTAAAAAACAAATGTGAGGCAGAATGTGTAGTATAGTTATCACACATCATTTTTTTTAAGAAACAATTCATGTGGACGTAAGTTATAAAAAAAAAATGTAAGGCATGAAGTGTAATATAGTTATCTCATGTCGAAAAGTTAAGAAACAATTCATGTGGATGTGAGCTATATATAGTTATTCCACATCAAAAAGTTAAGAAATAATTTATGTGAATGTAGATTGTAAAAGAAAATGTGAGACTAAATATTCATAAACTAATTTTATATTTTCTAGATTTATTAAAAAAATAAAAATGTTAAAAATAAAAATTGAGTCTCACTTGAGTTATCTTGGGTTACTAGGGTTTTGGGTTAACTTAGCAGGACACCCGAGTTTGACCAAGTCAATTGTATCTTTAGGTTTTTTTATTTGAGACCCGGACAAGGCCCTAGGTTACCCGGATCTTGGGCCGAGCCGGGTTTGTAACTATGATTATAGGTGTTGTCTTAAGGTGGACCGAACATATGAACACAGCCAGAGCCCTAATATATACTTCCAGTTTTCTGTGCTTTGTATGTTATGGCGTAGAACCGGGTTAAGGCCCAAGAAAAAAGGGCCCATTATTTCCAGCTTAGATACCCTTCTTTTCTTGACCCATTGCTGCTACCGATCATTTCCAAAATCCTCGATTCTGCTGATTAACTTCGGAAAAAACAAACGCCGAATACTTCCCGATTTTTTATGCCGATGTCTTGACGATTAAATTCCAAACAAATTGACGATTAATTCCATGTTAATCGGCCATTCATAGCCGATTTTTGGCATTTCCGATTAACTGACGATTTTTCCCTATCGCCGATTAAAAGGAGGGCCGCTCCAGATTTATTTACGATTATTTTGCGAGTAAAACTCCGAGTTTTCATCCCACTGGCTTGCAATTGCCGATAATTTTGCATCTCTAGCCGATTAATTACTGCATTCTAGCCGCAACCTGCCGATCTGCTGCCGGTTATTGTGCAATAACCCAAAAAATAACGAGGAATTACCGATCACCAACCACCGCAGCCGATTAATTCAGGTACTGGCCAATTCTTGCCTGCACGTTTAGGGCATATATAAGCAAATAAATTCCACAGTCTCTTGCTGTCCTTGTGGTGACCTGCTGCAAGCTAACCCCAAACCCAAGCCTTTTTTCAAATCGGTCCCCAAGAAAGGTTCACCAACTTTGATTTCTGCACATAATTGATTTCTTGGAGTCAACACTTCAATCTTTGACTAAGTTTTATTTTCCATCACGTGATCTTTACTGATCAGATTTGGCTTCAAATATTGGCTTGTGGGATCCCATGGCCTTGGATCTCAATTGATTACTTTAAACAAAGAGAGAGAAAGGATAAATCCAATATAGCCCGATCATCAACAACATATTGGTGGAAATAAGAAAGAAAACCTGTGCAATTCTGTGGATGAAAAAAATATATTCAAGCACATAATTTTGTGTTTATTTAGTGTTTTACGTTTGAAATTTTATCAAAATAATTTATATTTTATTTTTTTACATATAAAAACATCAAAATCATTAAAAATTACAAAAAAAAACATTAATTTAATGTTTTTCAAATAAAAAGTATTTT
>Ga0307510_10001581_pt1 | contig 25177 bp, 21 predicted proteins | sample 12_EM_MG_FD_207224 | JGI IMG/M metagenome (GOLD analysis project Ga0307510, IMG submission 207224) | Populus trichocarpa ectomycorrhiza microbial communities from riparian zone in the Pacific Northwest, United States - 12_EM | ecosystem: Host-associated > Plants > Roots > Unclassified | place... | reverse complement strand
TGGTAGCCGCTCGGGGCCCTGAACCGCGTAGGCGGCCAGCTTGGTGAACGCTCCCCGGCTCGTGGAGGAGTGCAGAGTGCCCATGGAGCCGTCGTTGCCCTGGGACATCGCGTTGCACATCGGGATGACCTCGGGCCCGCGGACTTCGCCGACGATCACCCGGTCCGGTGACATGCGCAGCGCCCACCGGACCAACTCGGACTGGCTGACTTCGCCTTGGCCCTCGATGTTCGCCTCACGTGCTTGCATCGCCACGACATCCGGGTGCGCGTGCTCATCGACGTCCAGGCCGAGTTCGAAGACGTCCTCGACGGTGACCAGCCGCTCCCACGTCGGAATCTCGGAGGCCAGGGCGCGCAGCATCGTGGTCTTGCCGATCGCCGTTCCGCCGGTGATCAGGATGTTCTTCCGCGCGCGGACCATCGCGGCCAGCAGGGACTCCAGGCCTGTGTCGAGGGTGCCGTTCTCACGCAGTTGAGCCAGAGTGGCGCGTTGGAAGCGGTGCCGTCTGATGGACAGTGCCGGGCGGGCGGTGACCGCCATGACAGCGAACGCCCGCTCCCCGCCGGGCAGTTGGAAGCTCACTCCGGGACTGCCTCGGTCGAATCGGCGTTCCTCCAGCCCACTCCGGGCTGCGAGGTCGCGGATGAGCTGCTCCAGCTCTGTGTCCGATCCGACGACCGGTGGAAGGCGTTCGCGGCGGCCATCGGCGTGGCGGACGAAGACGCGGTCGCCGGTGACGTGGATGTTCTCGATCTGCGGGTCGTTCAGAAGCGGCTCCAGTCCGGCCAGCCCGAATATCTCGTTCAGCACGGTGGTGATGACCAGCTGCTCGACGTCCGGCGCGACCACCTCCTGGCCCACGGTGAGGAGCTTCTGGGTGTATTCCTCGGCGGCATCCATGAGGATCTTCCCCGCCAGTGCCAGCCGATCGGCGTCGGTCAACGGGCGCTGCCCGGTGGCTTCATGGGCGCGGAACTCCAGGGCCATCCGCGCCGAAAGCTCTTGCCTCAGGTGGATACGGAGGCGTTCGGCCGGCGGTCCGATCTGCATCCGTCGGGCCGCGAGGCCGTTCTGCACGCCAGGGCGGGTGGGGGGCTGTCCGTGCCCGTCAGACGGCGGAACCACTCCCCCGTACGGAAGGGCTGTGCACTTCCTCTCCGGTCCGGTCATCGCCGCGCCTCACTCCACGGCAGCCCCAGATCGCACGTTCGGCTGGCCGGAGAGTCGTAGAAGGCCGCCCCTGAGTGGAAGTCGGTGATCTGCTCTTGGTCCGCCGGTCCATGAGGAAGGAGAGCCCGAGAAGCGGCCAGCTCCGCGATGCGAACCATGGAGCGGCCCAGCGGCGAGCGGGCCGGTGCCGAGCGCCGCCCCGGCCGTCCGCCCAACACGGCGGCGCCTAGCGGGTCTTCGGGAATGCGGGCCATCACATTGATGTCCAGCGCCCGTGCGACCTCGTCGGTCGGATATCCGTCACCGACCAACAGGAAATGGGGACTTCGCGACCAGCGCGCCACCGTGTGCCACTGCGTGGCCACATGGGCCAGGGCATCGTCGTGGGCGCGGGCCAACAGCAGCATGATGTCCGCCTCCCGGACCACGCTCAGCGCCGGGGACTCCGGATCGATCCGTCCACAGTCGGCGATCACCACCGTGCCGGCGCGGTTCGCGGCCCGCCGTAGCACCTTGGTTCCGCTCTGGGTCAGCTGGGCCAGCGCCGCACGAGCCTGGTCCGCACCCGTCGGCCCAGCGACCACCGGCAGCCGCCCGGGCAGCCGTTGTGTGTGCTGCCAGACCAGCCCCGGCTCTCCCCTGTGGCGGGCAGCCGCCGCAAGACTCACCAGTCCCGGAGCCGTCTCCAGCCGATAGCGGCCCAGCAGGTCGCCCCCGGCCGGATCGCACTCGACGACCACCCGCGGCTCGGAGGACGGCCACCCGGCCGCCAGGCCCACGGTGGCCGTGGTCACGCCCGGGGAGCCTTTCAGGCTGCACAGCGCCACCAGTGTCACTGCCCGCCTCCGTGTACGAGCACCACCGTGATCTGGCCCGTCGGTGCCGCAGCCAGCTGGCGGGCGTCCTCCTGGGCCATCTGCAGTGAGATCACCGTGGTCTGGTCGGTGCTGTCGCTCCGTACGTCCGCCACCGACGCGTTCCACGCCTGTGAGGACGAGGACGTCGTACTGCTCGCGCTCTCACCGGCGGATGCCACCACCACGGTCACGCGATTGCCGGGTTGCACACCGGGCGGGAACTGACCCGCCTTGAGCGCTACGGCGGCCACCGCCTGCCCCGCTGGCGGGATGCGGGCGTTCCCCAGCAACTTCTCGGTGAGCAGGGTCCCGATGGGCAGACTGTAGGCGACGGGCCGGCCCACCACCTTGGCGCGCGCCCGTACCGGAATGAAGCCCAGTCCGCTGCCGACCAACATGCTCTCCTCCCGCAGGTCTCGGTCGGACAGTGTCTGCCCGACCGAGACCGCACGGGCGAGGACCAGCACCGGCTCCTGCTGGCCGGCCCTGGTCGCCACGACCACGCCGCCCGCGGTGCAGCCCAGAACCAGCAGCACGCCCACCAGCAGGTACGGAAGTCGACGTGGTCTCGGCGCACTGGACATCCGTACCGGAGGACTCCCGTTACGGCGGCCGCTCCAGCTCGTAGGAGGCGCGCTCCCCGAGCCGACCGAATTCGAGTGCGTGGGCACATGGGTACTCACGAACTGTCACCTCCCGGTGCAGAACTTCTCCCGCGCTCGCGGCGCGGTGAACGAGATTGATGTGTTGGGGTCACATTCCCGAGCGGACTTCCGCCGACAAGGGTCATGGGGTCGTGCTTCGACGTCAGCCGCGGTTGTTCAGTGCCTGGCTCTCCGCGACGCGGAAGTCGGCGTTCGACGCGGTCGTCATGTCGGGGAAGACGCCGGTCTGGCCGGCACCGGCCCAGGTCACCGTCCAGTGCACCGTCGCCGAGACTCCGAAAGCGCTGTCCGGCTGGTCCGCGGAAGACGTCTGGTAGGTGTAACCACAGTCCGGGGAGGGGCTCTTCGGGGTCGTGCGCGACCCGTACGGTGTCCCAGGCCCGCTGCACCTCACCGAACGGCCGTCGCCCATCGTCCACACCACGGACGTCGGTCGTGCCACGGCCGTCACCGATACTCCGGGCACCGACGCCGTGGCCGACACGGCTCCCCAGTCGCCCTGGGCCAGCCACAACCAGGTCGGCAGGTTCACCAATTGCTCGTCGATCGGGTTCGCCTGGATCTGCGGAGTGGGCAACCGCAATTGGTTGCGGGCGATCTGTGCCAGCTGCGCCGGCGTCGGTTGGGCAGCCCCGCCGCCCTGCTGCGGGGCGTCCGGGATCCAGATCGGCGGCCGGTACACCGCGTCGCGCACCCCGCCCGCCTCACACTTGTACACGTACCACGCCCCCGGCTCCCCCGGCTTCGGGTCAGCCGCCGCCACGACCACGGACGGCATGGCCAGGAAGTACGCAGCGGACACCGCCACGACCGCCCCACCACCGCTCTGCCCGCCCTCGTACGCCGTTTGCGCCACCCCGGGCGGGGCCTTGTAGTCGCTTCGCCGGTACGAACAATCAGCCAGGTTCAAGTCCGGGTTCGAGTGCTCCGGCTCGTCCCGGGCACCACCCCCGGTGCTCCCCCCACCGCTGGACGTACCGCCCGAGTCGGCGGACGATCCGCCGCGCCGTGGGGATGCGTTGTGTTGGCCACCGCCCGCTCCAGCACCGAGCTCGCACCCCGGGTGCGGGTTCTGGTCGCACTGCACGGAGCCCCACCCGCCATCGCCAAACGCAGGCACGGCGGCCGCCCCGACAATGACCAGGGACAAGCCCGCGGCGACAACTGCCCGTCTCAACACGAGCCCACCGCCTCGACCGCGAAGCGAGTGACCTTCCACGCACCGTTGAGTCTCTTCACCTCGGCCGTGATCGCCTGCCGCCCACCGGGCTTGTCGTCCGCGAGCTTGCCGTTGTCCTCCCGGTACTTCAGCCAGCGCGTTGAATCACCGCAGTCCGAAATCATGACTGTCGTCGGATTCTCAGCAGGCGTCGCCGAGCTCACCTTCGGAACGTTCTTCGGCTCTCCCTTCGTCACCAAGCCGTTGAGGTGATCCGCATACAGGCCACGCGAGATCGCAGACAGCGCGTCACCGCTCGCGTGCTGCGCCAACTCCGGGGAATTCCAGTCCGACGTCGTCCCGGCCTTCGTCATGTCCCGCCACATACCGAGGTAGGCCGTCGTCGCCTGTGAGCGCGCGATCTCCGCGACCGATACGTACGGCGAGGAAGGGGACTCCGGCCCCTTCACCGAGCCGCTGCGCGTTCCGCTCCCGCCCTGCGATGTCGAACCACTCGGTCCCGCCGCACTACAGCCGACAAGCAGCAGCGTCAGGACGACCGCGCACACTCTCCCCACGACGCGCCCATCAGATCTATGACCTGTCGCTAAAACCACCACAGCCACATCACCCCAGCAACGATGCAGATTCCGTCATCTGACACATGAACGGCGTCCACATCTACCGCTGCACTCCGCTCCCACTACAAGGTGCGAACGCCGCCTGGCACGCTCCAACTCCAAAGCGGGAACGGGAACTTGGCACTTTCTTTACGCAAATCCGATTTCCAGTTTGCGATTTACGCCTTGGCGGTGGCGCGAGTGTGGCTGATGTGAGGGTTGGTGGAGTCCTCCTGTCCGGTGGCCCAGGCGATCCGGCTGGCTCCAAGGTCGACCGGTTTGAGCCGTTGTCCGTGGCGGGGCTGAGGCACCCGGTGATCAACGATGTAGACAGGTCGAGGGAGACGACGTCCGTTCCAGTGGAAACGGCACCGGCGGTGAAACCCTCGTCCAGGACAGGTGAGGTGGGCGGCATGACCGCCTCCAGCTGACCTTGCTCGGCAACTCCCTTTGGATAGAGAGGAGTTCGTCAGTGAAATACACCCGCGTCGGTGGAAGAGTCATGGGTGAGGTGTGCCTGTCGCTAACCTGAGATCCGCTGCCCTCCGATCCGTCAGTAACCGCTTCGACGACCGACGCAAGAATGGATCTCTTCACGATGAAACGCACTGTCGCAGTCTTCGGCGCCGGATACATCGGCCTCGTGACGGGGGCCTGCCTTGCCGAACTCGGACACACGGTGACCGTGCGGGACATCGTTCCGGAACGCATCCAGCAACTGGATCAAGGCGACGTTCCGATCTACGAGCCAGGCCTGGTCGAGATGATCGCCCGGAACACGGAACGCCTGGCCTTCACCCTGGACGCGAACGAGGCTGTGCGCGATGCCGAGATCGTGTACGTGTGTGTCGACACGCCCCCGACAGCGTCCGGCGATGCCGACCTGTCCCGAGTCTTCGCCGTGATCGATGTCCTGAAGAGCGCCTCACACTTGACCGCGGTCGTCGTGAAGTCGACCGTGCCGGTAGGAACCGGTGCGCGCATCCGGGCCGCGCTGGACGACGCAGGTCTGGGACACGTCGGCTATGCCGCCAACCCCGAGTTCACCGCCGAGGGCAAGGCGGTCTCGGACTTCATGCACCCGGACCGTGTCGTCGTCGGAACCTGGGAGGACGCGACAGCGAAACTCGTCGCGGAGCTGCACGACGGTGTCGATGGGCCTGTCGTTCTCATGGATGTTCCGTCGGCCGAGTTGACGAAGTTGGGTGCGAACGCAGCCCTGGCGACGAAGATTTCGCTGGTGAACGAGCTGGCCACGGTGTGCGAGGCGACCGGCGCCGACATCACCCAGGTCGCTGCCGCGATCGGCATGGACCCGCGGATCGGCTCGCATTTCATGAAGGCCGGTCTCGGCTACGGCGGCTCCTGCTTCCCGAAGGACAGCCGCGCACTGCGTGCGCTCGCCTCCAACAACGGCCATCCCTTCCAGCTGTTGACCTCGGTCATTGAGGTGAACGAGCTTCAGACGCGGCGTCATGTACAGCGCCTGAAGACGGAGTTGGGTGGCCTGCACCGCAAGAAGATCGCGGTGCTGGGGATGACCTTCAAGCCGGGCACGGACGATATGCGCGAGGCTCCGAGCACGATCATCGCCGCGCGGCTACTGGCCGAGGGCGCCGAGGTGCACTGCTGGGATCCGATGGCCAAGGCCCAGGCTGTCGAGCCATGGACGTCGACAACCCGGCACGAGACGCCGCTGGAGGCGCTGGGCGGCGCCAACGCGGCCATCATCGTCACGGAGTGGCCGGAGTTGGCGCAGGTTTCGTGGGCAGACGCGCATGCGGTGATGCGCCGACCCCTGATTCTCGACGGCCGTAACCTGCTCGACCCGCCGACGATGGCGGGTCACGGCTTCACCTACATGAGCGTCGGCAGGCCGACCTCGACGGGCTGACGCGTTCTCGGTGCACGATGGTAGCCCCCCAACTCCCGCTCGGGGGGGGGCTTCCGTTGGTGCGGTAAATGAACTGTGGTTACGGAGCTACGCCCGCGCGGGCCGCGACGCCAGCGATGTGCTGCGTGAGCAGTCCGATGAGGTCGGTCTCCGGATCGTTGTGGTGCAGGTGCGCGACGGCGCACAACGCGGTCATCGCCACGTCCAACAGCTCGGCCTGCACCTGGCTCATGTCTCCGGACTGGCCCTTGCGGGGGTTGTGGTTGAGCGCGGCCACCAGGGCACTAATGACTTCTCCGACCTCCTCGCCCGTCTTCGTGACGCGTCCCCACAGCCGGGCCTCGGGATCACGGGCCCGGTTGGCAGGGTGCGCGTCGATCCAGTGGGAAACGGCGTGGACGAGATCGCTCGCACCGGGGGTTGGATCGAGGACCGGTGGGGTCCAGCGGGGTTCCGCTACAGCGAGAACGTGCTCGGAGGTCCCCAAAACGGTGGGCAGGTACTCCAGACGTTCCAGGAGGCGCATGAGCTGGCCGCGGCCCACGGGGTGCTGGATTCGCTCGGCCAGGTCCGGCAGGAGTTTCGCCGGGCCTTCCACGGCCAGGAGCGCGATGAGCCGGCATTGCGCGGCGGCAGCCTCCGCTGCCAATTCGTCCGGGTCGTGGAGGTAGGCGGTGGTCCACAACTGGCTGTAGTCCTGAGAAGGGTTGCGGTGTTGGCCGTTGTTGATGTGCTGTTCGAGGAGGGCTTCGGCGCCGTGCAAGTCGAGTTTGTTCTTGGAGAGCATCTCCCAGCCGGTGTAGTAGCGGCTGACGCCGGCGGCGACGACCCGACCGCCGTCGCGGGTGACCCGGCACGCTTCCGCCCAGGTTCGCGCCCGGTCGGTCGCCTTGGTGAGGTGGTAGAGCGGGCCGAGGAGGAGCACCGCGTCGAAGGAACGGTCTGGCCACTGCTCCAGGTTCCGGGCATCTCCCTGCGCGATCTCGGCGAGCGGGCAGTCAGCCTTCGCCGAGGCAGCACGCGCCTGTTCGAGGTGGAGGGGCACAGGGTCAACGAGCGTTACCTGGTAGCCAGTCGCAGTCAGGGCCAGGGCGTAGCGGCCCGGGCCCCCGCCGACGTCGAGGATCTTCGCCGGGGGCGACGGCAGATGCCGACCGAGGATGTCCATGGTGCGCAGGAACTCAATCGAGCGGCGCGGATCGGCGAGACGGTCCTGCTCCATGCCTTCGTCGTAGTAGCGGAGTACTTCGTCGTCGAGCACGTCACATCTCCTCGGTCGGGAAGGTGCGGGGGCCGGGAACACGCGTGTTGCCGCCGGAGGCCTGGCGGAGGAGGCGGATGTACTCCGACTGGAAGGCACGGCGCAGAGCGCGGTCGGCGTCGGTCATCACGGGGCCGCCCGCGCGGTCGATGACCGAGGCGACGGCCCCGTGCACAGCCGGACTGCTGCCGATGTAGCTGATCAGTTTGAACTGCATAACCAGATACAGATCGGGCGAGGCGCTCAAGGGGCGTTCTGGGCTGGCCGGGTGGGGTGAGTGGAAGGCGAGGTTGTAGCTGAGCCCACCCAGGGTCATGCAGCGGTTCGCGACGTCCGGGCGCCGACGCAGCAACTCCAGCTCTCGGCCGGTGAGGTCGCGCAGCACCCCTCGAAGGCGCAGGAGTTCCTCGCGGGACCCTGGCGTGAGCCACCGCAGGCAGGCGAGACGGCGGTTGACGTCGGGCAGGGACAGCAACGGCGGCCGCCGCCAGTCGGTCGATGGTTGGGCCTGGCCGGTGAAGCTGAGCAGGAGATCCCGGTAGGTGGCCGCTGCGGTCTTGTGCAGGGTCCGCAGCAGGCGGCGGCACTCCGGGGTCGTGACGAACGGCCAGCCGCCAGGCAGCCGGATCTTGAGGCCGACGGGCAGATGCTCACAGCCATCCCGCAGCGGATCGGGGGCCAACAGGACGCACCCGTCGGGAAGAGAATGGCCGGTGAGGGCGTCGAGAATCACGCGGTGCGCGAGATACGCGACCGGATCCACGAGGGAGCGTCGGGTGGTCGTGTCCGCGACATCGCCGAGACGCACGGAGCGGTTGCTGTAGGCGGGTTTCTGCCAGCAGTTGAAGTGCAGGTGCAGGCGCTTGTCCCACCACTGGCCGTTGTCCCGGTCGACGGTCCGGTCGTGGTTCCAGGCGATCGACGTCTGACTGCCCACGAGCCCGAACTCGCCCATCACACTGGGGGTTGAGACGTAGTCGGCGAACAGCGAGCACGCTTCCATGAGGGCGGTCAGGACGGCGGGCGGAGTGTCGGCGACGCTCGTGCGCAGGACGTCGTCCCGGGCAACCAGGAGCATGACGTCGTAGAGGCTGTGGGGCCACGCCTTGTCGATGACAGCCAGCCGCTCGCCAGCTCCGGGCACGGGGATCTCGACGAGGATGTTCGGCCCGTAGTAGTCGCGGTAGCCGCCGAGGTTGCGTCGCTCCTTCGGCGGCACAGCCAGCCGCGGCGCCAGGAGGGCGGGATTGACGGGGAGATCGAGCGCGGCCCTCGGGTAGAGGGCATCGAGGCCGGGCCCGGTGGACGTCCGGGGTGCGACGGCGGTCATCGGGCGATCGCCTGCCCTGCGGCCACGCCCATCATGGCGCCCTGGACGATGCCCTGAGCGATCCCGGCGGCGTCCCCCACCACGTGCACGGGCAGACCGGGTACCTGGCACCCGCCGTTGAGTTGGGGCTTCTCCCACAGGAATTCGAGTTCGGGCGCGACCACCAGGACGGCGTCCAGGAGGCTTTCGAGGTCGGCGGAGTGCCCGGAGTGGTCGAGGATCGACGGCATCAGCCGCTCGAATCCGGCCGTGAGGCTCGCGTACTCGCCGAGCGTGAAGAGCTGGTCGACGCGTCCGGTCTGCAGATCCCTGACGGAGGGCTGGAACGGCATCCGGGCCTCGACCGCGGCCCACTCCTCCGCGTCGTTACTGCGGGAGAGGAAGGCCCGCAGGGTCTGTACGAAGGGGCGTCCGCCAGCGAGTTTCCGGTAGGCGGTCAGGAACGACTCCCGCGCCTCGTGGGCTCCTCCACGGCCTGTGGCCTGGGACAGCAGTCCGAAGTTCGCCGCGAGCGGGCGGGTGCCGACGGGCCGTTCCATCGTCTCGTGCCCGTCCAGAGTGATCACCGGATCACCGAAACTGCCCTGGTAGTGGGTGAACTTGATCCGGCCGCCATTGACGCCTCCGCAGAAGCAGAACGTCTTGACCTTGTTCACGCCGGTGTCCTGGAACTGACTGATCTTCAGGTCGGGATGCTCCAGGCCGATCGCGCGCAGCAGGTCGGCGTTCATCTCGAAGCGCACGCCCACGCTGATGTCGGGATCAGTCATAGGGACGCCCAGACGGCGCAGAAGGTCCGCTGTGGAGGTGACGCCGCGGCGGCCGGTGGCGAGCACGAGGTGCTGCGTGTCCACGGTGGTCAGGCCGGTATGGGTGCGTACGGTGCAGGTGAGGCCGTCGCCCTTGGGCTGTGCGTCGACGAGTTCGGCCCGATCCCACAGTGTCACCGCGGGGCCGAGCCGGTCGTGCCAGCCTGCGATGATCTGCCGTAACTCGCTCTCCCCGATGACCGCGACGGGGTACTCGCGTATCTCCAGGCCGTGTGTGGCGAAGGACTTCGCGGTCTCGGGCGACACGCGCTGCTTGTAGGGGTTCGGCTTCGCGTCAAGTGGCTCGGTGAGCCAGTCGAAGGCGCGGTCGCACAACTCATGTGCGCGACCGCGCCCGAAGTGGTCGATCAGGCGGCGGCCGGAGGGCAGGAGGGACAGCTTGATGCCGTCTCCGTAGTGCATCGCGCCGCCGAACCCGCTGATCACGTTGCACACGCCGCCGCAACCCGTGCACCGCAGGCCGCGGTCCACCGGACAGGGACGGCGGCGGTAGCTGCGTCCGGCCTCCAAGAGGAGTACGTCCGTACCGGGTTGCCCGGTGGCGATGGCCCGCGCGCACGCAAGTCCCGCCGGGCCTGCACCCGCGATCACAACGCTGGTCTGCATCACGCTTCCCCTTGAACACATCGAACCCGATGGGGTGAATAGGCCCGGCGCACGAGACGCTCTGGCTTTGGCCGTTGGAGAGCCGACCCAGTCGAAGCTCGTCTGCGCGCCGGGCCACCCGTCCCAGCGCGTAGGGCTCCCGCGCTGCGTGCGCCTGGACGGAGGTCTGTGCAGTTCGCCGGTACACGGCCCGTCGCACCCTCAGCGCCGGGGAAGAGAGGAACGACGAACGGTGCCTCGCTGCCGGGCAGCGGCGAGAAAGAACCCGTCGCCCGGCAGCGGGAGTTGGAGCCCGCCCCGGCGCCAACCGCCCAAGCAAGCACCGGGGCGGGGGTCATCGGGTACTCACCGGGTCCGGCTGGCCCGACGGCTGCGGGGTGTCACCGTCGGAGACGGCGGGCTGGGGCTGCGCATCCGGACGAGCAGGCTTCGCCGCCTTCTCCAGCCGGGTCCCGAACCACGAGACCAACAGGCTGAAGAGGAAACCCAGGGCGGGCCGGTACCAGAAGGGGAGTGCCTGCATGAGCATGAGGCCGCCGCCGACGAGGTCGAAGGTGAAGTGGGCGGCAATGAAGGGGAGGAGGCGTCCGTACTGCCGGTACAACCAGACACGGCCTGCGGCGAACACGAGCATGCCGATGGCGGGGAGTCCGAGGTAGGCGTGCAGGAGGACTTCGGGTACGCAGACCAGGGTGTAGATCTGCCATGCGGGTCGGCGTACCGCGGTCAGCAGCGCGGTCGTGGCGGCGACGATCACCACGTCCTCCAGCGCCACCGTCGACACCAGCCCAATGGCGAGGGTCCCGATGTTGTCGACGCCGAGGGTGGCCATTTGGCCGCCCTTCATGACTGGTACGCCGGCCCCGGTCCAGCGGATGAGGTGGAGCAGCAGGAAGCTGAGAGCGCCGCCAGCAATGCATACGGTGAGGACTAGTTGGGTGATCTCCCAGTCACGCAGCCGTTCAACTGCCGTACGGGGAAGGGTGACTCGCAAGGGGACACGGTGTGCTCGGCACACTTCGAGGGCCAGCCAGGCCAGGGCGCATCCGAACACGTCGTTGCCAACGACTTGCGCAAGCGGGATGGGGAACGGTGCGGTTGCGTACATGCCTGCCGCTCCGGCCAGGACGGCGGCGCCGCGCTGGAGGAGACGCTGCCGGGGTGTGACCCGGCTGAGCGGGGTGCGGGCGAAGACCAGCCAGCACAGCCACCAGAAGACGACTGCCGCGACGGTGAACTGGGTCCAGATCACCGCGTATCTGGTCGGTGTCGACAACGACAATGACAGGCCGTACAGGTGGCCGGATGTCAGGGCCGTGACGATCAGGGGGAACCAGCAGGCGAGGAGTAGCAGTCCGATCACGTGGCGCACCACTTGGCGGGCGGGTGCGTCGGTCAGCACGGAGGGCTCAGGGCTCGGGCGGCGCAAGAGATCCGAGAGCGCGTTGCGGAGAACCCTCATCGTGTCCCTCCGGTGGTGAAGGACGCGAAGCCGTCGGTGTCGTACGCGGCCAGTGACGCCCATGGCTGCGAGCCCGAGCTGAAGCGGGCGGATTGCTGGGCCAGGTCGAACAGCAGGTGCAGTACGACGACGGTGATGCGGTCCATGCGGCGTGAGCTGTCGAGCCCGGTGGAACGAGGCAGGGGATCAACAAGCACGGGCGTGCCCCCGCTCGATGCGGTAGATCCAGGCGGCGGGGTCGGTGATCTCCTTCTCGGTGGGAAGGAGACTGAGGTCTTTCCAGATCTGGTTGACCAGGCCGGTGCCGAGTTCGGCGACGGCCTGTGCGATGAGGCGGGAGCCCTGCACATATGCTTCGCGGCTGGGGCCGAGGCGGCGGATGATGTTCCGGTTGTGCAGGCGGTAACGCCCGGACTTGGGTCCGTCTCGGAAATCGGCCGCTGTGCCGAACAACCGCGTGAGTGTCTGCTGTTCGGCCCAGGTGGCGTGCCCCTCCAGGACGGTCGGGACACTCTTCGGTGACGCGAGGATTCCCCGTTTCGGCAGGAAGAGACTGGCCCAGACCGCGCCGCTAGCGGCTTCCGCCTGCATGTGGTGGACCAGTTCATGTGCCACGACCTGGACGAGGAAATGCTCGTCGGTCAGCACACCGGAGTGGCACAGGGCCTGCGGGACAGTGGTCGTCTCCCAGCGGGCGTCGGCGGCCTCCTGGGCCGTGGCGGGCACCAGAGGCCAGAGCAGGACCGGCTTGAAAGACGCGATCTTGAGCCCGAGTCGGGCACCACCCATCTCTGCCGGCAGCAGGTCCAGGTCAGCGATGTCGCGGACGAGGACGCGGTGCAGGTGCTGCCGGACTTCTTGTCGCCACGCCCTCGGGGTCAGCAGGCGGACGCGGACCTCCGCGGGGAGCGGGAGGCCGGTTATCTCAGTCACCGTCGGTGCCACCTGGCGAAGGTTCTGGTCGATTCGCTCGGCCAGGTCGGGATGGCGCTGGGTGTCGTCCAGCACGGTGAAGCGGGTGCGTGTCACGGATGGGAAGTCCTGTCGAGAAGTGATCGGTTGGTCGCCTTCGTCTGGCCCTTCGTCCCCCGGGCCACCGTCTGGTCCCGGGGAACGAAGGGGGTCCGCTTCTCCGGCGCCGACAGCACAGCCAGGGCTGTGTGCTCGGCAACGAAGTGCGGGCCCGCGCGCGGCAGTTGGCGACGACGGGGCTGCCGCGCGCGGGGGTCGGATGGCCGTCAGGCCGTGGCGAGCCCCCGACGCAGGTCAAGGTCGGTCACGGTGGTGCGGTGCACGGCGAGTTCGTGACGGGCCGCGGTCGTGTAGTGCGCGGCCACGTCCGCGGTGAGCAAGTCCTTTGTCGGCAGCGGGCAGTTGGGGAGGGCGTCGAGCGCCTCCTGCAGCGAGCCCGGTACCGGTGGCGCCTCGGGGTCGTCGAAGGCGCTGCCGATGTAGGGCTGGGGCGGTTCGGACTTGTGGTCCAGGCCGGCCAGGACGGCGGCGAGGGTCGCGGCGAGCGCGAGGTAGGGGTTGGTGTCGGCGCCGGGCAGACGGTTCTCCAGGTGGAGGGTCTCGCCCCGGCCGACGACCCGGATGGCACAGGTGCGGTTGTCGCGGCCCCAGGTGAAGGTCGTCGGCGCGAAGGTTCCCGGGACGTAGCGTTTGTAGGAGTTGACCGTCGGCGCGTACAGCAGACCCAGGTGCGGCATGGTGTCGAGGAGGCCGCCGACGGCGTAGCGGACGGCATCGGGCATCCGCCCCTCGGTCTCGGCGAACAACGGCACACCGTCGCGGTCCAGGAGGGAGAGGTGGATGTGGCAGCTGCTGCCGATGCCGGTCGCGGGCGCGGCCATGAAGTTCGCCACCAGCCCGGCCTGCTCGGCGAGGGTCCGCGCCGCATGCTGGAACAGCAGGTGGAGGTCGGCCGCCCGCAGCGGATTGCCGTAGGGGAACGTCACTTCCACCTGCCCGCGACCGCCCTCGGTCTTGATCGCTTCGACGGGCCATCCCATGCCGGCGAGGCATTCCTGCAGATCTTCGAAGAAGCGGGTCAGCACGCGCGGGTGGTCGAGGGCGTAGTCGAGGTTGCGGTCGAACACCGGCCGCAGTGCCCGGTGCTGGGGGTCTGCGGCGTCGGCGTAGCTGAGCACGAACTCGGTCTCCAGGCCGACCCGGGCGGTGATGCCGCGGGCGACGAGCCGGTTGAGCTGGCGTTGCAGGATCTGCCGTGGGGCCACGCTGACGGGCTGTCCGTCGTGGCCGATGGCATCGGCGAAGACCAGGGCGGTGCGCTTCATCCAGGCCAACTGGTAGGAGGCGCCTGGGTCGGGGAGCAGGCTCACGTCGCCGTATCCGGTGTCGGCAGAGGACAGGGTGAAGCCGTCGAGCGCGCGGTTGTCGACGTCGGTGGCCAGGACGTAGGCGCACATGTCGCTGCCGCCGGGCACGACACGGTGGACGAAGTGGTCCGCGTCGATCCGCTTGCCCTTCAACCGGCTCTGCATGTCGGGCACGGCCAGTAGCACGGTGTCCACGGCCTCGCGTTTCACCAGATCACGCAGGGCCGCGAAGTCGGGGGCCTCCGGCTGGAGAGCGGTCTCGTTCATACGAGGTCCTCCCCCAACAGTGCGCGCTCCTTGGCGGTGCCGTACTCGGGGATGCCGTAGCTGCGCCGTCCGCGGGTCGCCCATCCGATGGCGGCCAGGAGCAGTACTGCTGCGAGCGCGACGGGGGCGTAGTTGAAGGAGTCCTTGGTGACCGGGGAGACCTGCGGGAGGCAGAACACGATGCTGATGAAGGCCACCCAGATGACGGCTATCAAGCCGATGGGTTTGCTCCAGCGGCCCAGGTGCCAGGGGCCCGGGGTGAAGCGGTCTCCGGCGCGCAGGCGCAGGTAGACGGGGATGGCGTAGGCGGGCGTGATCCCGATGACGTTGATCGCGGTGACCGCGTAGTAGGCGGTCAGGGAGTACAACGACGGCAGGGCCAAGACAAACGGGACGGCCACGGAGAGCCACACGGCCGGGACCGGGGTCTTGGTACGGGGGCTCAACCGTTGCCAGGTCTTGGAGAAGGGAAGGGCGCCGTCGCGAGAGAACGCGAACACCATGCGGCTGGCCGAGGCCAACCCCGCGTTGGCGCAGAACAGTTGGGCGACGATCACGACCAGCAGGAGGATTTTGGCGCCGGTCAGGCCGAGGGCGTCGAGGAAGATCTGCGCGGGCGGTACCCCGGTCGCGGTTCCCACGGTGCCGGCGTAGTCCTGGATCGCGAAGAGCATCCCCGCGAGCAGCCCGAAGCCCACGATCCAGGACCAGAAGATGGAGTACACGATGCCCTGGGGGGCCGATACCTGCGCCTGGACGGTTTCCTCCGAGAGGTGGGCGGAGGCGTCGTAGCCGCAGAAAGTGTACTGCGCGAGCAGCAGCCCCAGCGCGATCACGTAGATCGGGTTGCCCCACCCTGTGCTGTTGGCGAAGTGGGTGAACACGAAACTCGCCGACTGGTGCTGGGACGGCACGAGCCAGAGCGCCCCCACAATCAGCGCGACGCCGCCGATGTGCCACCACACGCTGATCGAGTTCAGTACGGACACCAGCCGCACCCCGAACAGGTTGAGGACGGCCAGCAGCAACAGGATGACGCCGCAGATGGCCATCGTCCGGGTGGGAGTGGGTGTGAAGCCCCACTGGAGGTTGAGCCACGCGCCGACGAACAGCGACATGCCGTAACTGCCCCCGGCCATGCCGCCGAGCAGGCCCAACAAGTTGAGATACCCGGTGAAGAAGCCCCACTTGGGGCCACCGAGTCTGCCGGCCATGTAGAAGAGGGCACCGGCTACGGGGTAGGCGGAGGTGACCTCGGCGAGCGCGGCACCCAGACACAGCACGGTCAGGCCGACGAAGGCCCAGCCCCACAACATGACGGCCGGACCGCCCGTGGTGAGCCCGAACAAGAACAGGGTCATGCACCCGGACAGCACCGAGATGATGGAGAAGCTGAGCGCGAAATTACCGAACGGGCCCATACGGCGGGCCAGTTGGGGCTGGTAGCCCATCTGCCGCAACATGTCCTCATCGCTCGGGGCGCGGCGGTGGGTGGTTCTTGGGGAAGACAACAGAAGTACCTCCGGAAACAGGAGTGGGGGACGATGGAAAGACCAGGGGCCGGCGGTGGACCCTGCGCGGTGAGGGAGCGCCAGCAAGGCGGAGCCCGGCAGGTGCCCCGGCTGCCGGTCACCGGCGTCGCGTCGCGTACCGCATGCCGCCCACACCGGCCCGAAGGCAGCGGTCGCGGGCGCGTTCGAACTGCTGCAGCCACAGGTCCGGTGTCTCGGCGACGTACTTCCACGGCTCCGGGGTGACGAACGGCCCGATCGCCTCGAAGACTGCGGCAGCCTTCGGGTACAGGCCCGTGGAAAACAGTGCCTGCGCAAGGTGGTTCAGGTCCTGCGGCGACCACTCGGTCCGGTCCGCGTACCAGAACCACCCCTCCAGCGCCCGCCACGTGTAATGCGAGATCGGGTCGGTGGTCCAGTACAACGGGGTGAGCGCACCGCGGGCCCGCTCCTTCCCGTAGTGCTCGGCGTGCAGATACAGCGGCAGCAGCAACAGCGGCGAACCCTCCGGCGCCCACGTGCAGATCCACCGCACCACGTCGTGCACGTTCGCCCCGTATGCCCGCAGCACCCGGATCATGCGGTGCCACGCCTCACGGCTGCCCGGATCACGCTGGTCGGCCTCGTGCAGCAGACCCCACGGCCCGGGCGGCAACATGTACTCCGGGGGCTGCGCCCGGTGCTCGGGACGCCGCCGCCGCGCTTCGGGCCAGTCCAGCTGCGCCAGCGACAGCAGACACACCCACGGCACCGGATCAGCAGGCCCGTAGCGCGCCGCTTCCCCGCACGCCGCCCGGGCACGATCCACGAGCACTCCCACACCGCGCTCCCCCGCGCGGTACGCACCCAGCGCCTCCTGAACCCTCACCCGCGCCCTCATCATCAGCGCGTCGGCGCTCGGCTCCTCCTGCAACCACGCCTCGATCGCATCCCCTTGAGCCGCGACCACGGCGGCCGCCAGGACCTGGCTGCGCGAGGTGCGCACCCCCCACGTAGGGCAATTCCTCAGCAGCTCGCTCGTCGACCGCCATCGTCCGGCACGTACGTCGTCCAGCGCCGTCCGCAACGCATCGTCGAATCCAGCCGGATGAAACTGGGGCTGAACAGCACCGTTCATCGGCATATCCGGTACCTGCGCAGGCGCTGCGCAGCGTCTCCCGCCATAGCCACCGGTCCGACGGCGAGCTGGACGAACCTGTTGGGATACGGCTCCTTCGCCAGTGAAGGTGTCATCGATACCTCAAGTGGGGTTTGTGAGGAGGAAAGTTGGCCACCGGAGGGGACGCTCGACGGTGGGGAACGCCAGGGCCCGGCAGCTGGCCAGAGGGTGGCGGTCAAGGAGAGTGCGGGCGCTTTGGTCAACGCTCGGACGTCATTCCGCTGCCCGCCCGTGCCCACACAGGTCCGCTGCTGTACCACCCCAGGAGTTACAACCTCAGGAGTGGGGTGTCTTGTTGGCACATCCGACATGGATGCGTCCCGCCGTCGCCGCTCCGCCGGACGGACTCACCTTGTCGTAAGACACCGACTCTTCTTCGTCTTTGATGTGCTCGCCACAGACGAGGCACATCAACTGCCCGTTGAGCGCCTCGAAGTGATCGCAGAGTGCGAGCATGGAACGGCCGAGCCGCTCAACGCGCCTGACCTCGCCGCCCACGTCGATTGCCTCGATCTCGTCCAGATGTCGGCGAGCCTCATCAACACTGGCCATGGCGGACCGGGCACGGACATCCCCAATCGGCCGCCGTACGGCAAGATCCTCCACAGCCAGAATCAACAAGGTCACGTGGTTGCGAATGAGATGGGCGAGGGCCTGAACGGTCTCCCACCGCGGGAGCATCTTGTCGTCACCGAATAGCTCTGCCGATGCCGCGCGCATCGTCCGGACGTCTGGAGACCGTTGATCTCTCTGTCCTGGAGCGCAGTTCACCATGGGCGTGAGTGCCTGGTGCAGTGCACTGGTCGACGTCAGCCCTCGCCGCGGGGAAATCAGCCAATAGGGTCCGGGCGGTGCCTCCTTGCTGTCCGGAGGCAGGACCACATGCGAATCCAGACCGAGCGCCGTGGTCTCGGGAACGTCCCAGTCACCGGTACTACCCGCAGGAACGAAGAAGTACAACGCCGGTTCCACAGGCCATGGGTCCACGGCCACGGCTCCCGGTTCCGGGATCCGCTCGATCGCTCGGACAGCGAGGTGCCTACGAATCTTGACGACATCCCACGCCACTCCGGCCGCCGCGAGACGCGTGCCATCGGCGTTCACCATCTCCACTGAATCACTGATCATGTCGCCTGTCCTCCGTCGCTGTCCGGCGAAGGTACGGGCGGGCTAACAGCACCAGCCGAACCGAGAGTTCAGGTGAACTCTCGGTTCGTGGTCAGATCAGCTGAAACCGCTCGGCGAGATCGGTGACCTGACGGCGGAAGGTGGGACGGACACGGTTCTGCAGGTCGAGGATCATGTCGCGAGCCAGCGGGCTGCGGGCCAGGTCCTCGGGCGCGATCTCTTCAAGGTTGAGCAGGTGCACAAGAACTGCGGCGTCCTCGCGGCGCAGGTCGTGGCATCTGGCCAGTTCCAGACCGAACGTGAACCGGCGCTCACGGCTGGGGAGTTGGGTCGTGTCGATCTGGTCGGCCACTCGAAGGCCTTCGGCGGCCTCCCCGGCGAGCATCTCGATGCTCATCGCGTGCATGTCCACATTGGTGGGACCGAACACTGTCCATAGGACGTTGCCCTCCCCCACCTGGCGGGCGAGCGGCACAGCACGCTTCTCCAGTCGCTCACGTGCCTCCCACCAGTTCCGGCAGCGCGCCTCGGAGACGACCGCCACGAGTTCGAGTGCTCCCTCAACGGCCTTGGTCTCGACTGTCTCGGGTACGTGACGCAACTGTTCGACCGCCAGGAGGGCAACCTCCTTGGCTTCCTCCACAGCGCCTGGATCGCTGTGCGAGAGCAGGACGTGCCCGAGGTTCCACTGGGCAGCGGCGATGCGCACAGGGTCGTCGGCATCCTCGGCAGCGCGGATCGCCCTGTCGGCGACCACGAGGGAGAGGTCAAGCCTTCCTGCGCGGCGGCAGTACGAGCGGAGGAGCCCATACAAGTCGGCTGCCACCCGCAGGACTTCGCGCCGTACTTCCTGGTCGTTGCCCCGGCGGTGGACCCGCACCGCATGCTCCACATCGCCGATCAGCTCCGGCAACACGCCGGCCGCCTCGGTGAAGCGGTCCTTCGAGGACTGCCACGTGCGCCAGGCCTGTTCCACTCGTTCGCGAAGTTGTGACGTGTTCATGGGGGCGGCACTGCGCGGTGGCCCGTAGCCCATCAGCGCGCGGGCCACAGCAGGCGCTGCGGTGAGCGGCACCGGAGTTTCGTCGATGAGTTCATCGGAGAGCAGTGCCGCGATGGGTACCCCTAACTCGGCGGCGAGGCGGGAGAGCACATCAGCGGATGGGACCTTCTTTCCCGCTTCGATCATCTGCAGATAGCGCTCGGAAATACCGCACAGGCCGGCGATGACCGAGGCGGAGCGATTGCCGTTCTTCTGCCGGTAGTGCTTGATCTGCCTGCCGACGGGCAGTCTTGCTGGGTTCACTGTTCCGCCCCCTTCCGCAAGCATGACTCGTAACGTCAGCGTAGAGCGGATGGAGCGGGTCCGTGCACGGTCTGTGCACTGTCGCGTGACGTCTTGTTACCCAGTCACGGATGGGGAGTTGAGAGCGCGATGATACGACTGGTCTTGTGGGACATCGACCACACCTTGATCGACACACGTGGTGTGGGCCGTGAGCTGTCAGCAGCAGCGTTCCAGAGGGCCACGGGACAGCCCATGCGCGAGCAAGCGAAGATCGACGGCATCACAGAGTCCGTGATCTTCCGTGAGACCGCGAAGCTCCACGGACTGACCACGGATCGTGCGGACTTCGAGCGCTTCGCCGACGCCTTGACGGAAGAGCACCTGAAGCAGGCCGGCGAACTGCGTGAACGTGGCCATGCACTGCCGGGCGCCGCCGCTGCTCTCGACGCGCTCGCCGCTATGGACTTCCAGCAGACCGTGGTCTCCGGAAACGTCCGAAGGGTCTCGGAGATCAAACTACAAGTGTTCGGGCTCGACCGGCACATCATGTGGAATCTCGGCGCATACGGGGAGGAGAGCGATGTCCGAGCCAAATTGGTGCATCTGTCCCTCCAGCGAGCAAACGCGTCCGCGGCAGATGCCGTGCTGATCGGCGACACGCCTGCTGATGTGGAGGGCGCGCACGCAAACGGCGTACGAGCTATTGCGGTGGCGTCCGGGCGCAGCAATGAAGCCGCACTTCGTGACACCGGCGCGGAAGCGGTGCTGTCGGATCTCCGAGACACGGAGCTTCTGGTGAAGCTCGTACGTGGATCGGATATTGCCTGACACGCCAAGGACAGCCGCCGTGCCCACGTAGGACACGGACGCCCTGGCCAACGCCGTTGACGCTACCGCGGAGGCTTGGAGCCCGTTCGGAAAGCGTTCGATGACACGGAACGGATGTGTGACTAAGCGCCTTAGTTTGGCCGCCCGAGCGCCGTGGTTGGCCTCAGAGCTGCGACTACAACGGGATACACCATCCAGAGAAGAGGCGCAGGTGGCAGGCTCGCTCCATGGCAGATGACGTCGTGGGGAGTCAGGTCGCCGACCTTCGGGCCGAGTGTGAAGAGCAAGCCCGGAAGCACCGTTTCCGTCGGCAGTGCTGGTGGTTCACCCATGCCGGGCTTGGCCTGCCCGCTGCTGTGCTGGCCGGGATCTCGGGCGCAACGGGGCTCTCTTCAGCAGATGCCCGTATCCCGGCGGCCGTGCTGGCGCTCGTCAGCGCGGGCCTCGGCGCTGCTATCGCCTTTTTGAAACCGGAGCTGCATCAGCGTGCTGCTCACGCACGCCGCAGGGCCTATCTGGCATTGGAGGTGGAGGCCCGCTTTGCGCTGACGCACGCAGCATCCCGTGGCGAGCCCGTACCTCTGACCGTCTACAGGAATCTGCTAGAGCGCCGAAGAATGATCATCGCAGGTCAGCTGGACGAACTTGTTCAGCTGATTGCTGTGGGGGGAGCACCTGCCGACGCGGAGGCCGACGGATGAGGAGATTCGTGTGGCGGGTTCGTGCGACTCCCGGAGCAGCGGGGGCCGTCGCTAGGTGTCGGAGTGGCTGTCCCGTCTCAGACGGTCTGGCCCCAGCTCGGCCCTGTGAACTGCGGCGACCAGATCAGTTGAGACGTGGGGATGCCGGGAATCTCGGTTGATCTGGTCCCCGGCGGCTGGATGCCGGATGTTGTCTCAGCTGATCTGGTCCGGCTCCTCCGTTTCGAACCGATAAGGCCGTTCGCGTAGGTCTGACCGGCACTCCGGCGCCCGTTGGAGATCGCTTCCCTCAGTTCACAGAAGATCGTTCCCCAGCGTCTGGAGCCCGACCGCCCGCCTTCACAGGTGCCCAGTGGGCCGCGGCGGGTGCCGTCTATCTCCTCATTGGTCGTCGACGCCCACGCTCCATCGCACGCCGTGCGGCTCCAGTGCCCTCAGGAAGTCCGCCGGATCGAAGGCTTGTGCCGGTGCCAGCACTCCGGCCGCTGGTACGCCGGCCACCAGGCGCAGTACTCCTTCCACGGCGATCACCGCCGTCATGCCGTAGCCGTCCGAGCCCGTCACCGAGCCCTGCGCATGCCGTCCGTCCCAGCCGATGGCGTACGCGGCCATCAGCCAGCGCGAGGCACGCCGCGCCGCCGGATCCGGCCCCTCGGGCAGGGTGGCGACCAGTTCCTGGGTGACGGCCCCGAACAGTGGCACCACCTCCTCGCGCATCACGGCGTCGATCCGCCCCGCCCGAACATGCCGCGGCACGGTGACCACGCCCGGCAGCGCGAACGGCGCCACCTTGATGTCCCCCGCCTCGCCCTCGGCCGCCACCTCGGGAACCGGCACCGTCGCGCGGTCACCGGCCGCGTGCGCGGCGCCGTCGCGCCAGGCGCCGTCCGCCCACACGAGCCCGGTCCCGCCGCCCCACAATCCCCGGTTGGCCAGGGCCGTCCGAGCGGTGCCGCGCGAGACCGCGCCCGGCCGCCGCAGATCCGCGACCGTCAGTTCCGCCAGGTCGGCGCGTGGCCCGAGGGCCTCGGCGGTGAGGTGGGCGATCAGGTCGCCCGGACCGCCGTCGTCCGCGAGCGCGGGTACCACGCAGACCCCTGCCTGCCGCGCCGGTTCGCCGAAAGTGTCGAAGACCCGCTTCAGATACGACTGTTCGCCATTGGTGTCGACGTAGTGGCAGCCGGAGGCGACGGCGGCCCGTACCACCGGTTCACCGAACAGCTCGAACGGTGCCACGCAGTTGACCACCGCGGCACAGCCGCCGAACGCCGCCGCCAGCGCCGAGGAATCCTCGACCCCGGCGCGCCGCACCTCGGCGCGGGGCACACCCTCGGCGGCCACTCGCAGCCGTTTCTCGTCGCGGCCCACCAGGACGACCGGGACACCCCGGCGCGCCAGTTCCGCGACCACCAGTCTTCCCGTGAAACCGCTCGCTCCGTACACAGCGATCTTTTCCATGCCCGCCACGCTATGAGCGACGCACCGGGACGCTGAATGCTCAATCGTCCTGACTCCATGCCTGATCGTCCTGCATGGAGTCCCACTGCGGGACGCCCACTCCTCGGGTACGGGGCTACAGTCGGGGCATGGACGTGCTGAGCGACGCCGTCACCGCCATGCGCACCGGGCGGCCCCACTCCTCCCGAACCCGCTGGAACGCTCCCTGGGGAGTCCGCTTCGCCCCCTTCGCGGGCGCCGGATTCCACGTCGTGCTGCAGGGCTCCTGCTGGGTGTTTCCGCAGCGCGCCGAACCCGTCCGGCTCGGCGTCGGTGACGTCGCGCTGCTTCCGCACGGCACCAGCCACGGACTCGCCGACAGCCCCGCGACGCCGCTGCGCGAGGCCGCCGACCCCGGCTCCCTGCCGTCGACCCCGCCCCCGGACGGCGTCCCGTCGGCCACCGTCCTGCTGTGCGGCGCCTATCTGCTCGACCAGGACCGACGGCACCCGCTGCTCGCCGAACTCCCCGAGGTGGTGCACCTGTCCTCCCGCGTGGGAGCCCACCCCGAACTACGCGCCGTCATCGACCTCCTGGGCGCCGAGCTGGACCGCCCCCGCGAGGGCAGCGCAGCCGTCGTCCCGGCGCTCCTGGACACGCTGCTGCTGTACACGCTGCGCGCCTGGCACGACGAGCAGAATCTGGACCGCCGGCCGTTGGAGGGCTGGGCCGCCGCGCTGCACGACCCCGCGGTCGGCGCCGCCCTCCGCGCCATCCACCAAAACCCCGGCCGCGCCTGGACCGTGCAGTCCCTGGCCGCCGTCACGGGCCTGTCCCGCTCGCCGTTCGCCCGCCGCTTCACCGCGCTCGTCGGAAGCCCACCGCTGGCCTATCTGACCTGGTGGCGCATGACGACCGCGGCGGGACTGCTGCGCGGCAACGACCGACCCGTCCAGCGCGTGGCCGAACAGGTGGGCTATGTCTCGGAGTTCGCCTTCGCCAAGGCGTTCAAGCGCGCCTACGGCACCTCCCCGGGCCGCTACCGGCGCCAGGAGAACACGACGACGCGTGCCCCATGAGGCCGGCCCCGCACGGGAAGCAGTCGGCTCAGGCCACCACGCCCCGTCGACGAGCAGGACGGCGCCCTGTACGAAGCCCGCTGCATCACCGGCGAGGAGGACGATGGCCTCGGCGACCTCCTCCACTGGGGAGGCGGGGCGTCCGGCGGGAGCCGGGGGGCCAGAGCATCCAGAGGCCTCGCCCGTGGCGGCATTGCCCTCCGTGCGGTTCGGTCCCGGCTCGACCGCGTTGACGCACACGCCCCGCGGACCGAACTCGACGGGCCGCGCCTTCGTGAGCAGGTTCAGCGCCGCCTTGCTCGACTGTGCGACATCCCGTGAGTTCCCCACACGACTGCCCCAGACAGACCAGATCACCCGAGACGACGAGCCAATCGGACCAGTTCACCCGAGACAGAGACCAGGTCGCCCGAGACAGGACAGTGGCCAACTGAGGCGCTCCATCACAGGTTGTTGTCCTGTGCCACCGACCTTTGAGCTTGTGTCATCGAGGTTTGAGCGGCCTAGGACCAGTAACTGAGTCGTGAACCGGTCGAGGGGGCAGTCGGACGCCGGCACTCGATCACGACCCGAGGCTCCCTACCCACTCGGCGGGAACTGCGCCTGAGCGAACGGGCTGACCAACAACATCGCGATGGCGCCAAGCATTTCGGAACCGATGTTGTTGAAGTGATCGTCCAGGTTCTGCTCACGGTACAAGCCTACGAAGGGGCCGACTGCTTGCGCGGCAAGACCTGGGCGCAGATCCTCATACTCGCGCTTGGTCTGTAGGTAGAGGGCCCGAGAGCGCACCAGCAGTTCTTCGTCCACCTTGTTGTCGCGGACGGCCTGCATGGCGGTGGTGATGGAGTCGATCCGGTAGAGCAGCATCTCCAGGGTCCATGGCATGGTCGCGGGGCCCACGGCACGAGCCAGGCCGCTGGTCGCGAAGACGGTCGGCGGCTCGAACACCGCGCGCGCCGCGTCCTCCAGCTCGATCCGGAGTTCAGGGGTCGTGCCACCCTGGTAGCTCACTTCCGTGAAGAGACGGACGAACCGGTTGCGGGCGGTGTCGGTAGCGGCGGAGTGGTTGATCTGCTCCAGCGTGGCCCGCGCCGCCTCCAAGCACACCTGTTTACGGCGCAGCCCATCGCCGAACCAGGTTCGGAAAGCCTTGAGCGCCTGCCGGGTCGGCACCCACTCCTCGCCCCACCACAACCAGATCCCGAACGGCACCAGTGCCAGCGACGGGATCTTCGGCATCTCCACGCGCTTGCTCAGCAGGAGGAGGAACAACTTGCGTTGGTTCACCGAGTGCAGTCCCGGCCGGGATCCGCGGCCAGCCCCGCGCCGCTGGGGATTGTCGAGCAGCCCAAGCGAGATCCAGTCGTGGATCGTTCGCCTGCTGATCTCGTAGCCAGCCTTGTGCGCATCTTCCAGCAGGTCATCCAAGGTGCCCGGCCCGTGCACCTGTTCCCAAGGGCGTCCCACGCTCAGAAATTACACCAATTCCGCAGCAGCGTGGGGCCGTTGGCGGCGGACACAAGGGGTGGACGCGGTCTAGCGTCGAAAACGGGATCAACCCCGCAGGCCGGAAGCTTGGA
>Ga0307510_10001580_pt1 | contig 25178 bp, 19 predicted proteins | sample 12_EM_MG_FD_207224 | JGI IMG/M metagenome (GOLD analysis project Ga0307510, IMG submission 207224) | Populus trichocarpa ectomycorrhiza microbial communities from riparian zone in the Pacific Northwest, United States - 12_EM | ecosystem: Host-associated > Plants > Roots > Unclassified | place... | reverse complement strand
AGCTCAACCGGGTATTGGGTGGTGGTATTGTAGCTGGCAGCATTGTACTTGTAGCGGGAGAGCCGGGCATTGGGAAAAGTACGCTGTTCCTTCAGAATGGGCTTCGTCTGCAAAATGTAAAGACACTCTATATTAGTGGAGAGGAAAGTGAGCAGCAGATCAAGATGCGTGCGGACCGGCTCAATATAAAGAATGAGGATTTTTACCTTTTGACAGAGACTTCGACACAGATCATTTTCCAGGAGATAAAAAAGTTGCGTCCGCAGCTGGTGATCATCGATTCGATCCAGACCCTGCAATCTCCTTACATTGAATCTTCTGCCGGAAGTGTTTCGCAAATAAGGGAATGTACTTCCGAATTCCAGCGTTATGCCAAGGAGACGGGCACACCGGTCTTTTTAATTGGACATATCACCAAGGATGGGAGTATTGCGGGGCCCAAGATGCTGGAGCATATGGTGGACACGGTATTGCAATTCGAAGGTGACAGGCATTATGCCTATCGGATCCTGCGTACGCTGAAGAATCGGTTTGGGAGTACGGCTGAGCTGGGCATTTATGAAATGTCGGACCAGGGGATGAGAGGAGTAAGTAATCCGAGTGAGCTGTTGATCACGCAAAAGGAAGAGCAGCTGAGCGGCATTGCCATTGCAGCGACGATCGAGGGAATGCGGCCCTTGCTTATAGAGGTGCAGGCCCTTGTAACACAATCGGTATATGGTACACCTCAGCGAACTGTCAGCGGATTTGACCTGCGCAGGCTACAGCTGTTGCTGGCTGTACTGGAAAAAAGGGGTGGTTTTCATTTTGGTGTAAAAGATGTCTTTTTGAACATCGCTGGTGGATTGAAAGTAGAGGACCCTTCTATTGATCTGGCTGTACTTTGTTCGCTGCTTAGCAGTTATGAGGACGTCCCGGTCTCTTCGCGGGTCTGTTTTGCAGGGGAGGTAGGTCTGAGTGGTGAGATAAGGGCTGTCAATCGTATTGAACAACGCATAGCCGAAGCCGAGAAGCTGGGTTTTGAGCGGATATTTGTTTCCAAATATAATCAGAAGGGTCTGAGCGGGGCCAAATTTGATATTGAAGTTGTGCCGGTGGGGCGTGTGGAGGAGGTGTACCAGATTTTATTTTAATGCTTTATCTTTAGCTCAATGAAGAAGCTGCTGCTCCTCTTATTATCATCCATTGTCCTTTTTGAATTTTCCTGCCGGAAGGATTCTTTTATTACCGGCAAGGATGCCCTCATCCGGCTTTCAGCCGACACACTCTTTTTCGATACGGTTTTTACTTCTACCGGATCAATTACAGAAGCCGTCCGGATAATCAATACAAACAGTCAGAAGCTGCGACTTACGGATGTGAAGCTGATGGGGGGAGCTGCGTCATCGTTCAGCATCAATGTCGATGGTTATGCCGGTCCTGAGCGGGGCAATTTAGAGCTCGATGCGGGTGACAGCCTTTATATCTTTGTGGCCGTTCGGGTCAATCCTACCAGTGCCAGTCTTCCTTTTATTTTGCAGGATAGCATAGCAGTCCAGTTCAATGGCAAACAACAATTCATCCAGCTACAGGCATATGGTCAGAATGCTCATTTTCTCCGCAACCAGGTGATCACCGGTAATGTGGTCTGGGATAGAACGCTACCTTATGTCGTAATTGGCGGGCTGCAGATAGACACAGGCGCCACGCTGACCATTCCCGCGGGGTGCAGGGTCTATTTTCATGCTGACGCACCATTACTGGTGGATGGCAGTCTGCAAGTCACGGGAGATCATTTTGACAGCACGAGAGTCTATTTCCTGGGAGACAGACTTGATGATCCATACCGGAATTTTCCAGGCAGCTGGCCGGGTATCTATTTCCGTGAGACAAGCAGCAATAATCATCTTTCCTATGCGGTGATAAGAAATGCATACCAGGCTGTTGTTGCGCAGGCACCTCCTATCGGCAACCAGGCAAAGCTGATCCTCGATCAATGTATCATCGACAACAGCTATGATGCGGGAGTTCTGGGTATACAGGGGAATGTGCTGGCGAATAATTGCCTGATCAGCAACTGTGGTAAAAATATTGAACTGGGAGGCGGTGGCATATATCAATTCACCAATTGTACGGTGGCTTCTTATTCCAATAATTATCTCTCCCATACGCAACCTGTGTTGTCATTATCTGATGTCTATACGCAGGGGGGTGGTTCGGCAGCGGGTGATGTCGAGGCCATTTTTACCAATTGTATTTTTTGGGGCAGTAATGGGACTGTGGATAATGAGGTAAGTGTAAGCCGGCAAAGTACCGGTGTCTTTATGGTCAATTTTACCAATTGTCTTTGGAAGGTCAAGACTGCTCCGACGAATGTCACGGTGGCGGGGATGATCGCGAATGCGGACCCCTTGTTTGATAGCGTTAATAATTCGCGGGCTTTTTATGATTTTCATTTGAAGGCGGGGTCGCCGGCTATTGATAAGGGGGTGGTGACGAGTCTTTTGGTCGATCTGGATGGGAATCCGAGGGTGGTGGGGTCGCCGGATCTGGGGAGCTATGAGAGACAATAATTAAATTATTAGTTGAGTAGGGGATTTTTGAATTGGTTACCTTTGATATGGCCCTGCGGGCCCATTAATCAATAAAATCATAAATTATGTTACGCGCACTTCTTCTTTCACTTTTTTTGGTCGCCGGTACCACCAGCGTATACGATTTCAAGGTGCCTGGCCTGGATGGCAAACCCATCGATCTTGCTAAATACAAGGGCAAAAAATTATTGATCGTCAATACTGCCAGCAAATGTGGCTTTACTCCTCAATATGCCGATCTGGAAAAATTATACGAACAGTATAAGGACAAGCTGGTGATAGTAGGATTCCCTGCAAACAATTTTGGTCAGCAGGAACCTGGAACAAGTCAGGAGATCAGCGAGTTCTGTACAAAGAATTATGGCGTTACCTTCCCGATGGCTGAAAAAGTGGATGTGGTTGGCGACAATATCCATCCGCTCTTCAAGTATCTGACGGAGGAAGCGAATAAGCTGGGTGTTGCCAGTCCGGTGATCAAGTGGAATTTTACCAAGTTCCTGTTGGATGAGAATGGAAAGCTGGTTGCGGTGTTCCCCAGCAAGGTGAAGCCGATGGATGCGGAGATCACAAAATATTTGAATTAAAGCCCTGCGGGCTTATAGTATAAAGGGAGGCCTGACGGCCTCCTTTTTTATTTTATATATTTGCGGCTATGTCATTCTCAAAAGTTATCGGGCAGACACCCGTGAAGCAAACCCTGGTCGAGATGGTCCAGCTCAACCGGCTGAGTCATGCTCTTCTTTTTCTTGGTCAGGAGGGCAGCGGGTCATTGGCGATGGCGCTGGCTTTTGCTCAGTATGTGGTATGTGAGAAGAAGGCCGACCCTATGATGACCGATGCCTGCGGGATTTGTGCGTCTTGTGTCAAGGCCAGTCAGCTGATCCATCCCGATATTCATTATTCATATCCGGTGATACCTAAAAAACCGGGGGACAAGCCGGTAAGTACGGATTATGGTTCGGAGTGGCGGGAGTTCGTGGGGCAATACCCTTATGGGAATGCCTATGACTGGCTGCAGTTTATCGGGGCGGAGAACAAACAGGGGAATATCACCGCCCAGGAGTGTAATGACATCATTCACAAGCTAAGTCTAAAGAGTTTTGAGAGCGGATATAAGATCCTTATCCTTTGGATGCCCGAGTACCTGGGGAATGAGGGTAACAAGCTGTTAAAGCTGATCGAAGAGCCGCCACCCGATACCTTGTTTCTGCTGGTCGCTGAAAATGAGTCGTTGGTACTTCAAACCATCCTTTCGCGGACGCAGCTGGTAAAGATCCCTTTGCCGGAGACGAGAGAGATAGAGCAGGCTTTGCTGGAGCGGGCGAAACTGCCTGCCGAACAGGCGCGGCAGATAGCTGTGTTGTGTGAAGGCAATTATCACGAGGCATTACAACTGATACGACATGCGGACGATGACTGGCAGGGGGTACTGCGCGAGTGGCTGAATGCCATTCTGAAGAACGGGCCTATCGCTCAGGTGAAGTGGATTGACGAGATCAGCAAGTCCGGGAGGGAAAGGCAGAAGCAATTCCTGCGGTATTTCAATCATTTGCTGGAGCAGGCGATCCGCTTACGTTACATCGATGCTTCGCTGCTGCATATACCGGATGGGGAAAAGGATATTGCGTTGCGTCTGAATAAGATAGCCGATGTGGGTCAGCAAAAAGCCATTATTGAAGAGCTGGACCGGGCGGCGTATTATATCGAGCGGAATGCGCATGCGAAGATGCTGTTTCATGCCCTCACCATTAAGCTGCTGCATATTCTGGCTGAACATAAGACTGTACATATTAACTAATTATGCGTTTTCATTGCCTGCAACATGTGATTTTTGAAACGCCGGGGCTTCTGAGCCTGTGGATTTCGCAGCGAGGTGATTCGCTGCGGATGACTTATTTTTTTGGGGATGTCGTCCTGCCATCGGTGGAGGACTTTGATGTTTTGATCGTCATGGGTGGGCCTATGAGTGTGCATGATGAAGCCTTGTTTCCGTGGCTGCGGTCGGAGAAGGCCTTGATCGCTGCGGCTATTGGGGCGGGGAAGAAGGTATTGGGGATCTGTTTGGGGGCGCAATTGATCGCGGAGGTGATGGGGGGAAGGGTTTATCCGAATCCGGTGAAGGAGATCGGGTTTTGGCCGGTGAGGTGGACTGGGGAGGCGATGGGAGGAAGGGAGGAGGAGGTTTTTCACTGGCATGGGGAGACTTTTGATCTGCCGCCGGGGGCTGTATTGCTGGCGTCGAGTGCCGGCTGTGTCAACCAGGCGTTCCGGGTGGGTGAGAATGTTCTGGGCTTGCAGTTCCACCCGGAAGTGACGCCGGAGATCATCGGGGATATGATCCGGTTTGAGGGGCATGAATTGGCAGAGGAGGGGCCTTTTATTGGGAAGGCGGGGGAAATGATGGCCCGGGCCGAAGGGATAACCGGTGAGGCGGGGGCGGGGGGTGAGGGGCAACTGGGTTTATTACTGTCGGCCTTCTTAATTAATTGAAAATGAGCTATTCAAGCATAGTCGGAGCCATTGGGGTCACCTTGTTACTGGCGGCCTTCTTTTTAAACCTCTTTCGGTATATCACACAGGAAAGCCGGCTTTATCTCTTTCTCAATATTCTTGGGGCAGGGCTCTCCTGTTATGCGTCCGTCCTGATCCGCTACTGGCCCTTTGTTATCCTTGAGGGGTGCTGGAGCCTGGTAGCGCTGGCTGCCCTGCTAGGAAAAAAGGGGGAACCGATAAAATAAATCCCTGTTTCTGTGTATATTTGACCATGGCCCTTGTAGGCCAGTGAAAAGAAGTGTATTCGGGACAGGCTGGTCGGGTGAGTGAGCTGAAGAGGAAAAGGGACAGGGCCGTTGAAAGAGCGTATTTTGCATTCAACATATTTCGCATAACGGCTCAAATGAGCAGTGGCTTCGCAGTAGCTTCTTCCTGCCTGTGCGGTATCCCCTTCTTTTTACATATAAATAGATCGTAGGTCGAAGGACCGAAGGTCAATTCATTAACCTTTATTAATATAATTGGGATATGGGATGTAGCAATTGTGGAACCACCAAGGATGGTAAGCCGTCCGGCTGTAAAAGCAATGGCGGATGCAGCACCGGCGGATGTAATAGGCTAAACGTACATGACTGGCTGGCCAACCTGCCTTTTAGTGATCCTGAAAGCGGATGCAGGATCGTCGAAGTAAGTTTTAACCAGGGTAGCCGCAAAGATTTTTATCGCAATGCTACTACGCTGCTATTTGAAAAGGGGGATATGGTCAGTGTGGAGGGGGTGAGTGGTTTTGATGTCGGGGAAGTGACAATGACGGGAGAGCTGGTCCGTCTGCAGCTGAAGAAAAAGGGTGTGGAAGAAAAGAATCCGGAGATAAAAAAGGTATTACGCAAGGCAAATGATAAGGACCTGGAGATCATGCAACAGAACAAGTCCCGTGAGAAAGAGGCGCTGATCAGGTCGAGGGCGATAGCCCGGCAGCTGAAGCTGGAAATGAAGATGAGTGAAGTTGAGATCCAGGCCGATGGAAGAAAAGCTACGTTTTTCTATATAGCCGATGACCGGGTGGATTTCCGGGAGCTGATAAAGCTGTATGCGGGTGAGTTTCGACTGAAAGTGGAGATGCGGCAGATCGGCGCCCGGCAGGAAGCTGCCAAAGTCGGGGGTATTGGCAGCTGTGGCCGTGAATTATGCTGCAGCACCTGGCTCAGCGACTTCAAGTCTGTCAATACGACGGCTGCCCGTTACCAGAACTTGTCGATCAACCAGAGTAAGCTGAGCGGACAGTGCGGCCGGTTAAAATGTTGTCTGAACTACGAACTGGACACTTACCTGGACGCCCTGCAGAATTTTCCGGACAATGCGGAGACCTTGCAGGTAGCAAAGGGTACGGCTATCCTTATCAAAAAAGATATTTTCAAGAACCTGATGTGGTATGTGCTGCCGGACAGCAACAAGCAATACCCTCTTACGATAGAAAGGGTCAGAAAGATCAGGCAGCAGAATATGCAGAACGTCGTTCCAGACGGGCTGGAGCCGGTGGAAATAACCACAGGGAAGCCCAAGGAAGCGGAAGAAAGCGGATTTGTCGATCTGGTGGGCCAGATCAGCCTCCGGACGCTGGAAAAGGCGGACAGGAAGAAGAAACATGGTCCTCATAAACATCAGCCCCAGCATGGGGGTGGGCGTGATGGCGGCGGCGGGCGTGATGGAAGTGCCGGACGCGATGGACGCGCCGGTGGCGGAGGAAGGGATGGTGGTGGCGCTGGGCGTGATGGCGGCGGGCGCGAAGGACGTGACAGTGGCGGTCGGGAAGGTCGTGATGGCGGCGGTGGAGCTCCCGGGAAACCTCCGGTCGGTGGTACTCCCCCACCCCCACAACAAGGTGGTGGAGGGAGAAGAAGATAATTTGTTAAATCCAGTAAGTCGTTGCAACTACAGGGGTAATGGCTTGTTGTACTATGTATAAAACCTTTAAAAACTCTAAGATTATGGCACTTTTTCAATCCAGTAATCCAACCCTATCTGAAAAGATCTTCAGTCGGTCGCTGGATCAGGCGGACAACGGAGTAATGACCGTAAGAGGCTCCATGCAAAAATTCGGTTTTCTTTTATTTCTGGTACTGGCCGGGGCTGCTTTTACCTGGAAATTATATTTCTCGGGCAAAGGTCCAACGGTAATGTCCCTTCTTGGTGTGGGGGCGATTGGCGGTTTTATCATTGCTATGATAACCAGCTTTAAGCCGAACCTCGCAAGATACCTTTCACCGGCTTATGCCGTGCTGGAGGGTTTGGTTTTGGGCGGTCTGTCAGCGATAATTAATGACATGTTCAAAAAGACCTATCCCAATATCGTTTTTACTGCCGTATTGCTCACATTAGGGGTTGCTTTTGCAGTATTCCTGCTGTATAATTTCCGGATCATCCGTGCAACGGAGAAATTCAGGGCAGTTATTCTGTCTGCGGTGGTCGGTATAGCGATATTTTACTTTATAAACATCATACTGAGTTTCTTCCATATCAATATTTCCTTTTTGAACTGGGGAGATAACAGTATGATCGGTATTATCTTCAATCTTTTTGTGGTCGTCATTGCGGCTTTGATGCTGGTGCTGAATTTTGACCAAATAGAGACCGGGGAGAAAATGGGCGCGCCAAAATATATGGAATGGTACGGTGCGTTTGGCCTGTTGGTGACGCTGGTCTGGTTGTATCTGGAGATACTTCAGCTGCTGAGCCGTTTTGCTGGCAACAATCGCAATTAAGAGAAGTATATAAATAAAAAAAGAGGCCTGACGGCCTCTTTTTTTATTTTTTGTAGTGTGTTAGTCACCGTCGAGCAGGTTTCCGAGTCCGCCGAGAATGCTGCCTTCTTCGCGGCGTCCGCCACGCTGGGGAGCATATTGAAAGATCCGGCTGGCCAGGCGGCTGATCGGCAGGGATTGAAGCCATACCTTGCCGGGGCCTCTCATCAGGGCGAAGAAGAGTCCTTCTCCTCCAAACATCCAGTTGCGGATGCCGCGAATAAACTCGATATCAAAATCTACAGAAGGCTGGAAGGCTACCACGCAACCGGTATCCACTTTAAGGATCTCTCCGGCGCGTAATTCCTTTTCGATGATATAACCGCCGGCATGGACAAAGGCCAAACCGTCACCCTCCAGTTTCTCCATGATAAAACCTTCTCCTCCAAAAATGCCTGTACCCAGACGGCGCTGAAAGGCTATGCCGATGCTGACGCCTTTGGCTGCGCAAAGGAAGGCGTCTTTTTGCGCGATGATGGTGCCGCCCAGCTGTTGCAGGTCGAGCGGGATGATCTTGCCGGTATAGGGTGAAGCGAAGCTTACGCGTCTTTTGCCCTGGCCGATGTTGGTGAATGCCGTCATGAAGAGGTTCTCTCCTACTAGCACACGTCGCCCAGCGTTCATCAGTTTGCTGAGCAGGCCGCCCTGCTGGGAGCTTGCGGAGCCATCGCCGAAAAGCGTGGTCATTTCGATGCCGTCGTCCATCATCATGAAGCCGCCGGGTTCGCCGATGACGGTTTCGCCCGGGTCGAGTTCCACTTCGACGAACTGGAGTTCTTCGCCGTATATTTTATAGTCGATCTCGTGGTTGTTGCGCATAAAATAAATTTTATACAATTTAAAAAAATGGCCGCTGTTGGGGCGGCCATTTTTTATGAGCGGTGGGGCGTGATTGCGCTGGTGAGGGCGGTGATCGCGCTGGGGCCGGTCGTGCGGTCTGGCGCTGGTGAGGGCGCGGTGCTGGGGCCGGTCGTGCCAGTGACGGCGGTGATCGCGCTGGGGCCGGTCGTGCCGGGCGCTCGATGGTTGGGGCAGCGGCTAGAGCCAGCTGCGTATCCAGGTCTCGTCGGCGCCGCGTCTGCCTTGCAGTCTTCTTCTTCTCCGGGCCACTTCAAAGCGATGCCAGATAATGGTCACGAACATCAGCAGCAGGAAGATGATCGTAAAGGGAGGGATGCCGAGGAACGAGATCCACTTCCCACCAAAATGGCGGCGCATTGGTCTTCTGAGTCTTTCATAGATCAGGTACATACTAGGTACCATGAAAAGTGTCATAAAGAATGCAAACGCCAATCCGAATATGATCGTCCAGGACAATGGTTTCCAGAAGACCGCGTTGTCTCCGCCGAAATAGATGTGTGGATTAAGTTCGGCGAAGAGAGTGATAAAGTTGATGTTGAAACCAACGGCCAGGGGTATCAGGGCCAGGATCGCCGCCAGAGCGGTGAGCAATACGGGAATGATACGGGTCTTACCTGCTTCAATAACAGCGTCGCGGGTTTTCATCCCCCTGCTTCTCAATTCGTCGGCAAACTCGATCACGAGGATACCATTCTTTACCACGATGCCCGCCAGACCGACGATACCCAGACCAGTCATGATGACCGAGACCTCCATCTTTGTAATGGCGAATCCAAGAATAACCCCGATGACGCTGAAGAGGATCTCTGTCAGGATGATCACCGATTTACCCACGGAGTTGAACTGTAATACCAGGACAAGGAGAATGAAGCCAAGCGCTATGAAAAGGGCTTTGCCGAGGAAGGCGCCGGTTTCTGCCTGTTGTTCGCCTTCGCCAGTCTGTTTGATCGTAACGCCATCCGGTTTTTTCTTAAAATTGGAGATTGCCTGGGCGAGCTGCTGGTTGACTGCTGTTGGTGTATAACCGTTAAGCACGTTCGATTTCAGCGTGATAACTCTTTTCTGGTTCTTTCTTTTTACGCTGCCCAGTGTGCTGGTATAGTCCACTTTGACCAGGGAGCTGATCGGTACGTTTTTGATAGCCCCTCCGCTGGCGATATCGCGGAAGGTAACGTTCATGTTCAAGAGATCGATAAGATTTTTGCGCTGACCGGCCAGGTTGCGGATTTGAATCTTGTATTCATCCTTTCCTTCCTTAATTTTCGATGATTCTTTGCCGAACAGAGCCGTTCGCAACTGCTGGCCGATCTGCGCTGAGGTGACGCCTTCGGTCATGGCCCGTTGGCGGTCAACTGTCAATGTTATTTCAGGGTTGGTGAGGTCGATATCCATTTTCAACTCTTCCACGCCGGGGGTCTGGATAGAGTCAAGATAATTCTTGAGAGCAACTGCGCCCTTTATGAGGTCGTCAAAGTCTTCGCTGGCGACTTCGATATTGACGGGCGGATCGGTGGGCGGACCGCCTTGTTCCTGGTCAACGGTGATCTCGGCGCCGGGGATACCTTTCATTACGTTCCGGATCGAGTCGAGATACCTGGCGGTAACAACACCATGTCGTAGTCCAAATTCCACGAAAGAGAGCTGGACACGGCCCAGTTCGGGATGAGTACTCTGGTCGCCGCTGGAGGGATCATTGGCACCGATGGCGATGTTGGTGATGACGCTTTCCACTACAGGATTCTTTTTGCCGTTTTCCATGCCCAGGACTTTATACACCCGTCCTTCGAGAACTTTTGTAACGGAGTCGGTATAGTCAACAGCGGTACCGACGGGGAGTTTCAGATAGACATAGATCTGGTTTGGATCACCCTTCGGGAAGAAGACGACCTGTACGTTGCGGGCGCCGAACAATCCGAAGGAAAAGATAAGAAGACCAAAGGTAGCTACCAGGAGCCATGCCGGCCGCCAGCCTTTTAATGCCCAGCGGAGCAGACTTTCGTAGTGTCCCATAATCCAGGGTAACACTCTGTTCTGGAAGCCATGGATCATTCTGTCGAATACGAATTTGTTCAGGATGACAAGGATGACAAAGAAAATGAGCAGGTTTCCAAGGAAAGGGAAGCCTGTCAGATCGAGCAGAACGCCTAATACCAACGCTATCCAGAACCCTGGTCTTTTGAAGATGCCGGTAGGAGAAGATTTTCCTTCGTCTTCGGGATGGTTCATAAAGTCCACCGCAAATACCGGGTTCATAATGAATGCGACGATCAGCGAGGCTGTCAGGGTAAAGATCAGCATCGCGGGCAGATAAACCATGAACTTACCGATGATACCCGGCCAGAAGAGCAGCGGGAAGAAGGGTGCGAGTGTAGTGACGGTACCCGCGAATACCGGGACAAAGACCTCACCTGCCGCCATCATGGCGGATTGCTGTACGTCGATCTTACCCTTACCCTGTGTGAAGATACGGTGGGTGTTCTCGATGACCACGATAGCGTCATCCACGATGATACCCAATCCGAAAAGCAGGGCAAACAGTACGATAAAGTTGAGGGTCACATGCGTTCCGATGATAAGATCCGCAGCCGGAAGGAACACAAAGGCAACGAACATGCTCAATGGGACGGACAAGGCCACGAAGAAGGCATTGACGACACCCATAAAGAACATAAGGATGATCAGTACCAGCACAAATCCGATGACGATGGAATTGACCAGGTCATTGAAAGAGGTTTTTGTCTTTGAACTGAGGTCACCGGTGATAGCAACATTCAGGTCTTTTGGCAGGCTGGTCTTCATCTCATTCACAGCGGCATTGACGTCTTCGGAGGTCTTGATGAGGTTTTCGCCGGAGCGTTTGATGATGTTGAGCGTCACGACATTTTTCCCGTCGAGGCGGGCATAACTCTCCCTGTCCTTTATGGTATCCTTTATGGTTGCAATATCTTTCAGGTAAACTGCGCCGCCGCCGTTGGGGCTGCGGACGATGATCTGGGAGATATCCGGAGCAGTATGGAACTGGCCTTTCAGCTGCAGGTTACGTTTCATATTACCGACGTCGAGCAGACCGCCGGAGATATCCAGGTTCTCACCTTTTACCGCATTGTCGATGTCGTCGAACGTGATGTTGTTGGCGCGCATCTTATAATTGTCGACGTTGATCTGGAACTCGCGTTCGGGTGCGCCGACGAGGTCTACGCGGTTGAGCTCGGGCAGGTCTTCGAGTCTGTCCTTCATGTCATCCGCAAACTTCTTTAGTCTTTGCTGGTCGTAGTCGCCGCTGATGTTGACATACATGATCGGCTGATCGGAGAAGCTGACTTCGAGAGCGGTGGGTTGTTGTGTCAGGTCGGTTGGGAGGTCCTGTTTGGACTTGTCGACGGCATCCTTTACTTTTTGCAGGGCGACGTCGGTCTTGACATCCGTCTCAAATTCCACGACGATGGCGGAATAGTCCTGTTGAGAGGTGCTGGTAAATTTTTTGATCTTGGCGCCGGTGATAGCCTTGATCTGTTTTTCGATCGGCCGGGTGACAAGATTCTCTATATCTTTTGGTGAATTCCCGGTATAGATGGTCGACACATAAATGGTCGGGATCACGATATCGGGGAACTGTTCCTTTGGAAGGGTCGTGAACTGGATCACGCCGATTGCGCTCACGATGAGCATGATCAGGTAAATAGACGTTTTATTCTTTATACTCCATGTAGTAAGAAAGAAGTGTTTGAATTTGCCGGTAAAATTTTCTAAAGCACTCATACAGTGTTTTTTCAATTGATTAAGGAAAACCTTGCCTATTCTGTTGTGATCAGCTGTCCTTCATAGAGGCCCTGGAAGCCGTCGGTGATCAGTTGGTCGCCGGATGTCAGACCGTTGGTAACTTCGATCTTGTCGGAATAGGACTGACCGATCGTAATCGTCTTTTTATGTGCAACGGTTTTCCCATTGTCTTTGGCTACTACCATGACATATTTTCCTTTCTCATCGGTTTGCAGGGTATTGACCGGGATGGTCAGCACGTTGCTGGCGGTGTAGTCCTGTAGCTTGACAACAGCGACCTGGCCCGCGCGGATGTCTTTGTCGTTAGGGATGTGGATCTCCACCTGGAAGGCGCGGTTGCCGGCATCTATAACCTTTCCGGACACGCGAACGACACCGGCGACCTCCTTGTTACCCAGTCCGGGGAAGGTGATCTTTACAGGTGTGCCGATCTTTATGCGCTGCTGGTATACTTCAGGTACCTGGACTACTGCTTTAAGATTGTCGGTGTTGATGATCTGTACGGTTTGACTGCCGGGAGCAAAGCTTTCACCGATCTTAATGGAGAATGTATTCAGCGTCCCGTTGATGTCTGCATATACATTTGTAAAGTCCAGCTGTTCCTGGGCGATCTTCAACTGTGTCTCTGCCTGGTCGACCTGGTTCTTTGCGTTGATAAAGTCTACTTCCGTTCCGATCTTCTGGTCCCAGAGATTTTTACGACGCTGATAGATATCCTTTGCGTATGCCAGCTGAGTCTGGGCATTGGTCACCTGCTGACGCTGTACGGCGTCGTCCAGTCTGAGGAGCAGCTGTCCTTTATTAACATGGTCGCCCTGTTTGACCCTTACTTCTCTTACAACGCCGCCAGTGCCGCGTGGTGAGATAAAGGAAGAGTTTTCTGCTTCCACGCTACCCTGAAGGTCGATGTAATGGGTAAACGAAGTAGGCGTAAGGGCTGTTAGTGAAACCAGCTTGGCCTTTTCCTTTGTTCCGCTGGCCGTGTCGGACTTGCCAAGTTCTGCTTCAAGGGCGGAAATTTGTTTTGTCAATTTCTCCTGCTGGTCTTTAAGGGCTGTAAGCTGGGCTTTTTTCCCTTCCAGAGAATCGGTTTTCTGTCCGCTGCCGCAGGCCGCGAGCAGAAGAGAAGAGCCTAGAATCACAGTCAATATCTTATGCATAAAAGAATTTTTGGTGTTTTTAGATTTAAAGTTTTCCTATGGCGGTGAGATAATCGACCCGGGCTATGACGGCATTGTAAAGCGCGTTGAAATAATTCGCCTGGGCTGTCTTCTGGTCGGAGAGTGCGGTGGTGATCTCGATGTTCGAACCAAGGCCCTGGTCATATTTCTTGCGTGTCTGCTGATAAACCCTTTCGGAGAGGTCCATATTCTTCTTTTGATAATCGAGCGTGGACAGTGAAGCGGCGAAGCGTAGCTGGGCCGATTTTACGTCGTTGTCGATGCGGTTCTTCAGCGAGTCGACATTATTCATCGTCTGGCGTAGTGTCAGCTTTGCCTTTTTGATGTTCGCGTCTTTATAGAAGCCGTCGAAAATGGGGATGTTTACGCTTAATCCGATATAGGTAGCGGGGAACCAGCTGTTCTTCTGGGTGAGATTGAAGTCGTTGGTATACTGGTTCTGCGCATAGTTGGCTGTCAGCGAAGCTGTCGGGATATACTCCTTCTTGTAGCGTTTGATATCGTACTCGTTGAGCTTCTGGTTGATCTGCAGGAGCTGGTACTCGTGGCGGTCAGCATACTTATACTCATCACCGAGGACGGCGTCGCGGATCATCTCGTAGGTAAGGGTGTCCGTTAGCCGGAGCGAGTCCCTTACGGGCATACCCATGAGGACCTTCAGGCCCAGGTATCCATTGGCGATGTTGAAATTCAGCTGGATCTCTTCCGACTCGAGGTTGGCCAGCTGTACGTTGGCTTTGTCGACGTCGAGCTGTTCTGCGAAGCCGTTCTTAAACATCTCTGTGGAATTATGCAGCAGTTCTTTCTGGCTGGTTATATTGGCTTCGATCTGGTCTATCTGGGACTTGCTGATCAGCAGCTGGTAATAGATCTTATGGAGATTTGCCCGGACCATCTGGGCGGTGATCTCCTGTCTCTGGCGATAGTAGTCCAGGGAAGCCTGGCGGGCTTGCAGGCCTACGAAGACCTGGCCGTCGAAGAGGACCTGTTTCAGCGTTATGCCTCCTGTAGCGTTGTATTGGGTCCCGAATTTCAACGGGATGAATGTTCCTGGCTGATTGACGAACTCGCCCGGGATAAGAGTGGTCGGGATCTGTATATAATCTGTCAGGCCGAGGTTGGCGTTGATCTGGGGAAGGGCCTGAGAGGTCGTTGCGCGATTGCTTTGTTCCTGGATCTGGTAATCCAAAAGGGCGTTTTTGACCAGGACGCTGTTCTTTGTCGCGTAGTCGACTGCCTGATCGAGGGATAGCTCGTGGATCGGTTGCCCAAGCTGTGGGGCGGCGGATACGGAGCCGGGGGTAGAGCCGGCGCTGGTCTGTTGTGGGGGTGGCGGCGTGGTCTGTTGTGAAGGCGGCTTTGTCTGCTGCGAGGTCTGTTGTGGAGGCGGCTTTGTCTGCTGCGCAGAGGAGGCCTGTACAGACAGTAGGAGTACGGCGGCCAGGGCGCCTCGCCAGTAGCTTCGCGAGTTCATTCGCCCTTTTCTAAACGTTCTGTTCATGCGATGATTTTTTGTTACGTTCAATGGTGTATTTCCCGATCAGCTCTTTGCCTTTGACGGTGGTAAGGCTATGGAGGAAAAGCATAGCCAGCTCGAAGTTGACTTCAGAGATCTTATACCGGGTATGGGGGAAAAGATCGACGTTGAAAACCAGGAAGGCCGATTCGATCCGGTTCTTTGCCACTATGTCCAGCTGCATGTCGGTCCGGTAGATCCCTTCGCCGATGCCTCGCCGGAGGTTGTCGAGAATTGACTGGTAGAGAAACTGATATTTATATTCCTTTAGCTTCAGAAAGGCCCGGGGGTGGTGTTTTTCCAGGTCATAAAGCATCAGGGGGTTCATATATTTCAGCATCTCGTCGAGGTCTTCTACTGCGATGAAGATCTCCTGAACGGCGTCACCTGCCTTGTCGCGGTATTGCAGGCATTCTACTTCGTTGGTCTTTATTTCCCTTTCGATAACGGCCGAGACCAGGTCGTCTTTATCCGTAAAGAACTGATAGATAGTCTTTTTTGAAATACCTAACTGGGAGGCTATTTCGTCCATAGTGATGGAACGGATGCCATAACGCATGAATAAATCTGCGGCCTTTGATAAAATTCTCTCTTTTACTTCCATTTTCTCTCTTTTGCTCCTATTTCAACCGGATTCTGTCCAGTTCGCGCCGTAAAACTACGGAAACTTTCTACGTTGTCAAAGTTTCCGTAGTTTATTTCCCTATATGTTCTCGGTGAACGGCGGATTTTGTCGGTGAGCGGCAGTTAGAGTACTTTTACCCTTTAAACTGCTACACATGCCCGTTCGCCAATTACCCCGCACGTTATTCAAGCTTTTTTTGCAGGGGCTGCTTATTCTGGCGCCCATTTCCATCACTATTTTCTTTGTAGTCTCGACTTTTCAGTGGGTGGATGGAATCCTGCCAAATCTTGTCCATAATCTCTTTCCGAACCTGATCGGTCTGGATTCGTTTGGTTCGCCCAAGCGGATACCGGGGCTTGGTTTTGTTGTTTTTATCGGGATAGCCCTGATCGTAGGATACATTTCTCCTTCGTTTATTGTCAGCCGGCTGGTGGAGCTTGCGGAAAAGCTGTTGGAGCGGACGCCTGGCATCAAATTTATATACTCTACTGTAAAGGATTTTTTCGAAGCCTTTGCTGGTAATAAAAGGAAGTTTGACAAGGCGGTGCTGGTGAGTATCGTTGCGCCGGATGTATGGCAGGTGGGGTTTATCACGCAGGAGGAGCTGCATGAATTTGATCTGAAGGAATATGTCGCCGTCTATTTACCGCAGTCTTATGCATTTGCGGGGCATTTGTATTTTGTAAAACGGGACAGGGTGAGGGTTTTGACGGATATCAGCTCTGCCGATGCGATGAAGTTCGCAATTTCGGGGGGTGTTGCTGATGTGGAAGAGCAGGTTGGGTGAATTACTTATCTTTGGCTTCCTTTTTTAAAACCTATAAATATATAGTAGTGGTTCACAATTTCAATTCCGGTCCCAGTGTTCTGCCAAAGGAAGTATTTGAAGAAGCCAGCCGCGCTATTCTTGACTTCAATGGCACGGGTTTGTCTATCCTGGAGATCGGGCATCGCACACCGCTATTCCAGGCGGTGCTGGATGAAGCTATCAACACGGCGCGGGAGCTGATGCAGCTGGGTGCTGAGCACGAGATCCTTTTTCTGCATGGGGGCGCCTCCACTCAATTTTTCCAGATACCCATGAATCTATTGGCGGACAATGCCATGGCGGCCTACCTGGACTGTGGCACCTGGGGTAAAAAAGCGATCAAGGAAGCAAAGCTTTATGGACAGGTGGAAGTAGTAGCGAGCTCAAAGGACAGGAACTACAGCTATATCCCCAAAGGTTATACGATCCCGTCGGAAGCCGCCTATTTTCATTATACCACTAATAATACGATAGAAGGCACGCAGATGCATGTCATTCCGGAAACATCCGTTCCGCTGGTGGCAGACATGAGTAGTGATATACTCAGCCGTGTGATGGACTTCTCCAAATTCGCTCTTATCTATGCCGGAGCCCAGAAGAATATGGGAGCGGCGGGTGTAAACCTGGTCGTTGTGCGTAAGGATATCTTAGGCAAGGCCAACCGTGCGTTGCCGACGATGATGGATTACAGGGAGCATATAGCGAATGGCTCTTTACTCAACACACCACCGGTCTTTGCCGTCTATGTCTGTATGCTCACCTTACGCTGGCTGAAGCAGCAGGGGGGAGTTGCCGCGATAGAAAAGCTCAACGACCGGAAGGCATCGTTGCTGTACGACACGCTGGACAGTCTGCCTATTTTCCGTCCTACTGTGGCAAAAGAAGACCGGAGTAAGATGAATGTCGTCTGGGTGATGGACGATCCGGAAATGGAGAAGGAGTTTCTCACCATCTGTAAGGGAAATGGGATGGTAGGCATAAAGGGACACCGCAGTGTCGGTGGGTTCCGGGCTTCCTTATACAATGCCCTTCCTTTTGAGAGCGTACAGCTATTGACAAGCCTCATGAAAGAATTTGCACTTAAAAAAGCATAACCTATATGTCTACGATCGTTCCGTTCCAGGCTTTACGGCCTGCGCCCGAATTAGCCAGCCAGGTAGCCTCGAAGCCCTATGACGTGTTGAACAGTCATGAGGCCAGGGAAGAGACCGCCGACAATCAATATTCATTTCTGCATATCACCAAGTCGGAAGTGGATCTGCCGCTGAATGTTGACACGCACTCGCAGGAAGTATATGACAAGGCAAAGGAAAATCTCCAGTCATTTATCGAGCAGGGGATCCTGATAGAAGAGAATAAGCCTTGTTATTATATCTATCAGCTGGTGATGGATGGCAGGAGTCAGACGGGGCTGGTTTGTGGCAGCAGTGTAGACGATTATGAAAAGGGCATTATAAAGAAGCACGAGCTTACGCGGCCTGACAAGGAGAACGACCGGATCAATCACATGAAGACGATAAGGGCTCAGACGGGCAATGTCTTCTTAGCCTATAAGAGTGTCAATGCTATTGACGACCTGATCGAAAGCTGGAAGCGTGATCATAGTCCGTTGTATAATTTTACTGCTACGGATGGCATTGGTCATACGGTCTGGGTAGTGGATGATGATGGAACTATCAAGGCTATCGGCGGGCTTTTTGCCAGCGAGGTGCCATTCACCTATATTGCAGACGGCCATCACCGCGCCGCATCTGCCGCAAAAGTGCGGAAGGCTCTGGGGGCGGCGGCTACCGAAGCCTCTAATTATTTTCTCACCACTCTTTTCCCTTCCGACCAGCTGCATATCCTTGATTACAACCGGCTGGTACATGACCTGAATAATCACAGTGTCGAAGTACTTGTCGACAGTCTGCAAAAGGAATTCTTTGTCGGCAAGGTGGGGCATGCCTTCTCACCCGGACAGCTACACGAATTCGGGATGTATGTGGATGGCAGCTGGTACAAGCTTGTCGCCAAAGAAGGAAGCTTTAGCAGTGACCCGATCGGCATATTGGATGTGACGATCCTGCAAAAGAATATCCTTGAAAAGCATCTGGGTATTAAGGACCCGAGGACGGACAAGCGGATCGATTTTGTAGGAGGTATCCGTGGGCTTGGCGAATTGGAAAAACGGGTTGACAGCGGGGAGATGAAGGTTGCTTTTAGTCTTTACCCGGTGAGTATCGAGCAGCTTTTTGATATAGCGGATAGTGGGGAGATCATGCCGCCGAAGAGCACGTGGTTTGAGCCCAAGCTGAGGGATGGGTTGCTGACGCATCTTATTTAAGGATTGCTAATACATAATCATTTAACTATGACAAGGAACGGGATCTCTTTTTTATCCTTTGCATTGACTCTTACTACTCTCACGACCGTCGCACAGTCATCCGATAGTAAAACACCCCAGGAAACGGCCAAGGCTTTTACCCGTCAGGGGGATTATACCAATGCTATCGTGGTTTTGAACGGAGCCCTGCAAAAGGACCCGCAAAACTTCGAATTACAAAAAGACCTGTCTTTTAATTATTACCTCGACCGGGAATTTCCCAAGGGGTTGTCTATTGCCCAGAAGATGGTGGAAAGGCCGGACGCGGACGTACAGTCCTACCAGATCCTGGGTTTGCTGTACAAAGCGATAGATGACACAAAGGAATGTGAGAAAATGTATAAGGCGGCCCTCAAACGTTATCCCCGCAGCGGTGTCCTGTACAGCGAATATGGTGAGATGCTTTGGGCCCGCCAGGACTATGGAGCCATCAAGCAATGGGAGAAGGGTATCGAAGTCGACCCCAACAACTCTTCCAATTATTACAATGCGGCCAGGTATTATTATCTCACGTATGACAAGGTTTGGGCGCTGCTGTATGGCGAGACCTTTGTCAACCTGGAAAGTTATAGTACAAGGACTGCGGAAATAAAAGATATGTTAACGGAAGCATATAAGAAGCTATTCACTGATGCCGACATGCAGAAGGGGCAGGATCTGAAATCGCCGTTCGTATCTGCATATCTGAATGTGATGACCAAGCTGGCCTTCACCGTCAAGGATGGGGTTACCGCAGAATCTCTAACGGTCCTACGTACAAAGTTCATTATCAACTGGTTCAACATCTATCCCACGAACTTCCCCTTCCGTCTTTTTGACTACCAGCGCCAGCTGCTGAAGGATGGGATGTATGATGCCTATAATCAATGGATCTTTGGTGCCGCTCAAAATCTGCCGGCTTTCCAGGCCTGGAGTAATGCCCATGGCGACGAGTACAACCGGTTTGTTAATTTTCAAAAAGGGCGGATATTTAAGTTGCCCGAAGGACAATATTATCAGACTGCGTCGAAGTAGGTGGGTAGTTGTTTTTTCGCTAATTTGATGGCGGAATAAACTATTACTATGACCGAACCCAAACGATTGTTCGATTGCCTCCAACTGAACCTGGAGAAAGGATCGTACCCTGATAACCTGTCTGCCAAGGAAAATGGAGAATGGAAGAACTATAGTACGGCAGAGATAACGGAAACCGTCAATAAGCTAAGCCTGGGTTTACTCGAGCTGGGGATCTCCGGTGGAGACCGGACCCCGGAGGGAATGGACAAGGTGGGTATTGTCGCAAAGAATCGCCCTGAATGGATAATGGTCGATCTTGCGGTACAGAAGACCGGCGCCATACTTGCTCCTATCTATCCAACGATCTCTGTCAACGAGCTGGAATTCATTCTGAATGATGCGCAGGTAAAGATCGTGTTTGTCGATAATGAAGAGCTTTTCCATAAAGTATTAAGCATAAAGGACAGGGTGCCCAGTCTCCGGGAGATCTTTACCTTTGAGCATGTAGCCCGTGCCCGGCACTGGAAAGAGCTGCTGGTCAGGCCAACACCGGAAGACCTTGAGCGGCTGAGGTCTATCAGCGATAAGATAGACTATAAGGACCTGGCCACTATCATTTATACTTCAGGGACGACAGGTACTCCCAAGGGGGTTATGCTTTCCCACGAAAATATTCTGAGCAATGTCATTGCCTGTCTGCCCTGTATGCCACGCGGGCCGCTGAAAGTGCTTAGCTTTTTGCCGCTGAATCACATCTATGAGCGAATGCTGACTTATCTCTACCTGTTCAGCAGCAGCAGTATCTACTATGCGGAAAGTATGGACACTATCGGGGAAAATCTGAAGGAGGTGAAGCCGCAGATGTTCGTCACCGTACCGCGTTTGCTGGAGAAGGTCTACGATCGTATCATGCAGAAGGGGTCGGAGCTGACGGGTGTGAAGAAAAAGCTCTTCTACTGGGCCTGTGGACTTGGGGCACGGTATGAGATCAACAAAAAAATGGGGTTCTGGTATGATATACAATTGTCCCTGGCCAATAAACTCATTTTTAGCAAATGGCGGGAGGCGCTTGGGGGCAATATCATTTGTATCGTCAGTGGTGGAGCGGCCTGCCAGGTGCGGCTGATCCGGATCTTTACGGCGGCGGGTGTAGCCATCATGGAAGGATATGGTCTTACGGAGACCTCTCCGGTGATCAGTGCGAACAGGGTGGAAGTTGAAGATCGTATGTTTGGCACTGTTGGTCCGTTGCTTTCCAATGTAGCCGTCAAAATAGCCGAAGACGGAGAGATCCTCTGTAAGGCGCCGAGTGTCATGATGGGATACTACAAACGGCCCGATCTTACTGCTGAGGTCATGAGCGGGGGCTGGTTCCATACGGGGGACATCGGAGAGATCGTGGCAGGACGTTTCCTGAAAATAACCGACCGGAAGAAGGAGATGTTCAAGACGAGTGGTGGAAAATATGTGGCGCCGTTGGCTATTGAAAGTAAGCTAAAGGAATCTCCTTATATAGAGCAGATCATGATCGTGGGGCCGGAGCGGAAATTTGTGGGGGCATTGATCGTTCCTGCATTCCCTTATTTGCAGGAGTGGTGCAAGCAGCACAATGTCAAGGCTGGTACGAATGAAGAAATGATCCGGCAGCCGGAAGTGCTTGCTTTTTATAAAGAGGTGGTGGAGAGCTACAATAAGAATTTCAACCATGTAGAGCAGATCAAAAGATTCGAGCTGTTGCCGGTGGAATGGACGATTGACGGTGGTGAGATGACGCCAAAGCTGAGTCTTAAGCGCAAGGTCGTTACCGAAAAGTTTGGCAAGCTGATAGAAAAAATTTACGCAGACTGATCCGTTGATCGTTAAGCGCCGCGGGTCTCTTTGAACGAAAGAAAGGACAGGCGTCCGTTGCCTACGACAAGAAACAGGATGAGCAGCAGGAGCACGGCGATGGGCAGCAGCATAGCCGAGAATGGCCGGTACATTTCCGTGTTCACGAAGAAGATAGCTCCCAGCAGGATAGGGATATTGATCAGGCAGGCGAAACGGGTGAGGGCACCCAGGATAAGCAGGATCCCGCCCAGGATATGAGCAAAGGCGATGTAGTTGCTCATCAGCATGGATGAAAAAGACCCAAAAGACATTTTGTTTGTGATAAGAGAAAGCATGGATCCCATGTTCATCAGAAAATCTACTCCCTTGTAGCAGAGGAATACTCCCAGCAGGATGCGGACGATATCGAGCCATTGCGGGTGATGGGTGTCACCCCAGTGCTCTACGCGTTGTACGAGATTCATATAGCATCGATTTTATGTGAGGAAAAGAGCTTCTATTGTAATATACCAATTTTCGTTGATGTGACCAAAAAGAAAGACCGTCCTTACGGACGGCCTTCATTCTGGTGTATTTGAGTAGAGAACGGACGAACTTAATAGCCGGGGTTTTGTCTCATGTTGGAATATCCATTCAGCAAGTTCTGTGGGATCGGAAGCAAATTACTTTTTCCCATAGCGAATCCATTAGCTCCAAGGACCTGCTGGGCTATACCCCACCGAAGAAGGTTGACAAAGCGGTCTCCCTGCCGGTAGGTCTCTGTCTGCCAGGCAGCCTGTAAAGCGGCTGTTCCGTCGGTCGCATTGCTGATGGATACGGTGGATTGCGAGCGTCTGGTCAAAAGGGCGTTGAGATCCTGTTCTGCAACGGAATAGTGACCCAGGGCGATCTGAGCTTCGGCATCTATCAGCAGGATCTGTCCATAACGAAGCACAGGGCAGAGCTTGACGGTTGTCGAAGGAAAGACGCCGATGTAATACCATGGGATCAGGGCGCCGATGTTTGAGAACGACGGGGACCATATATTCTCTGCATTCGTTGCCGAGGTGAACCAGGTGTTGACCGCAGAAAGGCTGTAAGTACCACTGCTGGAGAACTGGGCGGTATATCCTGCGACAGCGGCATAGTCTTTTTGCCAGAGGGCTGCCTTTGCGAGCAGGCCATAGGCGGCCGGCTTTGTCAGCTGGATCTGGCCGGTTGTGCGTGTAACAGGAAGATCTGCGGCTGCAGCCGTGAGATCGGTGATGATCGTGTTGTATACTTCCGTTATGGTGCTTCTGCTTATACCGGGGAACAAGGTGGCGGAAATATTATTATGGAGGGGCAGGTCTCCAAAATATTGCCCCATGATGAAGTAAATATAGGCGCGCAGACCTTTGGCCTGTGCGACCAGGTCTGCCTTCTGATCTGCGGCGGCATCCATTCCCGGTACATCCTTTATCACACGGTTGAGATTACCGATAAGATTGTAAGTGCCGCTCCAAAGAGTGGATATGTTAGCGTCTGTCGTCGTAAATGTAAAATTATCGTAGGCACAGTAGTTCGGCTGGGTTGCGCAGGTTGCATCATCACTAAGCATCCCATCCAGTACCACCATGCTGGAATAGGCTATAAGCAGGCCGGAATAGGTATTATTCAGGATATTCTGCGCATCGGTAACAGTCTGTAAAGGTTTTGTAACATACCCGATCAGGATAATGCCGTTGGGCGAGCTGTCTTTACTTGCCTGTAAAGTCAATGCCGGCACGGCACCCATATCGGATGAATTTATGATGCCGTCCATATTGAGATCCTTCCATTGGATATTGCCGTTGTTATCAACAGTGTTATCACTTGCATAACCAAGATAAGTGCCGTTAAGGGTTTCATTATAGGCATTGAAGACGTTGTTGATCTGGCCTTTTGAAGCTACGACATAATAGGATCCGGGTCTTACTCCGTTAAAGGTCCCTATGCCGTCATTACCGGTTGTGACCGAATAGAGCGCTTTTGTTCCGGAAGCATAATCAGCCTGGCTGCTATACAGGGCAACGGTTGCTCCTGTCGACAGGTCTCCTTTTGGTTTGGAAGTGGACCATTGGGTGGCGTCCCATATGGTAAAAGAAAAAGGTGCTGCGGCATTCATCAGCCTGGTAGTGCTGTAGATGATAAATCCGTCGCCGGTAAAGGCCGAGGTGATGTTGATGGTCATGCCATTTACCTGAACAATGTTTCCGTTAACGGTGACGGTCAGTGTTTTTCCGCTCAGAGTGGTCAGGGTTTTATTAGCCGTCAGGTCTGCGGCTTTAAGCAGTCCTTTTACTATATAGTCTTTCAGCTGTGAGGAATCGGGCAGGCCGCCGTTGGTCAGGGCCTGTCCGTTGCCAAATGTACTGTTGGCCGGAGCAAAAATGGTAATGCCGGTAGCGACATCCTGATCGGTCAGAGTGGCTGTCTTATAATAACCGTTGAAGCTGCTGAGGCTATCGGTAGCAGACAACTGTTTCACGACTGCTGCTGATACGGCTGTTCCTGTGGGTGTTGTTGTTGGTGGAGGAGTTGTTTTGTCTTTTTTCGAGCAGGCCGTAAATAAAATTACGGATAGAGGTAACAGATAGAGGTTTTTTTTCATAAGTACGTATTGGAGTTAAGAGAATGTATATTAACGTCAAACAGCCTTTAATCATTGCCTCTCAGGGAGACATTTTTGCCATCTGTTACAGCCAAAAATTACAGATCTGCATCTGTTATTTTACTATATTCTTATAGAACTTTGTACTAAAACAAACATTATGGAAAAGACAACCGGATTATATATACCTGTTCACAGGACCTATCATTCCCATCTTGAAGAAGTAGACTGGGATAATCCTGAATTGGGAATTTATCACTCGGATCATATGCTGGTCTGTGACTATGCCGAAGGCCGATGGCTGGGGCCGGAGATCGTTCCTTTTGGGGCCTTTAGTCTTTTGCCTACCACGCTGGCCTTTCATTATGGGCAGACCATTTTTGAGGGAATGAAGGCATTTCGGACGGAGGATGGGCGGATACATATTTTCCGGCCTGAGAAGCACTATGAGCGGCTGGTGAGGTCTACGGAGAGACTATGTATGCCAGTGGTATCGCAGGAGGTCTTTATCGGGGGGCTTGTCCGGCTGATCGGGCTGGAAAGGGACTGGGTGCCGGGGCAGGCGGGAAGCGCCTTGTATATCAGGCCTTTCCAGATAGCCACTGATACGAAGCTAAAAGTAAAGATCTCGGACAGCTATAAATTTGCCATCGTCTGTTCGCCTACCGGCAATTATTTCGCCCGGCCATTGCGGGTGAAGGTAGAGCGGGAATATGTCCGGGCGGTGCGGGGAGGAGT
>Ga0307510_10001578_pt1 | contig 25191 bp, 15 predicted proteins | sample 12_EM_MG_FD_207224 | JGI IMG/M metagenome (GOLD analysis project Ga0307510, IMG submission 207224) | Populus trichocarpa ectomycorrhiza microbial communities from riparian zone in the Pacific Northwest, United States - 12_EM | ecosystem: Host-associated > Plants > Roots > Unclassified | place... | reverse complement strand
AATTGAAGCCGAAAGTCCGATATATAAGATCTTACAATCCGAACACTAGCAGATTCAAGTGAAGTAATTAAAATACAACAACTGTCAAACGTTTCCACTTGTTGGTGTGTGGTGGGTGCTATTAAGATTGACACATGCCTAGACATGCACTAGAAATTATATATCCACGCACCTTATCAATTCAACACAATAAAAAGTAGTATATAGTTTTTTTTTTCCTTACAAAAACTGAAGGGAAATTCGTTTTAGAGAACAAAAATCTTGTTACCCCAATGTAGACATGTAAGGCAGGTGGTGTTTGATATTATGGTTGAACCGGGCTTTTAAAGTATTTTGAATTTTTTATATATTTTAGTTTTAAATTAATTATTTTTTAAGTTTTTAAACTATTTTAATTTGTTGATATATAAAATAATATTATTTTAATATATTTTTAAATAAAAAATTTAGGGTAATCGAGATCCCACAAGAGGACACTATTTGCACGGTGTTAGAATTAATTTTGTCGAGGTACCCAAAACTTGGTTGGGAATAAATTTTATTGTTTTTTGAGTCTACTCCAAGAAATCTCTTCTTTATTATGGTGAGTTCTAGAAGTAGGAGATGATTCTCCATTTTGAGTGATTACATGTGTCGTATGTTTCCATCATTTTGAAGATTACCCCAAGGCGTCGTGATACATCAAAGTATAATCGAGTGAATAAACGCTTATCCTTGAAGGAAAAAGAAGAGAGTTGTGGAGTTAGACGGTACAAGCATGAATTTCATCTTCAAAAAAAAAAAAAAAAACATATTTATCACTTGATAGCTTAACTATAATTGATCATTCGTCTTCTGTTGGTGGAAAAATTGTAGCATTTTTCTTTATACAGAAAAGGGAAATGGAAAGAGAATTGAAAAAACTGCAAGAACTTTTTTCAAAAGTACTAATCCATCATCAAGAAAATTCTACAATACAGATCCTTCGTATGGTAATTAATTTGATTTATAGTTATATAAATTATATTTTAAAACATCACTTAATACCTTAAATTTTTATATTAAGATGGTTCTTTAACAAAATATCAGAGTCTTGTTGACAGAGACGGAAGTAGGGGGGAAGCATTGTTCATAGATGAGAAATCTATACGAACATCATCACGCATTCAAGTTTGAAGCTGATTGAATAAGATAAATTTAATCAATCAATGTTAAAAATTCAAGTATTAAACTCAATTAAAAGATAAAAAACCATCAAAGGACTTATTTTCAACGACTTGGTTTAGTTTTAAAACAGATCTGGAAGTTAACATGGAGCAAGATCAGATTGAGGTCTAGAATTCAACTAAGTTAACTTTATTTTTTAAAAAATAATTAAAATAACTTTGTTTTGATATTTTTTTAAAATCAATAATTTTAAATTAATTTTACTAGGATAGCAAATTAATCTAAATTTTTAAATGAATCAAATAAATCAATTATTTTTAATTTTGAATCAAATCCTCATCCTCTTCCGAAACCATGATGAAAACAGTTAATGAGGCCGCTGAAGACCGAAAACTGGAGTCCTTAAATTTTATTCAAGAGAGAAGGCACCATAAATCATGCAGTTTGCTGCAACATCTGACTTTTGAATGTTATTATTTAATTCTTACGGTTTTAAGTTTGAATTGTTCCATCCATCACTTTCATTTTACTGCAGCTTCCCATCACTTCCATAAATCTTTGAAAACTAGAAGATTCCATTTTACTACAGCTTCCCATTACTTCCATTTTACTGCAGCTTTTTCAGTTTTCAAAGATTTATGGAAGTGATGGGAATTCATGAGGTAATTTAAATTTAAAATTTATTTTTGTTTTGTTTTAAGATGTTTCTTAATAATTTGATGAGGTTTTTTTATAATTTTATTATTTTTGTTTTTTTTTCTCAAATCTGCTAGTTCTACCAATTGTTTTTTAAATTCTTGTTATAGTGATTTTTTTTTCTAATTAATTAGATATATTTTATTGGTTTGTTTTTATTATGCTTGGATCTTTTTTTATGTTTTGTTTTTAGCAGAGCCATCAAAATTATCAATTTTTTCTTACGATATATGTTTTGATTTTAGGTTAAACGATGAACAAACTAAGAAGAATTGATTCTTTATTATTTTTTGCTTTATTTCAAAGTTTATCAAACATAAATAATGCTTCGTTTTAGCTAATATTTCTTATATACTTTGTATGTTTATATTTGATAGGTATAAAGACCAACAATATTAAAGTGATGGATACATTATGAAGATGAAATTAACTTCATTACTTTGACTTAATTTGATATTGTTTTAAACATTTTACCTTATACAAAGGTCATTATATGCTTGTAGTAAGTTATTTGAATAAAATTAAATTATACAGGTTTTGTTTTACAACTCATGTACAATAAATTAAAATAAATATTATATCTTCTTATATTAATTTTGGCCTCCCCTAACAAATAATCTTAGATCCGCCCCTGCTTGTTGACCAAGCAATCACGAATTTGAATCTCATCACCCTATTCTATTTGCTAAAAATTAAGCACAATGTAGTGTGAGTCTATACAAGTTTTAAGCCCAAAAAACTTTATTTTGAGAGGGTGTATTAGAGAATTATGGAAGTCATCTTTTGATTTGAGATGGTTCTTTGACAAGCTCTTCATGAAATTGAAAAATAAAGAAGAAGATTTAGTGGTTGGAGGGAAAAATTAAAAAATATATATTCAATTAAAAAAATAACAAAAAAATAAATTGAATAATCTCACTTAGCAGTTTAAGCTTTTAAATTCAGATAATTTTTTTTGACAAGTTGTTCATCAATATCTATATATACACCAAAAAACACAAACACATGCATTCATTTAGTGATTACATCTAAATTTTATACCCCATATCTGATTTAAGGTGAATAGTGAACTTGAATAAAATTATAAATGAAATCTTTTAAAATATCTAAGAAATATTTTATTATTTTTTTTATGTATATCTGACAAGTAGAGTCTTAAGCAATATTCATTTTGTATTTGGAGTCTCTAAATAGAGACTATTTTCATTTTATAAAATATAACTGAAAAACATATCTTCCTTATTCTTAAAAGGTTTTTGTTAAGTAGAGGTATTCAGCTATTATGCATATATGTTTTGGCAGGCTGTATTATACAGATGAAGAATCCTGGCTACATTTTGCCCTGAAGTAATCGTTTATTAATTATATATGATAATTCTGGCTTAAGTTGCTTCAGGATTGCATCGACTTAGAGGGTGTTTGGTTGCGTGGTTGCTTCTGCGTTTGAAGCAACCACAGCAACTCACCCGTTTGGTAATACTCCAAAAGCAGAATTCTACTGGTGGGACCTCCTGTTAATTGTGGCACGGCCACAGGATTGCAAGAAGCAGCAATTTGCTGCTTCTTGAGCTGGAAAACTCATGAACAGTGGAGCATGCTCCAGTGTTCATGGGTTTTCTTTAATGAACAGTGGAGCATGCTCCACTGTTCATGGGTTTCTTCCATGAACAGTGGAGCATGCTCCACTGTTCCGGCCGGACCGGTCCGGTTCAACGCTAAAAATGCATTGAACCGGGTCCGATCTAACAAAATAAAAAAAATATTTTTAATTTTTAATTGTGTTTTATTCGAAAAACTAATGTTAAACATTATTCAATGACACTATAAATTAGACGGAGATCGCTTGATGATGTAATATTTGCAGAATTTGATCGCAATCCTAATTTTATTCCTGATTATATTTTACCTATGTTGTTGCGCTCTTAAAAAATTTAATGGAACAATAAAAAATATTTTATACAAAGTATTATTTATTTCATGATATAATAGTAATAGTTAAATATACAATATTTAAATTAAAAACTATCAATATTAATATATATTTTTAAAAATTATTTTACAACCTCAATTTCAAAAGCATTCTTAACCAAACACATTAAACTACTTTTTATTCAACCTCAATTTCAACCACAGTTTTAACCAAACACTTATTTTTTCAAACCAACTTCAACTAAAAGTACTTTTTATAAAACAACTTTTTTCAAACCACAACCACAACAGCTACCGCAATACCAAACACACTCTAAGTTTGATATCAAAACTGGAGTTGTGGTATATGAACTTGTGAAGCAACTGAGTTTAATAATTGTGGCAGATCTACGTTATTAATCTTATGGAGAACATTCAATCAAATCAAACATAGACTGCGGACAATTATATTTTCTTGATTAATCAATTTATTTAGTTCTTAAGGCTGCCATTGAATTAAATTACTAGTGCGGACACTATGGTTGTTTGATGGTTAGGGTTAGTTATACGACGGATTTGTTAACTAATCAATGTTAAGAAGAGATAAATATTCAGAATATAAATTGATGTTTCATTTCCATGATCAATTTTGATTTCTGTAAGTGGATGTGTGCTTATGACCAAGGTTTGTTCTCTTGATAATTTTCTGATTTTATTAAATTTTGTTTGATAGTTTTCTATTTTCTATTGCTTTAGCCTTTTTAACGTCCAACCCCCCCCCCCAAATTGCATATCATCTAGCATAAAAATATGACTTGAACCTTCCTCGTGGGATCGACCCCTTGCTTGCTTTATACTATCTTGTGTGTTGTGTTTGGAGCTAGGGTAATTAATTTGTGCGACCACAACATCGCAACAGTGATTGTCGTATGACATGTACAATGAACTGAACTGCATGAGGATGTCATATGAAGAAATTATTTGTGTCTATAGAAAGACTCATGTGACAGTTGTTTAACTAATCCAAACTTGAGATCACTAAGTTATCTTATATAAGGAATGTTATGTTTTGATCCTAACTATAATTTGCCTTAATCAAAGGTAACAAACAGACAGATATTGAGTATAACATGAACTATATGAAAGTTTTTAAATGATCAAGAGATGATTCACCATCCTAGATAAATTAGAAAAAAGTGTTTCGTCTATTCTCAAATAGTATTGATTGTGAAATCCTTGCACAAGGTGTAAAGAGATTTGAAAATAGTTTTAAATCTCATTAAAAAAATCAATGATTATGATGTTGAAAACAAATATAATTTGACATAGTAAACATACTACATGCTTAAATATCCAACTCAAAACATTCTTGATGAAAGAATAATAGTTACACTAAACAACTAGTGAGTCAAAGTGATACGAACCTAGAGGGTAAGAACTTTATAACCCACAAACAAGATAGAAACAACCTAAGAAAACTAAAATTAGATTGATAAAAACTCGATCTAATGATTACTTGAACCAAGAAACTAGAGTTATTGGATGAAAGACCTCTACCATTGGATTATAATGAATCAAGAACTGAAGGTATAAGGAATAACGATATAAAGACACTTAATTTTTTATAAGTCCTAAAAAGTTCATTGAAGAATCAAAAGTATGGGTAACCTCTTACACACACAATATTATTCTAAAATAAAACAAAGTCTAAAAAATATATAAGAACTCTATTTATACTAGGTAAAAGATCCTACACAAGACTGGAAAAATAACAAAAGAGTTCTAAATAGAATAGGAAAAATAACAAAAGAGTTCTAAATAGAATAGAAAAATAATCATAGACCAACTAGGAAAATAATGCAACTCTTGTATAGTAGCTTCTAAGCTTTACCTTAAGACATTTTTGGTTTCTAATTGCTTTGAAATTCTAACCCAATAACAAAAAATGCCTTTAGAATTTGTGGAAAATTTTAGCTTTATTCAATGGTCAGATAAATTTTTTTACTTGTTAGCGTAAGATTGTACATTATAAAAATAAGCTCAAAACAGTCTTTAATGTCATTGAATAATAAGAAAACCTTGCCAAAAAGAAAATCCTCAAAATAAAAGAAAACATAAGTTATTGTCGCTTCTCCCTATGCTGCCAAGGCTACTGAATACTTTAAGCCCAATAAGGATCTCCTTTTCTTTACATAGATCACATTAATTAAAGCTTTATCCATTCTTTGTTGAAAGTCTTGCAACTTTCATTGGCCCAAATATATTGAAAAAGCCAATTGAATGTCTCTTTAATCTTTTTAGCCCTTGACCTTATAATTGATCCCATTGGCACCTCTAATGTAGTGTTTAGTTATTATCTTAGGATAGAAGGAACGAAGACAATGAAAACAAAAATCTGGTTGGTTGAAGAGATAGAGACAAAGACATAAAAATAAATATATTGCTATGATAGTTTTAGAGTGAATTTTTATATTAATAAAATAGGAGGTATAGAGGAGACATGTTTCCAGAGATAATATGATGTGAATCTCATAATCACACGGTTATGTAACCCACACACAAACGATACAACTCTCGGAACACTAAGAAATCAGGTTTCGTAGTGTGACACATATATTATCTTAAACCTAAGCACCAGTACTATTAGAATCTAAAATCCCCACCCAATGAATAGAAGTTTGCAAATGAGAAGTATAGGATGACTCCACGAAAACAGTTGTTTTTTGATAAGTTGATTCAATTCATTAGAGAACCAAAGTAGGAGAATACTCTCTCTCTCTCTCTCTCTCTCTCTCTCTCTCTCACACACACACACACACACACACACACACACACACATATATATAATTTCATTCATCAAAGCCTGGAACCCTTACACTCCCTTTCAAAAGAGTATTTATAGTGTCAAAAGACCTAAAACTTAATGGTCTGAACATAAGTCCATAAATACAATAAATTAAGTTTTATAACAATTAAAATAACAAAGCCCAAACTCAATGCAAGCATGCAACCAAAAGCATCCTTGAAAAAAAAAAAGGCTATCAGCCTTGTGTTTTGCTCTATAAAGACTCCATAACTCAAGAAAATCTAGCATTTATTGCCTTCCTTTTTTTATTCCAAATATTATTTAAATCTCATTACCATCTCCTTCATTGCTTACATTAATTAAAGTATGTTCATCCTTTTTTGAAATCTGAACACTTGCCTTGGCCCAAATATCTCGAATCAGCCTAATCAATGCCTCTTTAATCTTCTTGGCCAGTGACCCTGTAATTGGCCTAATTGGTAACTCTAAAGGATTATGTGGTAATGCTTGTTAATTTTCACCATCTTTTGTATTAGTGAGCTGGTCTGTATCATCTCTTTTATCCTCAAAAGGATTCAACCTTGAATTGTCACCTATAAGAGATATTAGAAATATTGAAAGTAGCGCTAACACCATACCCACCTGTTAGATCTACTTTGTACATATTGTCATTAATCTTCTCAAGTATTTGGAAATGCCTATCTCCTCATGGTTGCAATTTTGATTTCCTATAGGTCGGAAACCTCTCTTTACGCATATGCACCAAAACTCAATTACCTAGTTGGAAAAAAAACGTGTTTATGCCCTTTATTTATCTTGGATGCATATTGGTCATTCTTTTTTTTTTCAATATGCTTTCTTACATTTTCATAGAGTGCCTTCACTATTTGTGTATTTTTATTACCATCAAGACTAACCCTTTTATCAACAGGTAAATGAATCAAATCTAATGGAGTTAATGGGTTAAATCCATAAATGACCTAAATTGTGAAAAATCAGTAGTAAAATACACACTATGATTATAAGTAAACTCAATGAATGGTAAGCAATCTTCCCAATTCTCAAGGTTCTTTTGAATGACAGTACATAAAAGTGTAGTTAAAATCCTATTAACTACTTTTATTTGACCATCAGTTTTATGAATGATAAGTAGTAAAAAACAATAACTTAGTTCCTAACTTTTTTCACAAAACCTTCCAAACATAGCTAAGAAAATTTAAATCACGATCTGAATTTATGCTCCCAGGAACCCTATGAAGTCCTACTATCTCTATAAGGAATAAATCAATAATGTTGTTTACATCATAAATTTTATGACATGCTATGAGACGTGGCATCTTAAAAAACCTATCAACAACTACAAAGATAGAGTCCCTTCCTCTTTTCGACCTAGGTAAACCTAAAAACAAATCCATAGAAATATTCACCCAAGGTTTTTTAGGTAGAGGTAAAGGCGTATATAAACCATGTGGTAAAACCTTAGACTTAGCTTTTCTACATGTAATGCATCCATCACACACTTTTTGCACATCGGGTTTCATTTTAGGCTAGTAAAAGTGTTCATACAATATATCTAAAGTCTTAGCGACACCAAAATGACCCATTAAATTGCCCCAATGAGCTTCACGAACAAGAAATTGACGCATAAAACTATTAGACACACGAAGTCTATTTTTTTAAAACAAGTATCCATCAAGTCTATAAACCTTTCTAGAAGCTGAATTTTCACATGCATTAAATACATTAATAAAATCACTATCATTCACATGCTCAAATCTTAACAACTTAGCATCCAAGGTAGGTAAAAGAGCATACCTTCACGATAGCGCATCAGCCACTATATATTCCTTACCTTGCTTGTATATGATCACATATGAGAATGTTTCAATGAATTCCATCCATTTTGCATGCTGCTGATTCAACTACCTTGTCCTTTCAAATGCTTTAATGATTCATGATCCGAATGAATATGATTTTTTTTGCCACAAGTAATGTTGCCATGTCTCAAAAGTTCTCACCAAAGCATAAAGTTTCTTGTCATAAGTAGGGTAGTTCGACACTACACTATTGATCTTTTTGCTGAAATAAGCAATAAATCATTTATCCTGTATTAAACCAGCTCCAATACCTATTTCTAAGGCATCACATTCAATCTTAAAAGCTTTCGTAAAGTCAAGTAAAGCTAATAAAGGTGTTAAACAAAGTTTTTCTTTCAACAAGTTAAATGCATTATCTTGTTCAATACCCCATTTAAAACCAATTGACTTTTTGACGATCTCAATGAGTGGTGGTGCAGCTAGTGTGCTAAAATCCTTAACAAACCTCTTATAGAAATTAGCCAAACCATGGAAATTTCGTACCTCAATCATAAATTTAGGTGTAGGCCAATCTTGAATGACCTTAACCTTGTTTTCATCCATTTTGATACTATGTGCAGTTATAACATATCCAATAAACATAACTTTCTCCATGTAAATGGTACACTTCTTAAGATTAACATACAATTTCTCATCACGCAAAACACTAAATACGCTACACAAATGATCAAGATGCTCATTCAAGTTTTTGTTATAGATTAGGGTGTTATCAAAATACACAACCATAAATTTATCTATAAATGCATGTAACACATGATTCATTAGCCTTATAAATGTACGAGGTGAATTTGTAAGTCCAAATGACATAACTAACCATTCATACAAACCATGCTTATTCTTAAATGTAATTTTCCATTCATCTTCTTTTTTCATCCTAATCTAATGGTACCCACTTTCAAATCAATTTCATAGAAAATACATAATCCATGTAACTCATCTAGCATGTCATCAAGCATAGGGATATGATGTATATATACTTTACTGTTATGTTGTTGATGGCTTGAAAATCAACACACATCTTTCATGTTCCATCCTTTTTAGGCATAAGTAATACTAGCACAACACAAGGACTTATCCTCTCATAAATGTACCCCTTCATTATCAGCTCATCAACTTGCATTTGAAGCTCCTTCGTCTTCTTGAGATTAATTATATAGGCTGGTAAGTTAGGAATCACAACTCCGGGTATAAGATCAATCTGATGTTCTATTCCTTTTAATGGTGATAATATGCAAAGAATGTCTTTAAGAAATACATCATCAAACTCATGCAATAAAGAAACAGCCACATTAGGAACAATATGATTTGATCTCACCCTTTCTTGCATAGAAATTTAGTTGTTTTCTTAATTTTTCCACACAATGATCATCACTCACACTTACTTTTTTCACTTCTCGGGTTTTACCTCTACTCTCAACTGGTTTAATTATTGATTTTGAATTAGTTGAATCTGATGATATTCTCTTACCATTGTGCGTACATGAATTTTCTCTCCTCAACCTCACATTCCCTTTTCAACTTTAATTAATCATTATACATTTGTTTTGAAGATAGAGGTACAAGAGTGATGACTTTACCATTTTTTACCATCATATATCTATTTCTAAATCCATCATGAATAGCCCTTATATCAAACTACCATGGACGCCCCAAAAGTAAGTGACTAACATGCATTAGAACCACATCACACATAACATTATTAGAATATCTACCAATAGCAAATGATATCATCATCTATTTAGTGGCTTTCACCTTACCATATTCATTAAACCACTGCAATTTATAAGGTTCAGGATGCTTCACGGTATTCAAATTCAATTTTCTAGAAAGATTAATACTAGCTACATTGGTACAACTACTTTAATTAAGTATCATACTACATACTTATGTTTTGGATATGACATCTAGTGTGAAAGATGTTCTTCCTTTGTTGATCTACATCATCCTTTTTGACTTGTGCATTCAGAACACGCCTTACAACCAAGGCCTCCCCCTCAATTGGATATGCAATCTCCACATCACTATAATCCTCCAAATGTGGCATCTCATCAACATCAGATTTGTCATTTTAGATTCAATCTTACCATGATTAATGATCATTGTTCTCTTATTTGGGCACTAAGAAGCAATGTATCCACTTTCCAAACACCTGAACATTTTATATCACGATTACACATAGGTTATAAATCAATTTTACCTTTCCTATTAGTAGGCGTCTCCTTCTTAACCTTGGGTGGTTGGCCTTAACATGCACAAAACACTTTGGTTGGGCATCCTCCTTTCTTTTTGGATTTGGCATCCAAACCGATGAAGAAGATGCCAAACTAATATGTGGTCTTACGCTACCCCTTATTTTGATTTGTCTCTCCACCTTTCTTACCATAGGTACCATGTCCTCCAACTCCATATAATGTTGCAACTCTACAACATTAGCAATGTCCATATTCAACACATTAAAAAATCTAGCCATGGTGGCTTCTCTATCCTCAACAACATTGATCTAAATCATTGTTATTTTTGTCTCCTTGTGATATTCATCTACTATCTTAGAACCTTGAGTCAGACCTTGTAGCTTCAAAAATAAATCACTATAATAGTGATGAGGAACAAAACACTTATTCATCATGACTTTCATCTCGTCTCATGTCTTTACAGGTCACTTCCTATTCCTTCTTCTACTAATCACAATCTAATCCCACCAAATTAATGCATAATCTATAAATTCAATGACCACCAATTTCACCTTTTTTGTTCAGAATAACTATGGCAATAAAAAATCTAATCAACCTTTTTCTCCCGCTCTAAATAAACATTGAGATCATTTTTACATTGTAAATTAGGAATTTTTAGTTTAATAGAGTCCAAATCCCCATCCACATCGTCATGGTTCCCCACATTATGAAACTTTCCCCTTTGGTCAAATTGGCCTCTTTGTCTAAACCTAAAATCCATTCGGTTTCTAAGTTAATGAGGACTTCCCCTCTGTCCTAAATATCAGCCTAAAAAACTCTATCACCAAAGTCATCATCATCCACCCAAAAATCACCATAGTTAGCCTCCACATGCCTTTCAGCTTTACTATCATGGTTTTCTCTCTTTTTAGCCTTACTATCATGGTGCATTCTCCTTTCCCTACTCCATGTACATCATGATTATTAGAATTAGAGCCATCCTCATGTTTTTCAATCTTCTGAAGCTTGTCACTCATGTATCCTAACACCATTTGCACATTTGCCAACATCTGCGTTATATGCCTTTAATCTAATGCTTTACATCACCCTTATGAGGGGTTAGTGGGTGTTCTAATTTGACATGTTTGTACCTGTAAAAATTGGTTAGTGGTGATAAAATATCCCCAAACCTCTCGTGTTTCGCTCAAATATCAGTTGTTCACTCTAATACGTTGGCCACACCTTTTTTCTCTCGTTTCACCTTCTTATGGCTCTTACATAACACCAAACAGAACCACTTGGCAACGTAATTCAAATGAATAAATATGACTCCAAAAGCAAGCAAATTATGAAAAAAAGCAAAAATAAAACTATGATTACAGTTTCACAAGTAGAAATCGAATCTATATGAAATATAGACAACTTGAAGACATGAACAAAAAAAATATACACGAAATATATGAAAAATAATGTAAATAGCACCCAAATATGATGATAGTGAAAAAAATGATGTAAATAGCACTAATAGATATGAAATCAATAGAAACAAAACAAAGTTTAAAAGCTGACACAAAATAGACCCATTACGACAAGCATGAACTCGAATCTGGACCTCAAAACAAACGATGTCCAAATGACCTCAAAATTAGTATATAGTGCAATTAAGAACCCGGTAAATAGAATATCAAGTTTACTTTAATTCCAAGTCATTTTAATATATAGATGCAAAACTAACAAGAAATAGCCCCTTTAATACCCAAATTCAGAACCTAAAGCAAACGATGTCTAAATGAGTCCAAATTTAATATATAGTGCGATGAGACTCCAATAACTAGAATATAAAGTTTAAGCTAATTACAAGTTGATTTGATCCAATTTCTCCTTGTTTTGTTTTTTGCAGCTAAATCTGAAACTGATCTTTTGAACGATTTTTTTTTTTTTTTACTTTTATGCTACTAATATGTAGAGAGACAGTAAAAAATTAAAATAATACTTTTTTTTATACTAAGAAGATGCCACTACTGAATTAAAGAGAAAAAGATTGGAACAAATAGTTTGACGCAGAACAAAAGAAAAAACGAAATTAATAGAAGGATATAACCTAATTAATGGAGCCAAACTCTGATACCAAATGATACAAACCCCATGATCATGCAGTTATGTAACCCAAACCCAAACAATACAACTCCCAGAAAGTAAAAAATTTAGGTTTGGAAACGTGACACAAAGATTACCTTGAACCTATGCACCAACAATATTGGAATATGAAACCCCCACCAAACAAATAACACTTAGAAACGAAAAGTATAAGATGACGCCATAAGGACAATTGCTTTTTGATAAGTTGATTTAGTTTGTTAGAGAAACATATTAGGAGAATACTCTCAAACACACATATATTTCATTCATCAAAGTCTGGAACCCTTACACTCCCTTTCAGAAGGGTATTTATAGTGTCAAAGACCTAAAACTTAATGGCCTGAATATAAAACCATAAATACAATAAATTAAGTTTTATAACAATTAAAATAACAAATCCCAAAACTCAATGCAAGCATGTGGCCAAGAGTATCCTTGAAAAAGAAGGGTATCAACTTTGTGTTTGGCTTAATAAAGACTCCAAAACTCAAGAAAATCTAGTGTTTGTTGCATCCATCTTTTTTATTCTAAATTTTATTTAAATCCCATTACCACATCCTTCTATGATTACATTAATTAAAGTATGTTCATCCTTCTTTGAAATCTAAACACTTACCTTCGCCCAAATATCTTGAATCATCCCAATCAATCCCTCTTTAATCTTCTTGGCCCTTGACCTTGTTATTGGCCCAATTGTTAATTTCAGAGGATCATGTTGTAATGTTTGTTAATTCTCACCATCCTTTGTGCTAGTAGGCTGGTCCATATCACAATATTTATTATTTTTATTTCTAAAATATCTTTGTAAAAACTCTCAATTTCAAAATTTTCAAACTGAGATGTATAAGGATAAAAAATGATTATTATCATAGTTTCAAAACCCAACTCAGGGGTTGATTTAGAGCAAGGCCTGGGTCACGAGTCGGGAGGATCAACTCGAGTTGATCTTAGTCAATATAAGAATAAAAGTCATTATTATCATAGTTTTAAAGTCTGACTTGTGGGTCGACCCGAGGTTAGACCTGGGTCAATATAATGATAAAAGTGATTATTATCATAGTTTAAAAACCCAACTCAGGGGTTGATTCAAGGCAAGACTTAGGTTACAGGCTAGGAGGGTTAACCCAAGTTAACCAGGTCAATGTAATGATAAAAAATGGTTATTATCATAACTCTTCTCAGGGGTCAATTAGGGGCAATGCCTAGATTAAGGTCGGGAGGGTCAACCCGGGTTGATCTGAGTCAATGTATGGATAAAAATAATTATTATCATACTTTTAAAACTCAACTCGAGAGTGAACCTAAGGTAAGGCTCGGGTCACAGGTTAGGAGGATCAACCCCGATTTACAAAAAAAAAAAAACAAGAATTCAAGGTGGACTTGTTTTGACCATTTGTTTTTAAAGTCAACATGTTTTTGACCTATGTTTTATCCCAAGTTGAATGGGTCACAAGTCAACCTGGTTTTTGACTAAGTTAGATCGGATCAACCTTTCCTCTAGATTTTTCTTACACTCGGATCGGTCTAGGCCCTAGGTCAATCCGTTGGTCCAATTTTGGTTTTATAACTAGGATTATTATAAAATTATTAATTTCAAAACTCAATATAAACTAAAGTAAAAAAATCTATATTTTTTTTAAATATGTAAGTTTGACAGTAATACATATTATGGGTAAAATAAACTTTTAATATTTTATTTTTTCTTGTCCACCATAACCAAACAAGATATAAAGACAATCACTATTTTTTGTACACCATTATCAAACACAATTCTGTCTTCGTCTCCTTTTTAATCATGTCTCCTTTATCCCCACAGTCTATGTCTCTTTTGTTCCAGGATAGTAACCAAACACTACCAAATGGATCCTTTAGTAATTCTTGTTAGTTCTGATCATTCCTTCTTCTTAAAAGGATTCAACCTTAAATCATCACCTATATCAAATAAACAAAGATCATAAACATTAAAAGTAGCACTAAAACCATACTCACCTTAAAGATCCACTTTTTATGCATTATCATTGATTCATTCAAGAACTTGGAATGGACCGTCTCCTCTATTCTGCAACTTAGATCTCCTATGGGCTGGAAATCTTTCCTTTCTTATATGTATCAAAATACAATCACCTAGTTTAAAAATAAAATGCCTACAACCTTAGCTTTAGATATGAATTGTTTATTATTTTTCTGTATATGTTGTCAAACACTCTCATGTAGTGACTTTACCACTTGTGCTTTCCTACTTCCATCAAGACTAACTCTTTTATCAATATGTAAAGGAATCAAATAAAAAGGGGTTAGATGATTTAAACCAAAAACAATATTAAATGATGAAGGATCAGTAGTAGAATGTGTACTCTTATTATATACAAATTTAATAAACGACAAACAATCCTCCGAATTTTCAAATTCTTTAGAATGAAAGTATGTAATAGAGTAGTTAAAGTTCTATTTACTATTTTTATTTGACCATTCATTTATGGATGACAAGTAATCAAAATCTTCTTTAGAATAAAGTTTTTGAATGAACCTTCACACACAAGCAATTCATGTATAGAACAATCAATCACATAAAGTGTATTCTCTTTAAACAAATAACTATTAAGTCTACAGAGTCTATAATAGGCTAACTTTTCATAAGCATTATATATATATATATATTAGCAAAATCATTATCATTGATATACAAGTTTTTCACATACTTAAATCCTAAATCCTAATAATTTCGCATTTAAAGAAGAAAGAAGATCATACATTTTAAATAGTGCATCAACCACTATATTATCCTTACCTTATTTGTACTTAATCACACATGGAAAGGTCTTAATAAATTATACTCACTTGGCATGCCTTCTATTCAACTTACCTTGTCCTTTCAAATGTTTCAACAATTTATGATTCGTATGGAAAACGAACTCTTTTGACCATAAATAATGATGACAAGTCTCCAAAGTCTTCACCAATACATAAAGCTCCTTGTCATAAGTTGAGTAATTCAATTTTGCTTCATTCATGTTTTGTACCTTATTCTTAGTCTTTTATTATGTTTTATAGCTTACAATAACCTATTTAACTTGTTTTATGCTTAACAGTGTTATGAAAACATAAAGTGTAAAAATAAACTAAATGAAGCATTTTTAGCACAATCTCAAATAAAGGACTAGAAAGAGCATATCGGGACAAGTCATTGGAGCTAATAAGTGCAAATCATAAAATCATAATTGCATTAGGAATCTAACTTGAATAAAGAATCCTAGTGGGATAAGGATTGGTCAGAGCAAATTTTCCAGACCAGATCTTTGTATACTATTTGGACCATATCTAAAGTTACAAATGTAATTTTATTTCCCTTCAAGTTGAGCTGAAAACTGAACATCTCAAACTTTTTATACATATATGTAGGCCTAGTAAATCATTTAGATGAGAGAGAATGACATCTTGAAGTTAGGCTTAAAATTTGTCAGCACATTAGCACAAGTCTAACCTAATCTTTTCATGTTGGGATGATGACATGGAAGCTAATTAATAATGTGGGAATGGTCCTACATGACCAAGAAATCTTTATAGAAGGTCAAAGTCAATGTACAAGCCATTAAAATCATATTAATAAAAGGAAATCTAAAAGTAGTTTAACTAGGAATTAGTCGTTAACTAGGAAACTTCCTCATCTCCTCACACACACATAACATACCTTAACCCTAAAAGAAAAGGAAGAGGACATTCATAATATAACAGAAAAGAGGGAGAGGGATTTTATGGTTATAAAAAATTATATTTCTTTTTTCTTGTTCAAAGTTATGTTAATCATGAATTTCATGCAAACTTAGTTTTCAATTTTAAAGGGTTAGTACTCTTGGGTCTTAAATTATCATAAGGATTTGGGCTTAAAACTATTCCATATCTAATTGTAATACATAAATATTTTGTGTTTTTCTATGATTAAATTTAATGATTGATGACCTAAATTTGGTATGATAGGCAAAATATGTTTTTGTTTTTATTTTAAATCTATTGTTAATGATTAGTTTATGGTGGATTCATAACTAATTAACTTAAATAGTAAAGGTATCTAATTTTCAAACTCATTTTTTATTATTTATTACTTGGAAAGAATAAGTCTTGATTAAATTAACTCCTCATGTGTATTTAGTTATCATGAATCAATTGCACCTATCTAGATCTTAATATCGTCATGTAATTAAATCTTCCATATCTAATGAAGGTTATTGTGTGATTAGAGTTAATAAATGCATGAATACTAAGTTAACTAAAAAGTAAGGATGGGTAGAAAAATGTTTTTCACGATTGATTTATTTATGATCACAAATCAAATTAGAAAATATATCCAATTCAATTATTGGTGTTTAATTATTCTTGAGAAACACTTTCTTAAAGTTAACGTTAAAATGTTTTTCTCTTTACAATTTATATTCTATCGAATTTGTCTTTTTATTTTAGAATTGATTTTCTTAGTGTTTTAAATCGCTTTTAGTTAGTTTAGATCATAAAAAATCCCTCTTTTAATTATTTATCGTTTAAATTTCATATTAGTTGATTTTGTTAGATTAACATATTTCATGTATTTTTTACTTGGTTTGTTTTAATCTAAACTTAAATAACTTGTCTTGATTGAGTAACTAAGTTATAGTATTTGTATCTCTATGGTACGATACCCTAACTTTCTATTCTATAAATCATTAATTTTAAGAGTTTAAATTTGCCCAAAGTCAACACTCGCACACTAAAATAAGTAATTGGTTGCTTCTCAAAATAGCTCCAATATATATTCATGAGACATCACACTCAATCTCAAAAGTTTCAGTAAAGTCAGGTAATACTAATAAATGTGCTAAATATAACCTTTCTTTAAGAAGATTAAATGCATGCTCTTGGTCACTACCCCATTAAAACCCAACAAACTTTTCAACAATCTCAATGAGTGGTGCAACTAGTAAACTTAATTCCTTAACAAATATCCTATATAAAATAGTCAAACCATGAAAACTTCTTACCTGAATAATTGATTTAGATTTGGGTTATTCTTGGATAGCTTTTACCTTTTTATCATCCATCTATATACCTTTTACACTAATAACATAACCAAGAAAAAGTAACTTTTCCAAAGTAAAAAGTATATTTTTTCATATTAGCATATAATGTTTCTTTTCTCAAAACATTAAGCACACATCATAAATACTCAACATGGGCCTAAACTTTTGCTATAAATTAAGATATCATCAAAATAAACAACAATAAACCTGCCTATATATGTATGCAAAACATGATTTAACAATCTTATAAAAGTGCTAGGTGCATTAGTAAGATCAAACGATGTAACTAACCATTCATACAATTCATATTTAGTATTCAAAGTAGTTTTCCATTTATCACCTTCTTTCATTTTAATTTGATGATATCCACTTTTCAAATCAATCTTAGTAAAAACACAAGAACCATGCAATTTATATAGCATATAATCTAACCTGGAAATGAGATGTTTATAATTTACCATAATGTTCTTGATAGCTTAGTAATCAACACACATCCTCTAAAATCCATTTTTTTAGCACCAATAACACCAGAATAACACATGAACTCATGCTTTCTTTTATGTGCCTCTTGGACATTAGCTTTTTAACTTGCATTTGAAGCTCCTTTGACTCCTCGTGATTACTTCTATAGACTGGATGATTAGGAATCACATATTTGAGCATGAGATCAATTTGATGTTTGATTCCTTTTATTGGTGGCAAACCATTAAGCACATTTTTAGAAAACACATTTTTTAATTCTTGTAATAGAGAAACATCAATACTAGGAATAGAAGGATCAAGTTTGTTAGTATTAAAATATGCCTATAAATATAAAAGTACAAATATAGACTGGTTAGTATAAAAAAACATTATTAATCTCTTTTTTTTTTTTGCATAAAAACTCATTTGTTTCTTTGTTTCTTCCTCAATACTCTCATTTCTCTTCTCTCTTTTTTTTCCTTAATTTTTCTCTCTATTCTCGACCAACTCTCTAATTTTTCTCTCTCGGCTGAATCTAACTTTTCTCTCATCTCATTGCTCACGATCAAATCTTGATTTTCACTCATTTTAGCCTCACTTTTCCTTTTCAATTTCAACTGGTCCTTGTAAACTTATTTAAGTGATAATGATACAATAGTGATGAATTTTCCATATTTTACAAAAGAACACCTATTTCTAAACCCATCATATACAACCTTACTATCAAACTGACATGACCTCACCAATAATAAATGACCTGCATGTATGGAAACAATATCACACAAAACTTTATCACTATATCTTCCAGTAAAAATGAGATAAAAAATTATTTATTAACCTTCACTTCCCTAACATTAATTCAAACACTAAAGTCTATAAGGTTTATGATACTTTGTAGTATTCAAATTCAACTTTCTAACAAGTATAGTACATGCTACATTAGCACAACCCCCACTATCTATAATCATTTACACAACTTATTACTGATGTGGCATCTCATATTAAGGATATTACTCATTTATTACTTTAAATCATCCCTTTTTATCTGAATATTCAATGCTCACCTAATCATAAAATAGTCACCCTTAACTAGATACTCTACATCCCCATCATTCACAATATCCTATCATCATTGTTGTCACTTTTGGATTAAATCTCCCCATGATCATGTAAAATCATAACTCTCTTATTTTAATATTAAAAAGCTATATGACCTATTCTCACACATAAGCAATATCTAATATTATTGTTACGAGGTGTTTCGAGTATCATATTTACCTCTTATATTTATGGAGACTTCTTTCTTTCACTTAGGTGGTCTAGTTTTAGCTCCGACAATCGGCTTGTTTTGGGCAGCCCTCTCTTTCCTATAATTCAGCCTCCATGTTAAAAAGAAACCCTAATTTTGAACTTGTCATGTACTACTCGTCCTCTTAAGTTGTTGTTCCATCTTTATAGCCATATACACCATGTTTTTTTAACTTTATATAGTGGTGCAACTCTACCACATTCGCTATCTCACGATTCAAACAATTAAAAACCTAGCTATAGTAGCTTCTTGGTAAAATCATATTATTCTATATTTTTATGACCTTATTCTTAGTCTTTTATTCATGTTTTATATCTTATAATAGTTTACTTAACTTATTTTCTGCTTAATAATGTTATGGAGACACAAAGTATAAACAAGAGTTCAATAAAGCTTTTTTTAGCACAATTTTAAGTAAAGGACTAGAAAGAACACATTGGGAAAAGTCATTGGAGCTAAGAAGTGAAAATACTAATTTCATTAGGAATCCAACTTGAATAAGAAATCCTAGTGGGATTATGATTGGTTAAACCATATATATCATACTAAACGTCTTTTTACCATTTAAACTATATCTAGAGCTATAAATGGAATTTTGTTATAATTAAAGTCGGGTTGAAAATTAGACATCTCAAGCTTTCCATTCATATATGGTAAGAGTGCTAACTTATCTAGACAAGAGAGAATGACATCTTGGAAACCAGGCTTAAAATTTGTCAGCAAACTAGCACGAGTCTAGCCCAATCTTTTCATGTTAAGATGATGACATGGCAGCTCATTAATGATATGAAAAGTGATGCGAACCTCGTGATCATGTGGTCATGCAACCCCCAATCAAGATTCAGATCTACTCCTGAAAAGCTGAAAGAGGTCTGATAGGAGTGACATGATGAAAACCTACCCCAAGGCATGATTACTATTGGAATGAAGTCGAATGATGTCATGAAGCCAGTTAATCTTTGATAAGTCAGATTCAGTTCATTCAAGAACTAAAGAATATAAGAATCTCTCTCACATATTAAACTGAAAAGTTTGAAAGTATTATTCTTCAAAGGTGCCAAAATTTATGCTTTACTTGTGTTTAAATAGTTCTGAGAAATTAACCCTAATGGATCTATCTTTGTGGGCTAAATTGACTCACTTATAAAAAACTGATCAAAAACCTTTACTAGTAAGCCCAAACTCTAATCCAAACAAGCGTTAGATCTTAGTTGAAAATAAAGTATTAATTAAGCCCAAACAAGTCTTGGGTATAGCTAACAAAATAAAAATAAAGCTCGTAAGTCTAAGTCTTTTTTTGCTATGAGAAGTTAAGAAGAAAATAAAACATTGTTGCCCAATAATCCTAGGAACTAAAGGAGAAGTTGTTGCCCCTTTGGTTTTCAAGTTAGAATAGGATTCTGATCTTAGCCTTGTATTTATCCTTTTTTTGAAAGGAAAAGGATGCTGCTTTTAATGCTCTTATTTGCTGCCATATGTGTTTCCTAAGTCAGCTTGGATTCTTTTGTTTCCTTTACTATGTTTTCTCCTCACCAGACAAGGAAAAAAAATAAACCCTAATATTTAAAGGAAATAATTAATGTTCCCACACATAATAGGAAATTCAAAACTAGTTAGGAATCCATAAAACACATGGAAACATCACAAAACAAGGCTAGTCGGAATTGATACAATATTAGCAGCCTTGTTGTCGAAACTTTATGGTCCAAATAAGGGTGGATTGGGTCCCTCTTGCATATGGATTAAATGTATTAAGGCCTCGTCTTTATGCTATAAAGGATCCCAAAGTCCAGCCTCGGCCGAAACTTGCACAATTAGTCCATTCAATACACATTTGGACTTTGTGATGGGCTCATTTGGAATGTGTAATGGGTCTTTGGTGTTTGTGAGCTGATCCACATCAGAAAGGGTCTTATATGATCAAGAAACCTCTCTACAAGGTCAAAGTTGATACACAAGTCATTAGAATCATATTACTGTAAAGAAACTTTAATGTAGTCAGATTAGAAATTAATTATTAACTATGAAACTTCATCACTACCTTAATTTTATATTTTACCAATCTTAACCTCTAACAAAGGGATCATGTTTAGAACATAGGAGAAGAGAAGGAGAGAAATTCTATGGTTATAATTTTTTTATCGTTTTCCTTTTTTGAATTTACGATATGCTTAGTTTTCAATTTAAGAGGTTAGTACTCATGAATTTTAAATTATCATGAGGATTTGTTCTTAAAATTATTCTATATTTGATTGTGATGCATGAATGTCTTGTGTTTTTCTATGATTAAATTTGATGATTGATAATTTAAATTCTATATGATACGCAACATATATTTTTGTTTTAAATTTATTACTAATTGATGATTAGTTTATTACATATGCATGACTATTTAAATTAAGTAGCAGGAATATCTAATTTTCAAACCCATGTTTGATTATTTTTTACTAAGAAACATAAGTCTTGATTAAATTAACTCCTTATACATGTTTAATTATCTTAATTCAATTGCATCTATCTTGATATGCTTAAATGCTTAATGAAGGTTATTATGTTATTATGATTAATTAATGCATAGATGCTAGATTAAATAAAAAGTAAGGATTGGTAGAAAAACTTGTTATTTTTCATGGCTGATTTATTTATTATCACAAATCAAAATAGAAAACATATTTAAATTCAATAATTGATATTTAATTGTTCTTAAGGAATACTTCTTATACAAAAAAAAAAAATTCTTTATATTTTTTTTACATTCTGCCGATTTACCTCTTATTTTTCAAAATTGATTTATTTTGTTTTCTTAGCTTTCCAAGTTTTTTTAGTTAATTTTGATAGTAAACAAAACCCTAATTTTAGTTACTTTCATTCATGTGTGCTTGAATTTAAAATTTGCATCTTTAGTTGGTTTATTTTAATCTAAACTTAATAGCTTGTCTTGATTAAGTAATTAAGTTATAATACTTGTATCTTTATGGGACAATACCTTTATTTTTTATATTACAAATCATTTATTTAAGGATTTAAATTTGCATAACTTTAACACTCGTCAAACTTTTAGCATTGTTGTCAGGGATACTAATCCTTATTTATTTGAATCAAGCTTGTGCTTTTGTTTAGTTTAGCTTGCTCGATACTTTAGCATATATAAGAATGTCTTTTGGTTTATGCAATGCACCTAGTACTTTTCAAAGATGCATGACAAATATATTTTCAGACTATGTAGGAGGAATCACCAAGGTTTTTATGAATGATTTTATTGTTTATGGTACTTTTGATGCACACCATGAAAATTTAACTTTTATTTTTAAAAGATGAATGGAAACTAACCTTGAATTATAAAAAGTATCATTTTATGGTTGAACAATGGATAGTTTTAGAGCATGTAGTTTTTACTAGAGGTTTGAAAGTTGATAAAGCTAAGATATATATTATTGTATCCTTGTCTTATCCCTCAAGTGTGCAAGAAGTTCATTCTTTTCTAGAACATGTAGGTTTCTATCGAAGATTTATCAATGACTTTTTGAAAATAGCATTGTCCTTGTGTAAATTATTAGCAAAGGATGAAAATTTCATGTTTAGTTTAGGAAAAAAGTTGTTCTCTTTCATTCATGTTTAAAGCTCTTTCTTTGTTTTAATGATGGTATCGGAATGAGGATTAATTTGATGGAACCTTAGACATGGACATAAAGTCAAGTCATAGACAATAAATGAATGTGTATATTAGGAGGCAACCCAATATACAAAAACAATTAAAAAAAATAGATTTGCTTTCATCTTTTATTTCCTCTTTTACCTTTATTTTCTTTTTTGTTTTTTTGTGTGATGATGCTTGTTTTACCTAGTTTAGCTAAATTTGTTCATGTTTGGGTGTTTTTCCTTTGCATGTGCAATTTGGGTATGAGTGCTTGTTTTTAATATAAAAAAAATATTATGTTGGATTTTTGTTTCAAACCTTTAGTATTTGTTTTTACTTTTTATGAGCTTTGAGATTTGAGTATTATTATTTTATGAATATTATTCATTCAAAAGTTATCTATTTTCGGAACTTATTTAATATCCTGTAGATGTTACAATTATATTACATGTGTGTGTGAACCATAAAATATACTATCATGATAGAAGAAATAGAAAAAAAAAATTCCCTTTATAATTTATTTTAATGAGAATATACTATAGGAATTTAAAATTAAAAGAAGCTAAATATTGATATTTTCATAATAATAAATTTGAATGCTTCGATGATTATACTCAAAAGTCAATCTATACCCAATTCAAAATTAATACATCAATATCTCATATATATGTGTGCGCATGCTGAAAGTAATTTTTTTAATTTAATATAATATATATGTATTTCAATATTAATAAAGTACATATATTGATAACAATAAGAAAGATATAAATATATTAGAAACCTATTGTCGTCCATAGATGCAACTCCCTTCTACCTGTTAAGTAGCTCCTCTATCATCTGCAATGCAACCCTTTCCTCGTCATCTGGACCATCATCACTACCACCTTCTTGGCCTGCCATATCTGATGTATCTGAGATGAGAATCTTTTGTTCCGGGGCTTGCCGTCCATCCTTCTTTCCAAGCTCTACAGTCATAATCCAATTTGAAACCGAACGTGGACCGGCACGCTTTTGCCAGACTCCAATGTGGCAATTCTCGGCGTCAAGCCTTAGACAAGTTAGGGAAGGATATGGAGATCTGCAATATTTGCGTAGTTTTGCACTAAGAGCTGACGAGGAGGAGGGAGAGTTCTGACCATTTCTTGTTTGATTTGCAACCACAGGGAAGTTTGTTTTGGCGTTACGGCCACTCATCAAAATCGCTGCTTCATCGTAGGCTCTTGCTGCCTCTTCAGCCGTATCAAATGTTCCAAGCCACACCCTTCTTTTTCTGTGCGCAATAATCAAGAACCCATGAAAGTTTAAGGCTACCAATAAAGAGAAAACAAAAGGACAAAAGAAAACTAAGACTTTGGAGCAAAAAGGCTAGAACATGATAGCAAAGTACTGGGGACGATTTTATTTTATTTTTTACCCCAAAACACTTTGAATTTTAGAAATCATTTTCAAACAGGTATGAATGAATAGATAGATAAATAAATATAGGAAATTGAGAAACATAAGAACAAAACCAGTACAGTAAAGGATGACGAATCTCAGACACCCATGAGCCCCAGTGGCGTTGCCTGACACCTCTGAACTTCTTTGATTGTACCATGATGTGAAGAACTGACAGACTTTTATGTCTTTCTGCGTTTTTCCCTTGCCAGTTCAAATCTTACGGATCAAGTATATATACAGTACAAGAGAACGTTATGCTGTGAGCGAGCTAGTAAATTGAATGAGCAATTATTCATTGCTTGGTTTTTGGATCAAGTATAGCTGTATAGGCCATTGGTAGCGTCAACAATCTACCCTAGAATTAAAGGGTCACCCTCTATTTTCCATTAGCAGCTGCTGCATGTGCTGGCCATAATTTGCAACCCCCCACTCTACCTCTAGGCACTTGGAAAACTGGAGGAACAGAAACGACAATTTTCATGTAAATGGAGCGTAGGCGTATACAATAATCATCCAAGAATTTAATTCTACACAGCTATGATTAAATATCAG
>Ga0307510_10001577_pt1 | contig 25191 bp, 28 predicted proteins | sample 12_EM_MG_FD_207224 | JGI IMG/M metagenome (GOLD analysis project Ga0307510, IMG submission 207224) | Populus trichocarpa ectomycorrhiza microbial communities from riparian zone in the Pacific Northwest, United States - 12_EM | ecosystem: Host-associated > Plants > Roots > Unclassified | place... | reverse complement strand
CCTGTGACAGGAAATGCCGCGCGCGCTGGCTAGATTTCTCCAGCGTAATCCACAACTTTACGCAGGGCATATCGTGCTCGAGTTGGGCGCAGGGGGTGGCCTGCCAGGTTTTCATCGCAGCAAGTGCGGTGCGCAGAAGGTGCGTGTGCTCCTTTTGAACAACCTGCATGCGCCGTTCTCCAACCAACAATCTCTCTGGGCATGTAGGTCGTCCTCACGGATTATCCGGACCAGGTGCTCGTCGACAATTTGGTCTTCAAACGTCGAGCGGAACATCGAGCTCATGCGACGTGGCACAGTATGTGTGATGGGATACTTCTGGGGACAACCCGTCGATCCACTCCTCCGCGCTCTACTCCTAGATCCCGCAGACCCAGATGTCCGCCCGCATACATTTTTCGACCTGATCCTCCACTCAAATCTCATCTTCAATCGTTCTCAGGTGCGGCACCCGCCTTTCCTCGTTTCCCGTGCCTTCTCACGGGGCGACTAAATCTGACCATATATATGCGCGTATATGTTTGTTTTCGTGCGAAAAGCGTCGCACGCTGCTCACATCCTGCGAGCTCGGCATCGCGACAGGCGGATGCGTGCTCGTCTTTTACACCCACCATCGACCGCCCCTCGTCCAGCGCGACATGGAATTCCTCGATAAGCCTCGGGAGCGCGGGTGGAAGTGTGAAAAAGCTTTGACGGAGCGATTCCCGGTACGTCTTTCTCGGCTGTTCGGAAGTCTCGTCTCTTCGTTTCACCTCAATATTTCGTCATTATTCAACCCGTGTTCCCAGAGGACCCGAGCGAGGAGGAGCTTGACTATGCACGGGTGGAAGCCCACGCGATCATGAGACGTTGAAGGTGTGTTTTTAGATTCAATAGAAAATATTCGTGCGTGGCGATGCGCACAGACAAGGGCCGTCGTGGAGAGCATCGATTCACTGCAAGAACGAACTTTTTTTCACGGCGCACTTAACCTCGGAAAAAACCTTCGTTTCAGCAGTGATCTTTATCATGCACTTATCTGGACTTTTCAACTGGTGAGAAAATGGTTACCGCGTGCGACGGTGATGCAAAATGTCCTTTCGCCTTAATCAAACGACCTTCCACCTTCCCGACGGGGCTGAGCAGTATGCGACGCGATGTGAGAGGCGATGGTCGCTAAGCTCGGGGGAACGCCGCTACTGGACGGGAACCCGAACCAGTGGGCCGACCACTCGAAGAATCGGATCTGGTTTGACTATGACGTGTACGCCGAGATGGGGAAGTGGTGGATGGGCGACGGGCGAGAGAAGATCGAGGCCCTCACTAGTGAGCGTGGTAGAAACACGAGCAAAGACTCCAACCAAGATGACAGCGAAGAGGTCTTTCCTTTCTTCTCCATTGATTTCTAGACGAGTAACCTTCAGTGTGCAACCATAGACAACCTGATATCATGTGCGGCTGTGATCCTCAGCATGCTGCCATAGACAGGCTGATATACTAGTACTGTATTGTAACTAGACGAGTGACTAATTCCGGTTAGCAGTACAGCAACTTTGGGATGCTATGTTATGACTAGCGCCTCACATACAGAAGTAGAAATTCAGAACGGAATGGAGGGAGGGGATGCGCGCACAAACCGGACATGAGGAGCTCACGTCATGGCAGCCAAGTGAGCCCAAGGGCGAGGGTCGTAAGTACATAATCGCCATTTCCCTCCTCCTTCTCCCCGTGGCTGTCCTGAAACTCGGTGGATTGCGGGTTTTTAAGTTGATGTTGTTCATAAGAGAGCCCGCGTTGAGTAACGTTGAGTCGCTGCATGTTCGTGATCCATCCCTCTATGTTTGTTTTGAGTGTTTTTTTTTTGAATTTTGAATTTTGAATTTTGTTTTGGGTGTTACTCTGCGTCATCGTTTCTGTTGATTTGGCCTTATATTGCCTTTTATAGCGGTTTAATTAAGCGGAGTGTGAAGCAGAAGAATGATCGTTCCTCAATAAGGCCTCAATACAGTATAGGCCTCAATCTTTGCCCACTGATAACTTATCTACGGTGCCCTGTAGTTGCATGTCACAAACGCCTTATCTCAGCGCTGTCTTGGCACTGTCTGTGGAACGGCAAATCCTGTGGACTTGCTCCACTTCTGTGATGACTCGACTTTCATTTTTGGTGGGTGGGACTCCGACTACAGGCACACAGGGCAGGATCGCCGCCACCACTCACCGGCCGTCGCCATTAGCCAACGCAGTGAACGCACGTTCCCGGAGCCAATCGTCGATATATTCGCGGAGCGATCCTGAGGACTCGCAGGATGAAGAAGTTCACAATGGGGGTCTCCCGTCGACCGACTCGGACCGAGTGGTCTCTACCTGCCACCATGGGCACGGGCCGCACGGCCCTTACTAGGTCTGGTGCTGCTATCGGGACGATCGCAGTCCTTGGCGCCAGCGCTGTTATCGGGACTGGCGCAGTCCTCTATTCTTGTGTGAGCCCGACCCAGTTCCATATTCTATCACCAACATACCTCAACACTTACTTTTGTCAAGGTAGATTGTGCACAAGTCCAACATAGCATGATAGCCCGTGATTCGGCCTCAGCGCTCAGCTGTAGTAGCACCTCAGGAAAAACCTACTTTGAGAATTTCAACAGGCTAGCAATAATTTATGCTTGCTAGTGGAAATTATTGTTACTTTAGATTAACTATCTTCTAAATCCTCTTTCTGAGATACACCAACATACATTGATGGAGTTCTGAACTGGACCCTATTTCTGCAGCCCAGCTACATCGTTTCATCATCCTGGTGCTAGTCCTTGCTACCTCTTGTTAGCAAAGAAGCTTTTTCCTGATGTATTGTCTAGTATTAGGTGCGCACAGCGTGCTCGAACAATCGTGTTGGAGATACTAAGTACAATTTTTCCCACCAAGCCCCCCCTCCCCCTCCCATGGAGCTGCCTCCCACAACACGGTCAACACCCGGTGAAATCTGACGATCATGAAGAGATGCAGGCACCCAAGGAACACTAACAGTGCGCACTGCGAACCGCTTATAGCAAGTCACAACAGCTGATATAAACTCGCGAGGCAGTTTCAGAATCCTACCGAATTCCTGGTGGCTACAAGCTGAGCCTGTGTTGCAGGCAACTTGCAGCATTGGAACGGGGAAATGCCTGGTACAACCCCTTTGTTGGATGGACTACTGCAGGTGCACTCACCCATGATCTCACTTCGGCTTCTAATGCGTCGTGCACATTGATCTTTTATTATCCCCTTTTATTGATTTTGATCCTAAGTGAGGCGCGGTGCCAGATACTGTATACCCTAGGGCACTGCCCCAACCCTTTCCATTTCAGGACAAGTGCCTTTGTGTACGGACCCTCGGCCATCAATAACGGGTGTTGTCTATCAGTGGCGTTGCACAGGCAGGGGGCCCACACTCCTTTTGGCACTTTCTTTTGTCTTCCGCAATGTTCCACAAGTTGTTTCTTTCAATTTCTCTTTGATTTTCACCTGTGAAACCGTCATTAATTTCATATTCTCATCATGGGTCACTTGATAGTACCCCAGAAGTTTTACTTAGACTCCGATGGTGATGCGCACAGACAAAGGGCCACCGTGGAGGGCATCGATTCACCGCGAAAATGGGCCTTCCTTTTCCATGTGCTTAACCTTGGAAAAAAACCATCATTTTCTCCGTGATTATTTTGGTCGTGCGTTTTCCTGGACTTTTCAATTGGAGAGCAAAAGATTGCCACATGTGGTGACGCAAATCTCCTCTCGCCTTGACCAGTTTCCCGACGAGCCCGAGCAGCGTATGCGAGACGACGCGATGCGAGCGCGAGAGGCGAGGGCGGCTGAGCTCGAGGGAATGCCCATCCTGGCGCATAGATCGCGGCTGCAGTGATGGTACAAACAGGGAGAGGGGGGGAAGGGGAGAACAGGAACGAACGAACGTGCACACGAAAGGCTCTGAACGAAAGACGAAAGCTTCTGATTGTTGGCTTGATTGATTGGATGGATGTCTTCTACAGTGGTGAGTTGATTGCATGCACTGTACATCACAATACCAGCGGGTGTCTTGGGTGAGGCTGTAAGTACTAAATAGAGGCAGTGAGGATCATAGCAAGGGAAGGAGAACCGGACGAAGCTATGAAACAGGAAGAGTGGACAGGAAGGCATGTGGCTTTGACAGACGTCGTGGCTGTACGGCTTGCTTTACACTGGACGGGAACCGGACTAGTGGGCTGACCGCTGTGGCTTCGGAATCGAGCGTCTGTAATCAAACCTTTTGCGTACGTCTCCCTTGTTTAGCTCTGCTCTCCATTCAACAACTTCCTATTATATCCTAGCCTTTACTGTCAAAGGTCGCTGCTCATTGTCATACTATCTTCGTCCTTCTCGGTTCCCCTCCGGCTCCTTGGTTCTCACTTACTCTCTCTACTCGCCTCGCACGTAGTATACGTGTATATATTCCTCCTTGCCTGGCCTTGGCCAAGGAGGAAACCATAGACCACTCATTTCACTTTGCGTGTCACCTCAAGTCATTCCTTACACCCGTTACGATTCCCTTTGCGCGTTCTCGGCCATTCGGGCACGTGACCTCTGAAAATCTGAAACCTCCCTTCCACTCTTTCGAACTCAGTGTGGATTCAATATTCACCGCTTATGCTATACCGCTCGAAGAATTGGGTCCAATTTGACCATGACGCATACGCCGAGGTAGATGGCGGCATGCGAGAGCAGATCGACACCCTTGCTGGCCAGTGTGGTGGCAATACGAGCCAAGGCTCCAGCTAAGATGACGGCGAAGAGAGGATCGCGAATGAGAACACCGTTCCAACTTCCAACCACCTGTTCCTTTGCTCTTGTCCTTTGGTCTCTAGATGAGTAACCCTCAGTGTGCAGCCGGGACGAACTGATATACTGTATTGTACCTAGATAAGTAAGTCATAGTAACTGATTACAGTTAATAGTATAACTTAGCAACTTTGGAATGCTGTCCTGCGACTTACATGTACTTACACCTCACTATACAGGAGTGAACAATCTGAATGGTAAAGGAGGGATGCGCATATCGGAGTAAGTGGCCTGAGCTAAAGGGCGGGAGTCATAAATAATTGCCCAAGTCATAATCGCCTTCCCCCTTCCTCCTTCTCCGTGTGGCTATTATTCATCTCTGTGGACCGCGGGTTTTCAAGGTGATGTCGTCCATAAGAGAGCCCGTGTTGAGAATGCTCGTTGAGTCGCTGCATGCTCTATGTTTGCTCTGACTGTAGCTGGGGGAGCACTCGAGCACCAGTTATCGCCGTCCTTTTTGCCTATTGCCTTTTATAGCCTACGCAGCTGAAGTAAAGCAGAACTAATGGCCCCTTAATATTGCCTTAATCTTCGCACACGAGTCGCACAAGGACACTGTCTGTGCTGTACACGTCCCACATCACCAGAGTGACAAATCCCGATGAACTCCGCCAACCTGTACCTGCCCCGTGGATGGGATGTGTCAAGGAAAGAAACCGGAAAGACCCAAGTAGCCTCTCTCTCCCCCTCGTTTTCCTCCTTCCTCTCGAAATGTCCAACGTCTTTCCCATATCTTCGACTCCAAATACAACCCCCCACTCCCTCCTTGACCCTGCACTGGACGAGTTCCACGATCAGACAGAGCAAGATCTCCGCAACTACCCACAAGCCGTCAATATGGCGCGTCAATGTGCCGTGGGACTCACCGGGTTCGGTCATCTAGGTGTTCCAAGGCCAATCTCAGAAGTTTAATAAACCCAGCGAACCCTGGTTGATCAAGTGCCTTGGACCCGTTGTCCGTTGAGTGTACGCCATCGGGAAGAGCGCAGCCCGAGGCGCCAGTGCTACTCACGTGAGCCCGACTCAGTTCAATATTCTATCACCAATGTACCTCAACACTTACTTCTAGGAATTCCCCCTTGAAAAATATGTCTGATACGGAATTAACGTCCTCCTCTCTCTGCGTCTCGCTCTCGCTCTCGCCAGCATACTCTTAACACGTTTGCGGGGGCCAGACGGACAAGCGCGAGAGCAGCTACGATATCCTTAAGAGCCTCGTCGATTGCATCGGCCTCAACCCAAAACCACACAATGGCCATTCAGAGATACAAGCCCGCGATGACTGAGATCCTGATCAACATATTGGCGGATTTGCTGAAGCGCTTGCTTCACAACGAAACAGATCAAATTGCACCTGGAAGAACTCCGAGCACGTTATTTACGATGTCCTTCCTGATGGCAACTTATCCTTGCCCCACCGTAGGGGCAATTGAAATGGGGGGGGGGCTTTCGCACGCGGCTATCATCGAGCTGGAGCAACTTATCCGCGAAGTACCGAAGGAGATTTGGGCTGCTAAGGAGGCACCCTTGGTCATTTTTGATCAAATACCCGTCCTTGGTCCGTTTTCGTGAGTCCTTTTGTCAAATTAATTTATCTAATCATAGATTATGGTTCATCTGGCACTGTTGTCTACATGAGCACCTTTCAGGGCCGTGCAGTGGCCACCAAACGTCTCCTCAAAGTGCGTGTTCCTTTCGCCGATCGCAAAGTCAACCATCTCATGAACGTACATCATCACCAAAACATTATTCACTGTTATTTTTGCCGAAATTACAATCCAAACTATTTCGACATTACTCTTGAGTTGTGCAGTGCCTCGCTTTTTAATATTATGGAGCGGCGTGATGGTGATGACGGCCCTAAGCACGCCGAGTTCCGCGTGATCGCGTGATCGATCATCGATCATCGGTCACCGGTCATCAATCATGCACGCCGGTTTTGATCCCAAGTGTACCCTGCGCGAGATCACATTTCGCCTCGGGCATCTGCACTCGAATGGGATCGTGCACCGGGATATCAAACCTCAAAACATACTCATACCCATTTCAAATGTAAGTGGGGGCAAATTGTGCGGGTACCGAATGGTGATATATGGTGATATCCCACTTTGGGCCCAGTCGAAACTCGGAAGTTTGAGTCCGGCGAGACGAGCTTCGAGCTGACTGTGGGTACTGTGAACGGTGAAAGGACTGTCGGGTGCATGGTACCCGAGATCCTCCGTGGCAAGCTCGGAACTACGACCGTGGAAGGAGTGGAGACGCTGCGGCTGATAAAGTCGGTCGACATATTCGCCCTTGTTTGCCTTTACTATTATTACCTTACATCAGGCCAGCATCAATTTGGCCATCGCTTCAACCGGGAAGCTAGCATCGTGGGGAACAAGAAGTCGCTGGATGGCTTAAAGGAGGAAGAGATACGCGGAGATTCCTCGGAGGCTGAGCGCTGAGGCCGGAGGTCCTCATCAAGGCCATCCTCGCGCCAGAGGCCGCCCATAGGTGCGTACGCTAATCTTAAATTCTCCTTTGAGTTTGTTCTCATGCGGGGGTTAATACACGAAGACCTGAAGTAGAATTGTGTCTCATTCATCCCTTCTTCTGGGGCCCCACTCGGCGATTGGATTTCTTACAAGTATTGGATCATTTCGAAATCGTCCGTCGCGCCAACTCGGCCAGCGATCGTACTAGTCTCGCCATACTGAAACGCGATGCTACTAGCGTATTTGGGCGTGATTGGCGAAGTAAAAGAGACAGAAAGTTGTGGAAAAGCCCGAAATACCCCAGGCGGACCGAGTACGATGGGATCAAATTGCAGGACCTCCGCGTGATTCCGTAACACGGTGAGTGCGCAGTCCTATTTCGTGAGTCCATGCCATTCTCTTTTCCGCCCTCTCTTGATTACTCTTGGGGCTGACACGCCCCTCTCTTCTACCTGGGGTTTCTACCTTCCAGTTTACACAACTGTCCATACTCCTGCCTATCCACATACTCTCACCGACTTCTCATTCCCATGGCACATTCTTGCTACTTTTCTGCCATTCGGCTTGTTTCCCCATTGGAGGTATGGTACTTCGGCACTACGCTTCGACCAACTCTGCCTCGCCCAGCGGGTTGGACGTCAGACCGTCAGGCCTCAGGCCTCAGGTCGCGTGGATCTGGCCTTACTTTGCCTTCTCATCTACAAAGCTTCCTTCGTTTGTAACTCACTTTTCTGCCTTCCCTCGCTTACTGTTCTGTGTCTTCCTTTCAAAATTACACACTGCATTTGGATGATTATTCCATGTAATTTAACCATCGTGTACTTCCAAATCCTTTCTAACGAGTCACCGATGTATTGTAAATTTTAGCTACTTACCTGAGCTGTATTGCATAGCGTAGTTGGCCGTACTGTATTTATTACTGTTCACTGTTAATTGGGCGGAGAATGAATCATGTTTCATTTTCCGCGCCATTCACTCGCTTGGACGAGTCGGAACATCAATCCTCAGGCTGCCCCCTTCCACTCAAGACGTCCAACATCTCTCCCGTACCCTGATGTCTTCAGCTCAAAAAAAAGCCCCCACCTCCCCCCTTGACTCAGTCACAGGGCAAGATTGCCGCGAGGACCCACAAGAGCCGCCGATCGTCGATGGGTTCATTGAGCGATCCGAGGGGTCTGAAGAATCCCTCACTCAACCCGGATCCATCATCTTAAAATTGTTCGCCATCAGGACGGGCGCAGCTCTCGGTTCCGGCTCTGCTACCGAGACGGACACAAACCTCTGTGCCGGCACTGCTGTCGAGACGCGCCCAGTCCTCTCACGTTATGTCGACGTTGCTTTCGTGAGCCCGACCCAGCTCCGTATTCTATCATCAACGTACTTCAACACTTACTTCTAGGAATCACACGGTAAAGAAACTGTTCCATGTTCAATTCCCGTCCCCCCTGTGCGTTCCACTCTCGCTCTCTCCAGCAAGCTCTTAATACCGTTTGCGTCTACCAGACAAACGAGTACGCGAGGAAAAGCTATGAAAAAGCTGAAATTTTTCTCGAACGGCTCAAGTCGCAAATCAACCAGAGAGGATTGCGTATGTTATGGCGTCCTTTCTGATGGTAACTCATCCTTAATTTAATATAGAGGAAGTTTTAAAGGAGAAGCAGGTATATAAAGAAGTGCAGTTAGCTATTCAGCGGCTTGGTGACATCAGGACCGATGCGTCGAGGGAGATTACGCGCAAGCTCAAAAGAGTCCGCGATTTGGTCATAAGTGTCGTAGCACGAAGTGCGTACGGCGTGCTCCAATGATTATGTTCGTGGTACTAAGTACAAATCTGCCCGCGAAGCCCCCCCACCCTCTCCTATGGAACGGCCTACCACGAAACCTGCGCCGTTCACGACTCCATCAGGGGTCGGACTCCCTCCAGCGGACATGCAACCAACTTCGTCACCACAGGCCTTGAAACTATCAGACATCGTTCTTGGTATGTTCCCACGAGTCCTTTGTCCCATAAAGTCATTCAAATCAAACTAGGTCATGGTTCATATCGCGCTGTTGTCTGTAAGGGCCCCTTCCAGGGCCACGCAGTGGCCGACAAATGTGTCAACCGAGAGCATGTCGCCCTCGCCGAACGCGAAGTCAGTCATCGCGAGTCGGCAGATGGCCACACAAACGTCAGTTGTTACCCTCGCCAAGCAGTTGATGCAAAATTCCTCTACATCGTTCTGGAATTGAGTCCTGCATCGTTTGAAGATATTATTGAGCGGCGTGACGACAAGCACCCTGAGCTTTGCAAGATTTTCGACTGCTTCAATCCCAAGCGCGCCCTGCGCGATATTACATCTGGTCTCGGGCATCTGCACTCGAACGGGATCGTACACCGGGATATCAAACCTCAAAACATACTCGTACTCATTTCAAATTCCAATGAGGGCGAATTGTGCATGGTGATATCCGACTTGGGGCTCAGTCGGAAGCTTGAGTCTGGCGAGACGAGCTTTGAGCCGACTGTGGGTAGCGAAGGGACTGTTGGGTGGATGGCACCCGAGATCCTCCGTAGCAGGGGAACTAGGACCATGGAGGGGGGGCAGACACTTCGACTGACAAAGTCGGTCGACATATTCGCCCTTGGTTGCCTTGGCTATTATTGCCTTACGGGTGGCAAACATCCATATGGCGATCTTACCGAGTGTGAGGATAATATCCTGCGGGACCAGAAGTCGCTGCAGGACTTGGAGGGCCTTGACGAAGATGTGCCGGAGGCTGTGGACCTCATCACATCCATGCTCGCGTATAAGGCCGCCGATAGGTGCGTATGCCCATCCCAACTTCTCCATTGTTGAGTTTGGTCTCACGAGAGAGTCAATACACAAAGACCTAATGCGGCAAAGTGTCTCAAGCATCCCTACTTCTGGGGCCCCGGTCGGCGGTTGGAATTCTTACAAGCCGCTTCGGATTACTTCGAGCCCTTGCGCCGCGATGACTCCGATTCTATTCTCGCCATGCTGGAAGACAAAGCCGCTGTCATATTTGGAGGACCTGATTGGTCAAACAAACTAGACGGAAATCTGTTGACCCGGAAAAGCTCGAAAAACAAGAGACCACCGTATGACGGGACAAAATTGCAGGACCTCCTGCGCTTGATTCGTAACAAGGTGCGTGTGCAGCCCTAGCTCATGGGTCCATACCCTTCTTCTCTTTTTTTTTCTGCCTTCTCTTGGCAAGTTTTGGGGCTGACACACCGTCCCTGTCTATGCACTCAGAAAAGCCACTATCGCGACTCAGACATAGATGTTGAGGACGTTGTCGGCAGCCTACCAAAAGAATACCTCTGGTATTTCACATCTCGTTTCCCTACGCTGTTCCTCCACGTGTACTATGTCATCATCAAATCATCTCTTGACCAGGAGAAGACGTTGAGCTGGTACTTTAATCGTAATGATTGACCCTGATCGCTGACTATCTACCACTATCTTAATCCACTATGTTTTAATTGTATACATGCACATCTGTCTTCTTCATTCAACCATTTGCCATCATAGTTGACGTTTTGCTTTATGTACTGAATAATGGCATCCATAATCCAGAAGTGCATGAAGGATATGGGGCTCTACGTATAATTAGAGCAACTGTAGAGGGACATGATCGGAGGCCTTAAGACTGAGGCACGGTAGATTCTTGCAGAAGAGTCCGCCAATTGTGGCATTCACATTATCTCGTGGATAAGTTCAAAGCAAGTTGATGTGTCCCAGTGGTGAGGGTGGAATCTGCATGTCTCCGCATCTAAGTGGCGGTTTCCGGAAGAGTGACTGCATTCCTGATCTTTGGCCTACGCGGGCACACCGTGAGATGCAGTACTGCCAGGTCTACTGCAAAGCGAGCCGGACCACCCATTATTTGGCTTTTCAAAGAACAAAGGCGAGCAGGGCGCTATGGTGTCACAACGATATTCGAGATATGTGGTGGAAGAGCAGTACCGCGGGGCCAAGGCCAAAACGGAGGGGCCCGAGAGGTATAGAGTGGCGCATGCGAGGAGAGAGACAGGGCTGACGATAATTAAAGGGACGGGTACGATGAATGCTTCCAAGTCGATGGCCAAATATCCTCGAACCTCTTGAGTGGGGATCAACATTGTGAGTAAAGGCATGGAGAAAATCCCTTAGGAATTTTGGCTCACTTCATTCGACGTGTGCACCCTAAGACTGGAGAGCAGCTCCCGGAATCGTTTGCTCCAGAGACATGTAAAATATGTGCGAGACCCAACAGAGACCCATTGAAAATTCTGATGGGGCGGCAAAGTAAACTCCGTACCATGTGAGCTCAGCATCTCAGGGAGGGAACGACATGGGCAATATGAAAGTACAAAGGAAGGACGAACACTGACAGAGTTGGCATCGAGGGCGAGGATAGAGAAAAGTAAGGGGTACTGAGTCCACGTGCGCCCAGCTCTTGCGGTGATGACGCGGACGAGGCGGACGACCTCTCCAAGACCGAGGGTGACGAGGTGATACTATAGTAGTTACCGTATTCTTGTTCTCGCTCGCTGTGACTAGTGGTCATGATTCGCGTTCTCAACAGGGGTACCCAAAGGGTGGGGGTTAAAGTGCAGTGAAAGCATGACTTAAGACGCCTGATGGGGGAAGGCAGAGCTGGCGGCCGGGCACAGTGTTGACAACCTCCAAGTAACGCAGAAGCGCAAGATCGGGCCCAGTACATCGGAAATAGATGACGGTGAGTGAAAGGGGGAGAGAACGACTGAGCCGGCCCGGGTCTCATTTATGGTCGCAAGGTGGCCCGGGCCGGGTGCCGTAGACGCGGAGAAGGTGTGAAGGCTAAGCGCGTCGGGCTACCAAAATGCGGACTCGGATGGCGGCACGGAGGCTTCGCCCTCGGCACAATTTTCACAGTGAGTCGCGACTCGGAGTCCCTTTGGTCCATGCTCCCGTTCACCAACACTTAAAGAGTCGTCGCCTTTGTCATTGCCATCCTCCCAACAATTCTTTTCCTCCTCACGATCCGCACGCCTGCACCCGCATCGGCGCGACAGGAGCCTGCTCGTCCACGTCGCCCTGCCAGGCCTACTGCCAACGAACCGGACCACCAGTTGTTTGGCTTCCCAAAGAACGAAGGCGAGTAGGACGTATCCCATTGCCATGGGGAGCACGAAGATATTCAAGTTATGTGTGGTGGAAGAGTAGCGCGGCGGGGCCAAGGCAGAAAAGGAAGGTCCGAGAAGCATTGCCTAGGAGATAAAGAGGACTGATGGTAATCGAAGGGTGAGGTACGATGAATGCTTCCAAGTTGGTGGTCGAATAGTCTCAGAGTTTGAGTGGAAAACATGTGAGACCCCAACAGAGACACATTGCAAATCCTCGTGCCATCTGAGCGCAGCATCTCGTGGAGGGAACGATACGAGCGATACGAAAGTACGAAGGAAGGACGAATGCCGAAAGAGTTGGCATTGAGGGCGAGGATGGAGAAAAGAAAGGGGTGAGTCCACGTGTGCCAAGCTTGCCAAGCTCATTCGGTGATGGCGCGGACGAGGCGGTCGACCTCGTCAAGACCGAGGGAGACGCGGTGCTATGGGAGTTGCCATATTCTTGTCCTCGTCCTCGCTGTGACCCGTCGTCATGATGCGTGTTGTTAACAGGATATCCAAGGGGTAAGGGCAGTGAAATCATAACTTAGTGGCCTGATGGGAGAGTGCAGAACTGGCGCCCGAGCACAGTGTTGGCGACCTCCAAACAACGCAACAGCGCGGGAATGAATGATGGTGACGGAAAAGGAGAGAGCGAGAGACAAGGACTCCTTTCTGAGACGGACTTGCGATTGTCGCAACCAGGTGAGCCAGGCCCGGCCGTAGGAGACGCACCAACACAACACTTCCTTTCGGTGGGTTATTAATAAGACACTTTACCTGGCATAGTTACGACATAACGCGACATGACATGCGCCGTACAGTACGGAGGAGACATCTCTCATCGTGGCGCGGACTCGGATGGCGGCAAAGACGAGAACGGAGGCTTCGCCCTGGGCACAAATTTCACAGTGAGTCGCGAGTCCCTTTCATCCGTGCTTCGGTATCACTTGCACTTGGGGTACTTAAGATTAAGAGTCGTCGCCTTCCTCATCATCCTTCTCCGAACAATTCTTTTCCTCCTCACGATCCGCCTGCCTTCGCATCGATGTAACAGGAGCGTGCTAGTTCACCATCGCCCGAACCGACGATCGCGGTTTACGAAAACACCGAAAGCCCCAACGTTGAAATTCCCCATCACCACTTTGAGGAGCTAAGTCGTAGAAACCGAGCAAGTGAGCCCCAAAGGTGCTTGAGGGAGATGAGAGGGAGAAGTGGCTCCGCATGAGCCGCTTGATAGTGCCGGACAAAACGATATGAGATGAGAAAGTGGGGGAAACGTAACGCAAAACCGGTGGCACTCGTGTTCCTGCCCGGCGGGAGACTCTCGGGACCTGGTCTGGTGCTCCCCGTGCCGCGCGCGAATTTATATATTTTGGAGTACCTACTTACAGTCTAGTCTATGTGTCCTTAACAACGAAAAAGAGGGGTAGTAACTTGTGGAAAATGGAGAGTCGACAGCCAGCAACGCGCGCGGTCCTGTGGCGTCGGGCGTGTCGGGCGTGTCGGGCGATGCGGAAGCAGGCATTCCGAGCCTAGCGCAGATGCATACCTTACACCACAACTATCAACACGATGGCCCGAACCCATCTTAGTGGGGCACCATTACCGTTCGGCTCGTAGGTAGCGACTCACTCTGGGGCCACTACCTGTATGTTTATATACATGCCAACATGGACTGTTCACCCTCCACTTCCACGTCTCTTTCTTTCTCATACTTTTTTTCTGTGACAGGTGGAATGCCGCGCGGGCGCTGGCTAGGTTTCTCCAACGTAATCCAGAACTTTACGCAGGGCAGACCGTGCTCGAGTTGGGCACAGGAGGTGGCCTGCTAGGTACAACCACCACAAAGTGCGGTGCGCAAAAGGTGCGTGTATTCTGCCTAACCTTTTAAGCAAGCTGAATGCGCCGTTCTCCAACCACCCATCTCGGTCTGGGTATACAGGACCTCCTCACAGATTATCAAGACCAGGCGCTCGTCGACAATTCGGTTTTCAACGTCGAGCAGAACATCGAGCTCGCGTGACGTGGCACAGTATGGACTGTGGGATACATCTGGGGACAACTCTTCGATCCACTCCTCCGCGCGCTACTGTATAAACGCAACGCCCGGCGCCTCATCGAGAAGAGGGGATACTGTATGTCGGAGGCGTTTGAGCCCTCACTTTGTCCCCTTCTTTCCGTTCGCGTGCCGTCGAAGCCTCAAGCCTCCCCTAGGCCAATTACGATTCCCTTCGCGCGTTCTCGGCCTTTACGGGAATGTGGCCTATGTCCTGTGGTCTTTTATCCTTCACTCATTTAACTCACCACCTACGCTACAAATAACCGCCCCAGTGAGGCCGCATTCTTTTAGAGAGTGCAGTCTCTTCTTTTCTTTTCCATCTCACATCTTTAGTTCTCTGATTGCCTTCAGCAACCCCGCGCATGCCTGCCCTGTGCCAACAACGAGACCTTTGGACACGGAACACCCCCCATCCTCCACATGAAGAACCCGGAGGCCTTAGCAACAACAGCAAGTGCATGCTCGTGCGCGATCCAGGTGGGAACAATCTCAATGCCATGACGACGACGACGACAGCAGCAACAACAACAACAACACTGTCTCCCTCACACCGCCATCCCCACGCTAGTGTGACGCTATTCACCGCCGCCATCTTTCAGTTTCCCACCTCCGTCTCACAACTGCAAGCTTGCGCACGATCTGGGCGGAACGCCGGAAGCATCCTCAAAATCAAGGACGGCTCACCGCGCAACGACGGCGACAGCCGTAGCAGCAGCACCAGCAGCGGCAACGTGCCCTGCCCCGCCGACACCCACCACGGCCACGGCCGCAACCGCGACAAGACCGTCTTCACGGCCTCCGGCGTCGACCCCGTCCCTCCCATCGACTTCGTGCAAGCCACCCGCCCTGTCCCTGACGTCACAACGCCGTGTTTTTAACCGACAACCTTCCTGCTATTCTTCACGCCGACTCGAGATGCGCCAACGCGGCGCCGTGCCCTCTTTCTCTCCAATGTCTAGCGCACCCCCTCGGCTTCGACCACGCTCGAGCCAGCACCTCCGACGTCGTTCGCACCCGCCGCCCGCGCGTTTCGGCAACAATAACACCAACGCCAGTGCCACCAACACCGGCACCAGCGACAGCAGCTCCAACAATGCCGCCAACATTCCCCGCTCCATCAACGCCGACATCGCCACCAATAACAACGGTGACACTGACAACACCGCTAGCTTCGTCGACACCACCTGCACCTTGAACACCAACGCCGCCGATAGCAGGACTCCTTTCTGAGACGGACTTGCCATGGTCGCGTAGTGATCCGGGTGCCGTAGGAGACCCTCCGACACCAGTTTAATTTTACGGTCGTGATCTATCCGCTATCCGTACGTTGTGACCATACTAACCAGACCGCTGGTCATCGTTGTCCTTGTTTTCCTTGAGTTTTGTATCATACCATAAGATAGATATATAATGAATGATATGTAAACCGACACGGCGCATACAATCGTCGGGACTACTCTACATGTCTACGGACGAGCTCGTGTTGTGCGTTGTGCAACCCGTTGCCGAAATGACTTTCAACAATATGTGTGGTCATAGTAAATAGCCGGACTCGGAACCGGCACTTGCCGGCTGCATCCCCGATTTTGGAACGTCGATCCCGAAATTTGCACAATGGCTTCCTTGTACCTAAGTTACTTGGACTCAACGATACGATACAACACGACGCGACGCGACACGCGCGTCGTACAATAGGGAGATATGTCACATCGTGACGCGGATAGTGGCGAGGACGAGAACGGAGGCCTCGGCTTGAGCACAATTTTCACGGTGAGTCGCGAGTGTGTCGCGAGTCCTTCCATCCGTCCTCCGGTATCACCAACACGAGTCGTCGCCTTCCTCGTCGCCATCCTCCCAACAATTCCTTTCCCCCCTCACGATCTGCACGCATGTACCTGCATGGGCATGCCAGGAGCCTGCTCGTCCACCATCGCCCGAACCTACGATCGCGGTATATGAAAACATCGAAAGCCTCAACGCTGAAAATCACCACGGCTATCAACACCATAACCCGACCCCATCCCAGTGGAGCACGATCTCCGTTCGGCTCGTAGGCACCCACCCACTCTGGGGCCACTACCTGTACGTTTACCTGCACGTCGTCATGAACTGTTCACCCACCACTTCCACGTCTCTTTCCTTCTCATGCTTTTTCTGTGCCAGATGGAATGCGGCGCGGGCGCTGGCTAGGTTTCTCCAATGTAATCCAAAGCTTTACGCAGGACAGACCGTGCTCGAGTTGGGCGCAGGAGGTGGCCTGCCGGGTTTAATCGCAGCAAAGTGCGGTGCACAAAAGGTGCGTGTGTTCCTTTTATACAAACTGAATGCGCTGTTCTCCATCCACCAACCTCTCTCTGGGCATGTAGGTCGTCCTCACGGATTATCCAGACCAGGCGCTCGTCGACAATTTGATCTTCAACGTCGAGCAGAACATCGAGCTCGCGCGACGTGGTGCAGTTTGTGTCATGGGATACGTCTGGGGCCAACCCGTCGATCCACTCCTCTGTGCCCTACTTCCAGATACTGCAGATCCAGGCGCCCACCCACATACATTCTTCGACTTGATCCTCCTCTCGGATCTTATCTTTAATCATTCTCAGGTGCGGCACCCACCTTTCTTCCTTTCCCGCTCCTTTTCGCGGGACGACTCAATCTGACTATCTATATGCACGTATATGTTTGTGTTTGTTTTCGTGCAAAAAGCATCGTGCGCTGCTCACAACCTGCGAACTCGGTATCGCGCCAGGCGGATGCGTCCTCGTCTTTTACACCCACCATCGACCGCATCTCGCCCAGCGCGACATGTCATTCTTCGATATGGCTCGGGAGTGCGGGTGGAAGTGTGAAAAGGTGTTGACGGAGCGATTCCCGGTACGTTTTTCTTGGCTGTTCGGAAGTCTCGTCCCTTCGTGCCACCTCAATGTTTCGTCATTGTCATTGTTTAGCCCATGTTTCCGGAGGACCCGGGTGAGGAGGATGTGCGCTCGACCGTGCACGGGTGGAGGCTCACACGATCATGAGACTTTGGAGGTGTATTTTTAGATTCAATAGAAAATAATCGTGCGTTGCGATGTGCACAGACAAGGGCCGTCGTGGAGAGCATCGATTCGCCGTGAAAATGAGCCTTTCTTTCCCGTGTGCTTAACCTTGGAAGAAAACCTCGTTTTTGCAGTGATTGTTATTGTACGCTTTCCTGGACTTTTCAATTGGCGAACATAAGATTGCCGCGTTGCGACGACGCAGATGTACTCTCGCCCTAGCCACTTTCCCGACAAGCCCGAGCAGCGTACGCGGGACGACGCGACGCGAGAGGGCGGCTGAGCTCGAACACCAACTGAATGCTGGAGGGGAACCCGAACCAGTGGGCTGACCGCTGCAAGGATGGTGCGCGCTGTGGCCTCGGAATCGAGCATCTGTAATCAAACCCTTTTCGTACGTCTACAGCTTCCTCTGCCTGTTATACTTTAGGCTTTACTGTCAAACATCGCCGCTCATTGTCATCTCTTCGTCCTTCTCCATTCCACTTCGGCTCTTCGTTTTTCACTCTCTCCCTCTATTCGCCTTGCACCTAGCATTCGTGTATATATTCCTCCTTGCCTGGCCTCGGCCAGCAGGCAATCATAGACAATTCTTTTCCCACCTTCGCGTTCGCGTGCTGTCGCCTCAAGTCATTCCTTACGCCCGTTACGATTCGCTTTGCGCGTTCTCGGCCTTTCGAGAACGTAGCCTCTGATCTCTTATCCTTTCCTCCAACTCTTTCGAACTCACAGTGTGGACTCACTACCTATGCTACACCGCTCGAAGAATTGGGTACCGTTTGACTATGACGCGTACGCCGAGGTGGAGAAGTGGTGCCAGTGGATGCGCGACGGGCGAGAGCTGATCGAGATCATCCCTGATGGGCGTGGCGACGATACGAGCCAAGATTCCAGCCAAGACGACGGCGAAGAGAGGATTGTAAACGAAAGTCACGGAACATGCTTCCGATCTCACTTTCCTTTGTTCTTGTCCATTGGTTTATTACAGTAAGCAGTATCGCAACTTTGGGATGTTATGTTGTGACTTACCACTCACTATCCGCTGTATTCAGGAGTAGACAATCTGAAGGGAAAAGGAGGGGATGCGCGTACATATCAGACGTGAGTGCCCAATGTCATGGCACCCAAGTGAGCACAAGGGCGAGAGTCGTAAATAGTTGCCCAAGTCATAATTGCCCTCCTTCTCCTGGTCATCTCCGTGGATTGCGAGTTTTTAAGTCGATGTCGTCCATGAGAGAGCCCGCGTCGGACATTCCAGTTGAGTCGCTGCATGCTCATGATCCATCCTTTATGTTTGTTTTCACTGTACTTGGCACACCAGTCATCGCCATCCGTTTTTGTTTTTTAGCCTTAGGGAAATCCGTGTCACACCGTACGATGTATATGGCTTAAATGTAATCCGAAATCACCTATGCTGCAGAGTGCAGACGTTGTCTTCATCGGGAAATATTGTACTTTCCGACTATGCTGGTGACGATGCGCGTTCTGAACAGATGTGGTCGAGGGCGAAGTCTGCCTTGCCAGTCGCAAACGCATTTGGTGATGCTGATTTACAAATATGGATAATCTTATTTTCAATTACGTGGCGGAGTATGAAGCTGAACGGATGGCTCCGAGTCCACTCAGCGGTATGACAAATCCTGATGAACTTGCCATCCTTGCACCTGCAGGCAGAGCCCTGCCTCATGGATGGGCGATGGGCATGGACACGAGGAGTGTGGCGACGTAACAAGGAAGGCAATAGAAAACACCCAAGTCCCTTCCCTTTCTCCCCCGCCTTCCTCCTTCCACTCAAGACGTCCGACATCTCTCCCGTACCCTCATGTCTTCTCCAAATATACCCCCCGCCTCCCTCTTGGCCCTTGCCTCGGCCCTGGCTGAGGTCTACAAGCGCACGGGGCAAGATCGCCGCAACCGCCCACTAGGCACTGCCATTAGTCAACGCGCGTCCTCGGCGTCGATTGTCCGCAATGGCGGTCCCCAGTTGGTCAAGTACTTGCAACCAATTGTCTTAAGATTGCGCGCCATCGGGATGGGCTCAGCCCTCGGTTCCGACGCTACTATTGGGACGGGCGCAGCCGTCTTTGCCTGCGTTGTTATCACGGGCATAATCCGCCATGCCCGCGCCTCTATCGTGAGCCCGACCCACTGGCAGTTCCATATTCTATCACCAACGTACACTTACTTCTCACATCGAAGAACCCCTCGAACCACCCAACTCGCAAACTGACCAGACAAGATTGCGTAAGTTATGGCGTCCTTTCTGATGGCAACTCATCCTTGATCTACTGTAGATGATGCAGTCGAAGTACCTCCAGCCCGCATGATTTTGTCACCCTTGTCCGTTTCAGAGACCGTCCTTGGTATGTTTTCATGAGCCCATTTGTCCCATGAACTTAGACTAAGCGAACTAGGTCATGGTTCACACGGCACTGTTGTCTACAAGGGCTCCTTTCAGGGCGATCCAGTGGCCGTCAAAAAATGTCTCGCCCGAGAGCATGATACCCTCGCCGAACGTGAAGACCGCCTTCTCAAGCATGCAGATGACCACCCGAACGTCATTCGTTATCTTTACCAAGAGACTCGTGACAACTTCCAGTACATCGTTCTGGCGTTGTGCCCTGCCTCCCTTGCAAATTTCATCGGGAGGCCTGACGAGTTCCGCGAGATTGCCGACTCCTTCGATCCCAAGGATGCCTTGCGCGAGATTACGTCTGGTCTCGAGCATCTGCACTCACTCGATATCGTGCACCGAGGTATCAACCCTGAAAACATACTCATTTTAAATGCAAAGGAGGGCAAATCAGACAGGTACCGAATGGTGATATCCGGATTTGGGCTCTGTCAGAAGCTTGAGGCCGGCCAAGCGACTGCGAGTAGTGCGGACAGCGGAGGGACTCCCGGATGGAGAGCACCCGAGATCCTCCGTTGGAAGTTCGGAGCTACGGCCCTGAAAAAGATCCAGACGATGCAGCTTACAAAGTCGGTCGACATATTCCCCCTTGGTTGCCTATATTATTACTGTCTTACGTCAGGCGGACATCCATTTGGCGATGACTTGCGCGAATGTAACATCCTGCAAGACCAGAAGTCACTGCAGGATTTGGAGGGCTTACGCGAAGATGGTCCAGAGGCTGTAGACCTCATCACGTCCATGCTCGCGCCCGAGGCCTTTAATAGGTGCGTATGCTAATATCAAATTCTCCTTTGTTGAGTTTGTTCTCACACGAGTGGAAGACCTGATACGACAAAGTGTCTCAAACATCCCTACTTTTGGGGACCCAGGCGGCGATTGGATTTCTTACGAGACGCTTCGGATCGTTTCGAAAAATTGCGTCGCGATGGTGATCCTATCCCCCCCGAGCTGGACCTGGAAGGCAAAGCTGTTGAGATAGGGGGAAATAATTGGTCAGATAGACTAGGCCCAATCTTTATCAGACACATGGATGAGCAGAGGAAGTACAAGTACAAGACGCACTTGGTGCAGGACCTCCTCCGCCTGGTTCGTAACCATGTACGTGTGCAGCCCCAGTTCATGACCCAAACGTTGCTCTTTTTCTCCCTCTCTTTTGAAAGTCCTAGGTCTGACCGTGCACACAGTATAGCCACTACCAGGACTTACCCGATGATCTCAAGCATACTATCGGCGACCTACCAGAGGGATACCTCAAGTATTTTACAGACCAGTACCCTGGGCTGTTCTTCCACGTGTACTCTGTCATCACCAACTCAACTCTCAACGAAGAGCCCGTGTTTCGCTCGCACATTGATCGTACTGATTGACTCTGATCGCTACCTATTCGCCACCGTCTTGCATCCATTATGTCTTGCATGTATACATGTACATCTTTCTTCTTCCTTCAACCATTCTCCCTCACAGTTAACGCTCTTCTTTATGTACTGTATCATGGCGACCATAGTCCAAGACCTACGTGGAAGGACAAGTACATTTAGAGCGACTGTAGGAGGACATAGTCTGAGGCTTCAACAATGAGGCACGATAGATCCTCGCAGAAAATCTGCCACCGTGCCAGTGGCATCAACATTATCTCGGGGATAGGCGCAGAGCAAGTTGATGTGTCCCAGCGGTGGGGGTGGAATCCGTGTGTATCCACGGCTAAGTGGCGGGTTCCGGAAGCAGAGCTGAGTGTCTGCGTTTCTGAGCTTCGGGCACGCTGGCACACCAAGAGATGCAGCGCTGCTAGGTCTACTGCCAACGAACGGACCACCTGTTGCTTGGTATCTCAAAGAACAAAGGCGAGTAGGACGTCCCCATTGCCATGGGGGGCACAAAGATATTCGAGTTATGTGTGGTAGAAGGTAGCGCGGCGGGGCCAAGGCTGAGAAGGAAGATCCGAGAAGCATAGAGTGGGATATGCGAGCGAGAAGAGAAAGAGGACCTATGGTAACCGGAGGGAGGGATACATACTTCCAAGTTGTTGGCCGAATAGTCTCAGAGGTTTTGAGTGGGAATCAACATTGTGGGTAATGGCGTGGAGGAGAAAATCCCTTACGAATTTCGGCTCACTTTATTCGAGGTATGCACCCCAAGACTGGAAAGCAGCCCCGGGAATGATTTGCCCCAGAGGCATGCAAAACATGTGTGAGACCCCGACAGAGATACATTATAAATTTTGCAGGGGCAGCAAAGTAAACCTCGTACCATGTGAGCTCAGCATCTCGGAGAGGGAACGATACGAGCGATACGAAAGTATGACGAACACCGGACGAGTTGGATCGGGGGGAGGGGGGGGATGGAGAAAGGAAAGGGGTGGTGAGCCTACGTGTGCCAAGCTCATGGGTGATGGCGCGGACGAGGCGGTCGACCTCGTCGAAACAGAGGGAGACGCGGTGATACTATGGGAGTTGCCGTATTCTTGTCCACGTCCTCGCTCGCTGTGACCCGTGATCATGATGCGTGTTGTTAACAGGGTATTCAAGGGGAGAGGGAAGTGAAACCATGATTTAACGGCCTGATGGGGGAATGCAAAGCTGGCGCCCGGGCAGTTTTGGCGACCTCCAAGCAACGCAAAAGCGCGGGAATGAATGACGGAGGGAGAGGTAATGATTCCTTTCTGAGGCGGATGTTTTTTTTTTTTTTTTGAAAACGATGTATTTCTCAATACTAGTAAGTAGCTACCATGACTAAACTATCGAGAAAATACATGCCGCATGGCGGGAGACAGCTCATGTTGTGCGTTGTGCAAGCCGTCGCCGAAATGTCTGCTTCCTACTTTCAACAATGTGTCTAGTCACAGTAATAGCTGACTCGGAATCACTTTCCGGCTGCATTCCCGATTTTGGAACATCGATCCCGAAATTTGCATAATGGCCATTGGCCAACGTGTGCCTCACTTCGACTCAACGCAACGATACGACACAACGCGACGCGACACGACACGCGTCGTACAGGAGGGAGGAGATATGTCTCATCGTGACGCGGATAGCGGCGAGGACGAGAACGGAGGCTTCGCCCTATGCACAGTTTTCACGGTGAGTCGCGAGTCCCTCCTTCGAGTCCTTCCATCCGTACTCCGGTATCACCAACACCGTGACGAGTCGTCGCCTTCCTCATCGCTATCCTCCCAACAATTATTTTCCCCCTCACGATTCCCACCCATGTACCCGCATCGGTATACCAGGAACCTGCTCGTCCACCATCCAACTTGCCACCATCACCCGAACCCTCGATCGCAGTATACGAAAACATCGAAGGCATCAATTTTGAAAATCCCTATCACCACAGCTATCAACACGATAATCCGAGTCCATCCCAGTGGAGCACGATCTCTGTTCGGCTCGTAGGCAGCCACCCACTCTGGGGCCACTACCTGTACGTTTACATGCAGGTCAACATGAACTGTTCACCTTCCACTTCCACGTCTCATGCGCAAGTTCACACTTTTCCTATGACAGGTAGAATGCTGCGCGGTCGCTAGCTGGGTTTCTCCAATGTCATCCAGAGCTTTACGCAGGGCAGACCGTGCTCGAGTTGGGCGCAGGAGGTGGCCTGCCGGGTTTAATCGCAGCAAACTGCGGCGCGCAAAAGGTACGTGTGTCCCTTTTAAGCAAACTGAATGCGCCATTCTCCAACCACCAATCACTCTCTGGGTATGTAGGTCGTCCTCACGGATTATCCGGACCAGGCGCTCGTCGACAATTTCAACGTCGAGCAGAACATCGAGCTCGCGCGACGTGGCGCAGTTTGTGTGATGGGATACGTCTGGGGACAACCCGTCGATCCCCTCCGCGCGCTAATCCCAGATACCGCAGACCCAGACGCCCGTCCGCATAGGTTTTACGCTCTGGTCCTCTCTCGGATCTTATCTTCAATCATTCTCAGGTGCGGCCCCCACCTTTCCTCGTGTCCCGTTCCTTCTCGCGGGGCGACCAAACCTGACTATGGAAATCCGCGTATCTCTTTGTCTCCATGCAAAAAGCATCGGGTACTGCTCACAACCTGCGAGCTTGCCATCGCGCCAGGTGGATGCGTGCTCGTCTTTTACACCCACCATCGGCCGCATCTCGCCCAGCGCGACATGGCATTCTTCGATATGGCTCGGGAGTGCGGGTGGATGTGCGAAAAAGTGTTGACAGAGCGATTCCCGGTGCGTTTTTCTTGGCTGTTCGGAAGTCTCGTCTCTTCGTGCCACCTCAATGTTTCGTCATTGTCATTGTTTAGCCCATGTTTCCGGAGGACCCGGGTGAGGAGGAGGTGCGCTCGACCGTGCACGGGTGGAAGCTCACACGAGCGGGAGACGTTGGATGTGTATTTTTAGATTCAGTAGAATGAAAAGTAATCCTGTGCGGGGATGTGCACAGACGGACGAGAGCCGTCATGGACAGAATCGATTCATTGCGGAACGAGCATTTTTCCCGGGCGCTTAACCCCGGAATTATCTCCTGGTTATCGTGCGCTTGCCTGGACTTTTCAATTGACGCCCGGAATTGGAAGTCGCAAAGCGCTGGGGCAGAGGTCTAGCCGCAATTCAACCGCGCCCAAGCCTGATGAAGGTACCGTGTAACACCTGTCCCATCAGCACGATTTCGGTCCTCGCGATCTCCCCACTATCCCTGGTACCATGGCACCCCTTAGTTCGACACGAGCCAGCCGCAAGTACGTCGATCTTATCAACCGATCCTCTGGAAGCTTTGTAAATTGGGATGTAACAAGGCATCTAGAGGTGGGCTCGTCCGCCAGAAACACGTCCAGACTTATTGATCCGCCGATTCCGCCCTGTTTTCTTTTTTACGCGACCTTTTAAGGCCGGAGATTACGGGCAGATTGACCCAGAAACCGGTCAGTTCGTTCGCGAAGGCAGCATCTATCAAGATGAACCGCTGGCATCCATCGCGAAGGACTATCCTGCGAAGATAACGGAACCGGTCCACGAACTCAAGATCGACAGTAGCTCTGCCACCCGCATGAGCACGCTTCCGTGAGAACCAAGCCTGAGCGTGTTACTGCGTACAGGCATGCCACTTTATATATATACATCGTTCACACGCATTGCGCCAGGGATTTTCGCGATCTCAAAGACGTTGTTTACAAATGCCAGTGGAGGTTCAGGCCTAAGCGCGCGGCGTTCATGGTCATGCTCCGCGCCCGAAAGACCAACGTCCCGACGGCGCTCCTCAACATGGCCCTCG
>Ga0307510_10001576_pt1 | contig 25192 bp, 36 predicted proteins | sample 12_EM_MG_FD_207224 | JGI IMG/M metagenome (GOLD analysis project Ga0307510, IMG submission 207224) | Populus trichocarpa ectomycorrhiza microbial communities from riparian zone in the Pacific Northwest, United States - 12_EM | ecosystem: Host-associated > Plants > Roots > Unclassified | place... | reverse complement strand
ATGGCATGTGATAGTTGACTGCGGATTAGTCATGTGGTCCATCAGGTGACTTGTTAGGTGATTTGGTGACGGTCCGAGCGGCGCGTGAGGGAATGAGTGAGGGATGAGTGACCGAGAGCGCAAAATATATGGCGGAAAATTGGGGTGAGGGTTCAGGATCGTAACACACTGTATTGTCAAGCACGACTTTATCCACATCAGGACCGTCACATCCACCCGCGAGCACCGACAACCTCCCACAGACACCACTATCCCCAACCCCTACTCCCTTGAACATTACAGTAGCGTGTTCCCCGGACATCCCTCCGATGACAACGCCCTTACCAATGGAGATAGCTGAAGCACTTATGGAGCTACAATACCCAGACGACCCACTACCCACCCCCCAGTTATTAAAACGAGCCGCCTCCCCTTCACCTCTTACCCCGCGCAAACGCGCACATATCTCATACCCCTATTGTCTCAAATGCCATGACGAGACACCAGACCACCTGAAGGAGGACTGCCCGCTCTGGGTCTTCTGCAGGAGATGCTACTCCCCACTTCACGCTCACAAGGATTGCCCCACTCCCCATCGCAACTGCACTGGTATGACCTGCTTGGTGCCAGAAACGCACGTCAATTATGGGATGTTCTGCTCACGTGACAGTGGATACGAAACGTTAGCAGCCATATGGGCTAATGGACAAAGCAACCCGACACTCCATGCATACGACACACTAGGCGCCACATGGGAAGACATCGGTGATGACATGCTCATCGGCACTCTGGATCGACAATCCTGAAGTCACGTGGTAGTGACTTTCTAGGAAGGGTGTCATGTTATGTTCTTGGGCTTACGCAGGGTGCATTTTTCATTTTCCACCTGCTTACTAAGCCTTTCCCATCACGTGACCAACCACCTATCCACCTCGATCACATGACCAATCACCTGACTAGTCACCTGACCACCCACATGACCAGTCACATGCCATTCCAGTCACCTGCCCCTCAAAGTCACCTGTCCTATATCACCTGCTTCCAAGTCACCTGCGCTCCCTCACCTGACCTCACATGACCATATCCCTACCCCTGACTCGTCTCTATTTGCTTACCTTAGCTTCGCTTCCAGATTCTCGGCCCGCTTATTATATCTTCTACATAGCCTCGTTTTACGACTCATACTGACTCCCTTCTTGTTTCCTTCACACGCGAGTCAGTTCCGTAGTATATGACTCCATCTTTTGGACTATGACTTGTTACTAGTACAGGTACTCGTCGTATTAGGCCTGAGTCATACAGCCTCCTCACATGTATATAAACCCTGTGTTTTCCTAGAGTTGGGCCTTAAGCCTGACTTGGTTTAATCCCAAGTGTTGTAGCTTCCACAGCGCCTTCAGTTTTCCCCTGCACTTCGTGCAAGTCGTCTCGAACATCGTCGAGACTCTCCTCTACATCTTTCATTATCCCCACTAGTGTCTTGCATGCGTGCAGACCACTCATACCAGTGCATCCAAGGGTCAGCATTAGCCACCTGTTATCCCTTGAAGTACAAGTCCCGCCACCATCACAGAAACTCGTGCACGTCACACCTTAGGGTCCTTGGCCCTTAACAATATCGGTGTCATTGCTGGTGGCAGCTGAATGGGGTGGAGGAGCAGTGGCGGCCAGTCAGCAAAAAATATATGCAAATGAAAGAAATATACTGGTGAGTGTGAGGAGATGGCCCATCCAAGCAGACGGGGCCAGGGATTTGAGCAAGTTGAGGCGACGAAATTGTGCTGCTAAAGGGGGGGGGAGGGAAAAAAGAGAGGCACTCACCGGAATGCGGCAATGAAGTAGTGACGCAAGCATGAGAAATATGGGCCCGCTCCCCACAGTGAGGGAGCAAGCAGTCTCCCACAGAGGTAGAACCAATGGGGATGGGCACAGGTATAAAGGTAAGATTCAACCTGTGAGGGACCCGACATGTGTTTTCATGGTGATGAAATACTGAGATTGAGCATGAAAGAACACATGAAAGAGGCCTGAGGATGGAGAGGGCGATGCAGGTAGTGTGCAAGAGAATGTCGCAAGGTGAGGTGGAGGGGCAGGACAGCCGGGAATCAAGCGAATTGAGCCAGAGATCATCGATTGTCAGCAATAGGCGGGGACAGGGATGAAAAGAGAGGCACTCACCAGAATGCTGTTATGCACGGACTCTGCGTATTTGTAAGGACTTGCCTTGAGTACTTATGGGTAAGCGTTTAGAGTCTACCTTTAGTTATAAAGGTCGCACAGTTATGTTAGTGCAAAGCTAAGTTAAGACTAACTTAGATAGTATCGCAGACTCTAGGTGCTTGACTTAGAGTGCAAGGGAATTACTTAGAGGCTGGGAAGTAAGGGATCGCTCTAAGGAGCTTATGGTCCTGTATTGGTTTTACGAAGAAGACCAAGTCTGGAGAGTTGGGGCTCTTCAGGAGGTCTTATATACATGAGCTACCTAGTCATCTATCTAACGAGTCAAGGAATGCGCAGCAAGCCTTGGTAATGGATGAGTAAGTAGTTATTGAAGTAAACTATCATATGCAAAAGAGATTACAGTCCGCAGTAGAGAACTGCCTCACGCGTTAGAGATATACCGAGGGGTATGACTCTGAATGAGTTGCAGTGACTTGTACAGTATGGCTGATGTAATGTGTGGGAGTAGTGGTCAGAATAGGAAGGTACTGTGGCTGTAATGTAATTAGTACGTGTTAAGTGATAACTGCTATGTATCTAGATAACAGGTAAGTCCGAGAATGCGTGAAAGCGGTAACGCAGACCGGGTATTGTACTAATAAGGAAGGAGAGCTGATATAAGCGAATGCGCATCATTAAGTGGTACTTAACTGCGTAAATGCTTGATAAATCAAAGGAGCTGTAACAAATGCAGTGACAAAGTACTGACACAACTGCGAGAAATATGGGTCCCCTACCGACAGGGAGGGAGCAATGGGGACGGGCACAGCTGCAATGGTCCAGATTCGACATGTGAGGGAGCCAACATTGAGGGAAGGAGTGGCTGTGCACATGGCAAAATTTGATGACAATGCAACAGTGAGAAATAATGCAAGACTGTATGGGGACGATCGAGAGAGGGCACTGGGGGAAAGAGCGGGCACGGGGTGACCTGGAGCTGAAAGGGAAAAAAAAAAAACCCCCCAGGAGGGATGTCAGCACACAGAGACAGAAAGCAAGAACTCGGGTCACTGACTGCAACAGCAAGGACAGGCCTGCAAGAGTGAGAGGTGGTTCCACACACAGCAGGCAGGGGTGACTGGGAGCTGAAAGGGAAAAAAAAAAATCCCCCAGGAGGGATGTCAGCACACAGAGACAGAAAGTGAGAACTCAGGTCACTGACTGCAATGGCAAGGACAGGCCTGCAAGAGTGAGAGGCGGTTCTGCACACAGCGGGCAGGGGTGACTGGGAGCTGAAAGGGAAAAAAAATCCCCTAGGAGGGATATCAGCACACAGAGACAGAAAGTGAGAACTCGGGTCACTGACTGCAACAGCAAGGACAGGCCTGCAAGAGTGAGAGGTGGCTCCGCACACAGCAGGCAGGGGCGACCAGGAGCTGAAAGGGAAAAAAAAAAATCCCCCAGGAGGGACATCAGCACACAGAGACAGAAAGCGAGAATTCGGGTCACTGACCACAACAGCAAGGACAGGCCTGCAAAAGTGAGAGGGGGCTCAGCACACACAGGCAGAAAGTGAGAATTCCGGTCGTGCAAGAGAGGACAGCCCGGGGAGAGTGACATCACATGTGAGGTCAGGACAGAAATGAATTTTTGTCTGGCGGTGTGCTGGCTGAATGGGGTGGGTTGAGTGCATTGCCATGGGGCAGAGTGGCTAGTCAGCAAAAAAAAAAAGTGAGTCGTCACTCGTTTGAAATCGAAGAGGGTGACTCAACACAAGCTCAAATGGCACCTGGAGAACATGTAAGCTGCCAAGCATGGCATCAGGGATGGGGGCAGTGAAAGGTTGTGATTTGACCTGGTCGCAAGCTGGGAAAGCGAGTGAGTGTGGCAGCACTCACCGGGCAATGCTTGTGGTTAGAAGCAAAAAAATGGCCACTTGCGCAGTGTGGCAATGGGGATGGGGGTGGTCCGGCACTCCATCAAGCAGAAAATTTCAACAATCACAATTATAAATTTCAGTCAAGTAGGGTAAGTCTGCCTAATTGGGAAGGGGAATGGATACAGATCAATTATACTCAATCTCCTCATCGCCGTTGCTGTTGCCATTGCTGTTGCCATCCTCATCCCCCTCCCCACCCTCATCACCTTCATCATCATCATCAGGTTCACTTCCTATTATTATATTGCCAAAGTCACTTGAGTCATCCTCTTCAACTGCACCATTATGGCATCTATAGCTCTGCTTGCCACTGAGATGATCTCTAAGACATTCCTTGGTGGCCCAGTCACCTACAAACGGCTTAAGATACAAGTACTTTGACCTCATCTACAAAATATGTGTCAGCATTGCAAGAATCAGATAGGAAAACTACTCACCAAGTCACAGAGACAAGCAATCTTGGCTGTGTCTTGACATGGCCAAGGGGTGCTGGCCTTGATGTGTACAACTCCTGCATAGTGTCTGATATTGTTCTATAACAATCATGCTTCAGTTATGGTATGCTTTTCAAGAAAAAAAAAAAAACCTTACACGAAAGTTGAGGTACCTCCCACAGTTATGTTCAAGGCCCATTGCATATTGGAGGTTGCCAATCTTGGCTGGATGTTTGATTTGAAGATCTTTAGTGGGAACCAAACCAGCACCAACTGCTACTACCAGTTTAGCTTGTTCAAGCTCCCACTTTGCAATAGCAAGCTGAACTAAAAAATTAAAATTAAAATAAGATTTTTGATGTGTGCACAAAACAAGGAAACAGGTACTCATGATGCAAGTTTACCATTTTGGAAACAACATTAGGATCCACAACAGGCCTTGCAGGGCTTGGATCCTGAGGGGCCACAGAAACCATGGCTGCAGGGGCACCATTATCTGTTGGAGCGTTAGTCATGAGTGGTAGTAACCAAGTGGGCATACCATTTTCTGGGGTGGTGACAACAGGCAGGGCACCTGTGGGCATGCATCTCACTGAGGTTGAGGCAGGTGTGGGGGACAAGGGACTTGCTGATGTCATCGCTGGAGGGGGGTTCTTCTTACCTGAAGTGGTGCAGTTCCCAGAGGTGGCAGATGACAACTTCTGGGCCAATTGCTGCTCAGCAAAAAGAGCCTTCTCCATAGGTTTTTTCAACCTGGTTCCAGTATCACAAGGCATTAGATGTTCTATTGAACAGTCAGACCATAAGCCAGAATGGAGAAAGAGGGGAAAACACACCAATGAGTGTGATGTGTGATGATGAGATGGGTACCCATGATGCACCAATGCCTGACCTTATATAGCCCCCATCTCACCAGCTAGCAGATGAAAAATTCCGCTCTTAGGATATGTGTGCCGTCTCATTGACAATGTCCAAATTGCCACTGCATTGAGTTGAACTTTTGACAGGAGGATGGAAAATCGACAATCAATCGTGAGCTTGAGGATGGAAGAACACGTTGAAGTGAGTTGAACTTTGTTTGGTTGTTAAGGCTGCAATGAGCCTTGATAGTACGACTTGTACTAAGAGTTCTTCTGGTGGCGAGTTATCAAACAAGTAGAGTTCTCTAGTGCTGCTAGAGATGACTCAGAGTGTGCTGGGTAAACCGGTAGAGGGGCTATGAAGGGATTGACAACGGTTGTATTGGAAACCAAGTCAAGCTTAGGGCTTGACTGTCGAAATACTGAGCACTTATATACAGGCATGTCTGCGCACGGACCAAGACTACTAGGACAGGTACTACTAGTAGTGGTGGAGCTTATCTGTATCGTCATGATATCCGCGGACAAGTGCTGTGGTCTGTATGAGTGTTACAAGGGGGATGAAGCAAGAGCGAAATCATATGTCAGAGGATTGCCTAATCTATCCTTAACTGGGTACTAGTAATGACAGGTCATTTCAAGAAGGGAAGTATCATCATGATGCGATCATGACGACGAGATTTGAGATTGATCCGAGGCAATCTGGTTGCCGCGCGTCCATTACGGTCTAATGGGTGTCTGAAGTAAGCAGCTACCCTTTATGGTAGTCAGACTTAATGGTGACCCAATTAAGGGCCATGTCGCTATCCACATCTTCTGCGGAGCTGTGCGTGGATGAGGGATTATCTGCGGACTCTCCTGAAGAGGTCGACTGGTGGCCCTGACTCTGGGGCGAGGTGATGGCTGTAGGCGATGAGGCAGCAGGCATGATTGACTGGTAGCTGCCTTCTCTACTGGTGCGTTGGCGTATTGGCGCAGATGAGGGACTAGTAGGTGACAGGGAATGCTTGCGGGATATAGGACTGCTGGGCTGGGTGAGGTATGCTTGCCAGGGTTCGATAGGGGACTCTTCTGGGGATAAGGTATGCATCTGGCCTCCGGGGGCATCAGGTTCATAGTGCGTGACTGGTTCTGGCTCTAAAGGCGGTGCGTCCTCCATGGGACTGTCTGGATCTTCCAGCAGGTTCTCTATTGGAGGTGGCTCTTGGTACATCTCCATTGAGGAGTACTCCCTATGATGGATGTTCCAGGGGATGGGAACAAGGGGTTCGACTGGTGGTTGGATTGGCGTGAGCGGGTGTGTAGTGGCATCTTTGGGTGGGCTACTGGGCGGCAATGGCGGTAGGACTGGTAATGGCTTGGCTAGGGGTCTCGGGGTGGATGCTGAGGGGTACGAGGGAGGTGAAAAATAGGGTGGATTGTAACATTGGTCGCCCAAAAAACATGGAAAACATCACATGACCCGTGGTACTGCTACCCTTTCACGCTGAGCTGATGTCGACCCTTCATGTCACACAATAAGCTACCAGCTGCCAGAACAACTCCAGTACATTCTTGATGCCATTGTGGGTTTTCGGGTTTCTATGCAATTTCTTCAGGCCGCTGGTTATGAGCCGTCCAACTTGAGATGGCGGTAGTACTGGCATTCTGCCACCCAACTTCATCACACCTCCCCTGATGATCGTCTTTGTCCATTTCAAGTCTTTGACAACCCTCTCATACTGGATTTTCTTTTTTCATGTAAGTTTTGTGCATTCTGCACCAACTGGACATCCACGTAGTCTGACTTTGTCTTGGCCCACTCTGACTCTTAGATTATCCTGTCGATGCCAGCATCACAGAAACACTGAAGGCAAAAGCCAAAGAAAGTCCTGTGTGATTGTGGATGCAATTGTCTAGTGTTTCCCAAGACGATGTGGGATCACATCATTGCCACTATGATGCGGGGTGAATCCAAATCCCATCCACCTCCCAAGCAGCGTCGCATTGCCCCTCTTCAGGCAGATGCCAGCTCTTCCTCTAGTGGCCGTCCCCAATTCCACACACCCTCATCCAAGTTCAATCCCTCCCTGCCATTTTTTGATCCACCAGCGGCTTCAACAAATCTACCTCAATCGCCAGGGTATACATGTTCTATACCATCCAGTCAATTCATCAACGATGTCCTTCTAAATCTCCATACTAGGACATGCCGAGCTATCGATGAAAGCGATAATGAATCTGAAGACGCTCTTGATGGGGATGCAGCTGAGGCTACTGACCCTACCGGTCCTGGAACTGATGGCCTCTGGAATGGAGAGGACATTGACATGGAAGACAAGGTGGACCTGCATGAGGGCATCGTCCCGGATTCAGATATTTTGGTTGAAGAGTTTCTTGCGGAGGCCAAGGAACTTGGTAAGTCCAAATATTATTTATTGCATACTCTGTGAGTCACCGGCGTTTTTGTGCTCTAGCAAGGTCTTCTATCTCAGACCATGATCTGGATATCCTGCGTCCATTTGTGATGATGCTCAGGAACAATCTAACCGCCTTGTCCTTTGATGAAATGTCGTACACCTTTTCCAATGCAGGCATGGAGACTCTTGCCAAGACATGATCCCATGCCTGGTATCTCTCCCGCTTCAAGCCCATTAAACTTGAGTGTTGTGTCAATTCATGTGTATGCTTTACTGGTCTGCACGCTGGCCTTAATGAATGCCCAAGGTGCAAAACGTCGCATCTGAACGAGTCTGGCGAAGCAAGGCGAACATTCTCTTATATGCCCCTCATCCCTTGTCTCTGCGCGTTCATGTTGAATCGTGCCTACACCACTTGTCTCCAGTACCATGCTGATGAACATGCCAAGACCCGCCAAAATGGAATGACAACGGATATCTTCGACGGACTTCATTATCACTCGCTTCTTGGAGAGCATGTTGTTGCTGGAGACCAATGTCTAGTCCACCATTACTTCTCGGATCATCGTGACATTGTGCTCAGCTTCGCCACTGACAGCTTTGCTCCCTTTCAAAAAGTGGAAGCAGACCACGTGGATCCTCCTCATCTTCAATTACAATCTCCCTCCAGATCAACACTTCCAGCAAGACAACATTCTTTGTGTTGGGATCATACCTGGTCCAAAGAAGCCATGGGATGCAGACTCGTTCATCTATCCTCTTGTGCAAGAACTTCTCGAGCTTGCAGTTGGTGTGTCTGCATATGATGCCCTCTCTTGCAGTGTCTTCGCCCTCCATGCTTATCTTATCACAGCCTTTGGTGATATTCCTGCCGTTTCCATGCTTATAAACATGAAGGGACACAATGGCACAAGTCCCTGTTGAATGTGTGAGATAAAAGGTATTGGCATCCTGGACTCATGAAACAGAATGCTCTACGTGCCACTGTCCCACCATGGTTATCCTTGAGCAACTGATGTTATCAAGTATCACCCAGAGGAGTTACCACTGCGCTTGCATGACAGATTTATGGTGCAGGCCAAAACAGTGGAGTCTGTGCCCACAGAAACACAATGAGAGGAGCTTGCAAAGGCATCTGGCATCAAAGGGGTCCTGCTTCTCAGTGATCTTAGGTCCCTGAGGTTTCCCCAGTCATTTCCATATGACTTTATGCATCTGATCTGGGAAAATCTCATCCCAAACCTTGTCCTCTTCTGGTCTGGTCGCTACAAGGGAATGGATAACGGTCAGCCCTATGTCCTGGAGCCACATATTTGGCAGGTCATTGGTGCTACGTCTGCAGAAGCTACAAAGATGATACCTTCATCATTTGGTGCGTCCATCCCCAACCCAGCAAAAGATTGTTCATATTTCACATCTTTGATGTGGTCTGTGTGGTCTCTGTTCATCGCCCCCACTGTGCTTCAAGATCGCTTTTCCGAAGCATGGTATTACAAACATTTCTGCTCCCTTGTTAGAATCCTCAATCTGTGTCTCCAGTCCAAAATCAGCAAGAAGGATATCGATGAAATCGAGTCGGGAATTCGTAGCTGGGTGGTAGATTATGAGTGGTGCATTCCCCCCTTTTGTTTCTGGAACATCAAAGGCTGAGTCGATTCACACATCCAGCCTCTACTACCAACACATCCCTGAACGACTCCCAGTGTGCCCGCTCACCATACATGCCCTGCTCCACATTCCTGACCAGATCAGATGGATGGGACCATGCTGGACAACATGGGCTTTCCCCATCAAGAGGCAATGCGGGTACTTTCAACATAGAATCCAGAGTCGATGAAACCTATACGTGAGCATGGACAAACACCTGACTGATCTGTCACAGCTCTGGCAAATCAAGCTTTTGTACAATCTTACTGACAAGCAGCTTGGGAAACCTCCAAAGTACCCCTCTTTGTGGACAAAAGTGCTTGAAGATTGTAAGTTGTGTCTTAGTATCTTTACCCTAATCTAAAGACCATTCATTGCAGACCCGCAATACAAACTTGTGGCCCCAAAGCTAATGAGTTCCATTGATGGTGCCATTTGCAAAGTCCTTGTGAGTGGTTTGGCAACCTGGTTCGATGTCTTGTCACGGGTCGCCAAGAAAATCATTCCAGAAGTCATCAAGCAGTGGGGCAAACTTTGTCGCCTTGAAGGTGGAGATATCATGCACGCACATAAGATCATTTCCCGATGCAGGGATGGCTGAGATGCATCATTTGTCCATGTGTGTGATTTTTTTTTCTGGAAAATACTCAATTTCTACCTTTTGCCCAATAAATAGTATGAGCAACTCATCAATTGAAACCAGCACTGTCGAAACCTTCCTGAAGTTCTTGAGTTACAAATGTTTTACAGGCAACTCCAGTACATTGTTGTCATTCCCATTCCTGAAAGCAATGAACTTCAAACAAAGAAGCCCGAAAGTCTTTGTCTCACAGTTATTTGGAGCATTGATACTGATTTCCCCAATGCTCATGGAACACTGCCCATTCCGTTTTACTTGCAGACTGGGGCCTTGGACCTTGTTGACGTTAAATGTATCCAGTGCATTGTTGGCTGTGTTGAAGACTGGGGGAGATGGGGGTTGGTTGACCACAGTGGTCCGCTGGCACATGCAGTATTCACAGATATGGATTAGTTGACAGCAATATGACTGAGCAAGTGCTTTGCACAAATGCACTTGCTCTGAGAATTGTACCATGTTTTTGCCTGCATTGGTGCATCATGCATTATTTGGTCCTGCCAAGCATTACCATCAATGTTGAGTGCCTGCGTGCTGCCTTTTGAACAACGTCCCACCATCTTCTGACACCACCAACAATGCTCATTCCTACCGTTTTTTTTTTCTTCCTAATCACATTTTGGATTGCAGCCTACATTTTCGAAACGCACGTAGGTGCCTGGGCCCACACAATTGTAGTTGAGGCCGCAGTGGAGGTCATTGAGGAGGTCATTGAGCTGGCCCACCAGGTCGCCGTTGAAGGGATTGCAAGGTGTGCCCCCCCCCTTTTTATTTATTTTTCTCTCTCCACTGACTCTCCCCAGGGCAAACGCAGAACTGGTTGTCATTGCTACCAGGATCCCCACAGACCCCAACACCATGGAATTCTGCTGCATGGGAGATGCATTCGTGTGTCTTGTTTCAATCTTCGGTAAGATCGTCACCCTCGGCATCATGATTTGTGTTCTAAAATATGTGGTATGTTTTTTTTTTTTTCCTTAAATCCTTCGCTGACTGTGTGCTACATAGCGTGTTGCTTTAGCCCCGAATGTGCACACTTAGGTGACGATGGAATCGCCCCACATGGCAATGGCAGCAGTGCTGATGACAACGATGACAACAATGGTGATAACAATGATGACAACAGTGACCCCCCAACAAGGACCTACAAGTGGCAACAACAGCAATGGCGATGACAGCGATGTGTGTGCGACGACGACAGCAGCGGCAAGTGATGCATGGGCGATGACAGTGATGCGTGGGCGACAATGGCGACGTGTGTGCAATGACGATGGCAGTGGCAAGTGATGCGTGGGTGGCGGTGGTGGTGAGTGACACGTGGGCGGCAGCAGCGGCGATGTTGGGGCCCAGACATCTGTACATATATTCCATACCACTCAGGATCGGAAATTCTCAGTTTTGATTCATGACTTTTTGTGTGATTTTTGAGTTGAACTTGTGTGATTTCTAAGTCAAATGTTGTCATGAAATTTCACCATCTTTTCTCTTAATATTTCACACATAAAACCTATTAAATTCAGTAGGGTTTGACTTTTTATCAAATGACCTAATTTCAGTGATTTTTGTGCAATTTTTCAGTCAGAAGTTTCAGCAGATTTTCTTGTGAAAACATTTGCAAGGAATTTTCCAGATAAACTGTGTTATTTCCGCATTTGCATGCCAAATGGCGGGAAATTCCAGGGGTTTCATCTTTACAGTGCAGCGGGTTCAGAGTCAAGTCCACAAGGGAGGATCGGATCTTGAGCTTGAACGTTTGAACGTTTGCAGCCTTCTCCACACATGCACAACATACAGTAGTAATGCAAAGACTGTTAGGGGAGCATGTTACAGGCTTTCTTGCTCAAGTACAGCCTGAGTATGTCCCCCACTTCCTGAATGTCTGGATATGTTTTTCACATGTTATTTTTGTGTTTTGAGCCTCTACACTGGCAACCACTCCAAGTTTACAGCCCTCCCTTTGAAAATGTGTGTTTTCTGTGTTGTTGATGCTGAACAATATTTCTAGGTCACCAATGGCTATCTACGAATGAGATGCAATCTCAATACTGGCAGTTTCTATTGCATCTGTATTGGTGTTCTTGGGACAGCGAACCAATGCAATCTCATATCTATGTGGTCGCCCTCACCTCATGGCAGCTGTGGTACCCAAGGAAGATTCCCCCAGGAAATGTGACTTGTGGGCTGGGCTACTCATTACTTGGGTGATTATCAATTATTGGCCAAAAAGAAAGCTATGCTAATTGCGACTCAGTACTAATCACTGCACCCCACTGCACTTCTTGCCAGCCGATTTGTTCCTTCCATTTCCTCTGCGATCATATACTAGTATTCATTCCTCCAAGTCACCATTCTGACAGCTACCACTGACTTCGTTCCTTTATGCAGGGTACTGGCGAGATGTTGTAGATGACCAAAACAAATACACTAATGAGTTCCACAGCTGCAACGAGCTGCTGGACCATTCAATTCAATGATCCAGCGATGCTTGTGAGCATGAAGCTTCTGGAGCTCTATCAGCAGGATGGCCATGTGGTGTTTGGGGATACTTTCTATGAGCGACATTTGGGCTAGCATGAGGGAGATCTTCCTTGCAATCTGCAACTAGTAGAAAAAGCACAAATTTATATTGATCTGATGTGATGGGCTGTCGTTTCGCCTTCACATGTAGGGTTATCGCCTTGCCCTGTGGCATTCCCATTGTGCTGGAAGATCATAATTAGTTGTGTTTGTGATTGAAATTTGGTTTCTACATAAACATTAGTCTACTATGGTGTTATTACCATCTATCCAGGCTCCTAACCAGCCATCTGGGCTGGTTATGCCCAGTCCTAGTAGCGTAGCATACAAATGCTTGTAGTAGCTGTGTGTAGATCAGAGCTATTTTGGGCTATGCAGAATCTGATTAGGTCAACCAAGAACTTTAGTTTTGCAGCAACTACTGTAGCTACAGCTTTAGGGGTTACAAATGCCCATTCACCCACCAGCCCTTGTGGCTGACATTTTGTGCCTGGTGCACAAAACTAAAGTTCTTGGTTGACATAATCATATTCGGCATAGCCCAAAAATAGCTCTGATTGGCTACACATCTACGCTCTATGCTACTAGGATTGGATGTAACCGTAACCAGCCCAGGCTGGTTAGGAGCCTGCCATCTATTGTGATAACTCCACACTCACTCATTATGTATTTGGGAGGTGTGTCATGCTCTCACAAACAGATCGGGACAGCCGACATGCTAGTAAGGTCAAATATGAACAATGTGGAAAAGTTAGGCACTGAAGAGGAAGATTGTGATAATTTCAGCAAGGAAGATCACTTCACCTTGTATTACACAAGGAAAAAGGTGAGGGACCACTGACCTAATGGTCCCCAAAGTCAACCAAGTATCATTGGATTTGGTGTCTGATCTTTTTGGACAGAGCATGGGTAGGGATTTGGATGTTCAGGGCACAGTGAAATACTCAACTTGAAGCCTCTACTGCTACCGATGGAGGCAAGGACACAATAACACACTGTAGTGATAATAGATGTGAAACATGAAATGGACCTGCAATAGGGGTCGCCTTGATAAGCTTCCTTCACAGCCACCACCACCTGCCAGATCTGGTGCTGGGATTGCATGGCCAGTGGCATGACCCTGTCACTCGGTTTTGTCAGTTTGTTGTCATCATATCGCAACAAGTCATCTGACATAGGAAAAGTGGACATGCAATTTAATTCCATTCTGGACGTTCCTGTCCCCAAATCAGTGGGGATTTCCAATCCACTACAACAAGGATGCGTCAACCAGCTGGGGGCCGATTTTGTCTGAGCGCTCCTTCAGCAACAAGGTCACCCAATGCATTTTCTGGATTTCCAGTGCCCTCTTTCCAAAGTATCGCTCACTTTCAAAGCCCCACTGATCGCTTGCCCACACCCAGTTGCCGAGCCCATCCATGTATATTGCTAGCTCTGTGTCTACAACCTCACTGAATTTCAGAATTTTGTTCTCATAAATGTCCATCCACTTTGCTTCGAGCTCCTTGTGATAATTGTAAACCCAGTCCATGGTGCCTTGGACATTGGTCTTGTTGTGGTGCATGACAATGGTAATGATATTGTGGTTGTCATCACCCTGCACTTGCTCCAAGTTGTACGAAGCGATGTCCTGCTCTAATTGTTAACTTTGTTTCATGGTCTGTAGTATCTCGACCCACATTACCAAGCAGGATCATGTCAATAGCCAAGATTGACAACTTGTTGATGACAGGGTGGCAGACTGCCTCATCAATAAGGTTCTCCAGACCCGTCTCTAGGATTGCAAATGACAGCTTGGCTCTAATGGTGTCTCTTCGCACTTCCAGGTACTCATCAATGGTCCGAATATGCTTGTGCATGCAGTCAGCGGCCTGCTGGACAACTGATTGCATGTAAGTGCCAAAGGTCTCAATGAACCATTTCTGTGACCCAGGACTTGCACTCTTGATTGCAAGTTCCCAAAACCTAGGTTGATACCCATGGTCAATCCATATCTCTTACTGTTGCTGTCATGGCTTACTGTCTTGTAACTTCGCCACCAACCCATTCACCCTTGGGGTGAGGCTTGTGTGGGTTGCACAAGGCATCCATTGTTAAGGTCCAAGGGCCTTAAAGACGCGACGTGCGTGAGTTGGTTTGGCGACAACTGGGATTGCTCAGTGGGGTTTCCTCCTGAGGCAATAGATCACGTGAGTAGCGTGGTACCGATTGGCTACGCAGTATAATGAGTAAGTCCCCGATGATAAGGGCAACTCCTAAGTGTTCTGATAGATGATGAGAGGGAAGAGCTTCAAGGCTTTGAAGCGACTGAGGGTTCAAACTGGTGACTCTTGGAGTCCTGGGTGGAAGCTACAAGTCTTGGATTGAAAACCAAGTTAGGCTTAAGGCCTAACTGCTAAAAGTACGGGCGCTTATATACAAATGAGAAAGTAACGGGTCACAGAGGTCACAGAGAAATATGGAAATATTCACTAAGGTAGATCATGACGTGGCAGTTCTAAGTATAGCTCCATCATGAGCTGGCAACTGCGGAGTGGAGCATCATGAGCTGGCAATCCCAAAAGGGTTAAATAGTAATGCTGTGGAATGCTGCGGACTGCGGAGTGATGGCATGTGATAGTCGACTGCGGAATGGTCAGGTGATCCATCAGGTGACTTGTCAGGTGATTTGGTGGCGGTCCGAGCGGCGCGTGAGGGAATGAGTGAGGGACGAGTGACTGAGAGTGCAAAATAAAATGGTAGAATATTGGGGTAAGGGCCAGGATCATAACATCCATGATAATGTTGGCCATAACCTGGACATCATCCTTGTGCGAGACATCCGAATACTCGTCATAGACGAAGAACATGTTCATGAGGTCGCAACCTGTGTGCAGATGTTCTTCAAGTCAAGGGTCAGCAGAGGCATTTCTGTGGCCCTGGCAGGTGCTTACCCTTGCTAAGCAGAGGATACACAAGGGATGTGAGGAGATCTAGCCATGGGTGAGTGAAAGTCAGGCTGCAGGGAACATGGCAGCATGTACTGAAATTGCAATGGTCATAGGCCTCTTGAGCTTTGGGACTGAAGGCCCCAAAACTTCTTGCCCATGCTGCTGATGCTGCCTTCACCTCAGGGTAGTGAGGGTTGAGATGGCGGGGCTATCTCTAGCTTGTCAAGTTGTCGGGTATGCGATACCTGTTGGACATACCAGTGGTCGACATGCCGGAATCGAGGTATGAGCAGCAGATATTCCAAGTGGGGCTGAAAGCCTGGGGGTGGAGCACCCATGTCTCATAGTGGATTTTCTTTTATCCGCCAGAGTGGGTAGTCCTCAAAGATAACTAAGCCTAAGCCGGCAAATCAATACTACCCGGATGCTCAATACTGACTTGGTTGAGAAGGTACACAGGGGTGCCACCTATCCCAATGTATGATCATGATCACGGACCATGATATGCCTACAAAGAGAGGAGCGCTTCCATGGTACCACTGGCACAGGTATCTTGTGTCCCGAACTTTATCTGAAGCGTTCACACCCATATTAAGGATGTCGTAGTGTTTGGGGTCCTCTCCCCCTAGTCTCCAGGCACTGGCACCACTCTTCCCCTGCCTATCCCAGCTTGATCGGGTCAGAATATCACCCATTGTTGGGAATGGCTGGGTCTCACACCGCTTGACTGGACAGCTCATGTTTGGTTGCAGCACCATACAAAATGGGTTATATATAAGACCCATTCACCACATGTATGCCATTGATTAAAATTGAAACTCATCAAACCTTGCATAGGTGTGGGGATTCTCAAAACTAAACTATGGACCACACCAACTTCCTTTACCAACTTGGATCACTTCACCTCCAAGTCAGCATATTGAATAAGTGCTAGGGCAGCCCTGGACCTTGGCTCAATTTGACATCTGAAAGGCGCTGGGTGGCTGATCATCTATGTTAGCTCCCACAGTTCTGAGCTGCAAACAGAGACAAGGTGACAAACCAGACAGGACCAAGCTTGAGTTTGATCTTGGGAGTGATTATGTTGCCATGGTCATCAACTGCCTTTGATATGTTGTAAACCAACAGGACAGAGGCGATTGATATCTAAACTGTGTCCAAGGCCATGCTCTTTCCAGCACAGGCGCTACTAGTCAGTGCAATAGAGTACTTTTGTAACACAGACATATGATGATGTCATTTTCTCTTGGGTTCAGGTTCTGGGGTTTGCGCTAAAGGTGGCAGGCAGCAGCTGGAAACTGGGATTGTCGATTGGGGTGTGGGTCTGAGTGTATTTGGTTGTCAACAGACGTATTGGAATATCTGTACCATCATTATATCCTTGTACTTCAAGTTCTTGATAAATATGCTAGACCATATTCTCTCCCCGGGCTGTCTTGCAGCATTTCTCTACTTAAACCTGTGTCAGTTTTGAGGTCAAAGGGTCATATTTCATGGAGCTTTGATTTGAGCAGCTCTGCAATATGAATACATTCTGTGTACAAACCCAAGCAGAACTCAAAGTTGGATTTGACAGCTGATCATGCATTCGGATGTGCTCATTAGCAATGGTAATCATCATGTTCAACTAGATAGCAGTTGACACCTCTTCTCATGTTTGACATATGGCATGGATACATTGGCTATTGCAGTTCAACACCATATTGTATCAGCGAGTTTTTGCATTTCCCTCATATGTTTCCAGTCCTCTGATAATCGAACCTATTGTCTGCATGCTGCTTAGGCTGCCAGCGCTTCATCCATGGGTGTAAAATGTGACCATGGTAATTGTGTGTTCCATTTGAGAACACTTCGTGCTCTGAATCATACATTCCAGATATCAACATGATGCTCACATGGGCTGTGTCTTGGGCCCTCCTCTAGCAGCAGTACGTGTCACAACATTTCATGTGTTCCTGAGTTCCTCAACTATCTGCCCCAAGTAGAAATAGCCACAATCATGATAACTATCATGTGTCTCCAGGCACAACAATCCATTGCCTCCCTGACAAGGTTCTCCTCAAGATATTCGACTCCTTTCGACAAACCTTTCAATGTGGCCATGACTATGAGAAGGCTTGGAACAGCAACAAAGGCTGGTTCAAGCTTGCACACATATGCCAAGAATGGCGACAGGTTGTGCTCACCTTGCCTTCACGTTTGCACCTATGGCTTCTCTTCACAAAGCACAGATCTGGAAGAGCGACCATGATAAGACGTCTCCCTCCCCTTCTGATACTTGTTGATTATAGGTCTGGGGCCTGGTTTGCCAAAACACAGATTCGCATGATCTCTGCTCTTGCATATCCCGATTGCATGTATGGGATCACCTTCAACATATACTACAGACAGTCGAAACACCTCTGGAAGCTGTTGGCGGCAATGGACCAACCTTTTCCCGCATTAGAGAGCCTAGAACTTCGTTGTTGGGGCTCTCTAGAATGCTACTCTCCACCTCTGTTCCTTTCAGTGAAGGTCCCACACCTCCGAAGTCTTGAGTTCATTGGCCATGTCCCCCAGCTCTGTCATGTACTACCATATGTAACATCCCTAGTTGACCTCACTTTGGGCCTTCATACAACCATTTTTTCGCTATGCAACACCCAGCTTCTTGTTCATCTGCAAGGCCTGTCCTCCCTGCGTTGCCTCAAAGTGGAAGCTTGGGACGGTGAGCTGCTAGACCACCCTGGTGGGAGGGAAGATGTTCTTTTCTCTACGCTGATGTCTTTGTCCTTTGCTGGTCCTGTGGACCTATTGGAGGTGTTTATGGCTGGCCTGGCAGCACCATCCTTGCAGGAACTCTGCATTTCCATCTTTGGCACCTGTGTCATCCCCCCACCTACGCATCTCACCTCATTTATCTGTAACTCAGGAAGAAAGTTTTTCTCTGCACAAATAAACACCCTAGGACATGGAATAAACCTTGTCATATCAACACATTCCCATTCTACTGTTGATCTGCCCTTTAAAATCATCACAAGTGGGATGTGTTCGATCCTACTGATGGGTGACCTCTTCTCTGAAACACTTGCAACTGTTGAAGACGTTTTCCTTGTGTCGCCCTTTTGCCTGGAAAGTCTTATATTACCCATTCAAGACACTTTTGACAGCTACACATTCTTCATGCCCTTCCATGATGCAAAGATACTACAAGTTTCCCCTGGAATCAAGCTGAAAGTCATAGAGATGTTTCATAAAGAGGAGTTATCCCTGGACCTCCTACCCACACTAGAAGAGATCAAGTTGAATGCGACAACGCCTTCGTGTACACCAGTCTGAATTGACAAGAAGGAGGTGGTGCCAGTCCTCAAGCTGTTTAAGCCATTTGTGGATGCATGGCAAGAGGCTGGTCAACTTGTCAAGGTTCATTGGAATACAGATCAGAGGCTCCCGGGATATTTTTGCAACACAGACATGTGAGCACATCATTGTATTAAACTTCCTTCACAGTAGGTTTCAGCAGGTCATGTAAAAAACAGGTTGTGGCAGCCGGGATTTGGGAGCGCCAGCTGAATGGGGAATCTCATGTATGGGATGTCATTTGTCCCTATTCAATTGGCAGCATTACTATTGTGTCGCACATCTGGGGAAGAGGGGGGGGGGTAGTTTTGAGTCACAGTGGTTCTAGAGCTTTGGGAAGAAGCCCTTCAGAACTACTGTCATTATTGAGCACAGCGGCACACTGCATACTCTAATGCAAATGCAAGCACAGCCTGTTTCCTCTCACCAGGATACACATCTGGCTGTGATTTGTAGCACAGGCTGCCCCATCATCAGTGTGCTTCGTTGTATGTAATTCAATGGTAACCGAATTGTGTGTCGACTAGCATATGATCAGAGGTAGCGGTGTTGGAGGCAGGTTAATTGTGCACTTGGTGCCTATACAACCACAATCATACACATGCTTTGCTCTTCTGCCTTTGACATACATCCTCCTTGACACTGGGCCTAAGTGTCATCCGATTATCTGACAGGCGGGCAGCCTTGTCCTGCAGCTATGGCCTCCTATGTCATTCCCTTTCTCCTTCTGTTTCTTCTTCGTTGTTGGGTAGCCAGATGGGCTTGTGCAGGCCAAGGGCACCTGAGCCCTAGCTAAACAGCCATATATATTCAAGTTAGCTGATGAAGGAATGCTATTAGCACTGTGCAACTGAAGTGTGCCTGGATTTGAGTACAGAGAGAGCATCTTAGTCACAGTGGTTCAAAACATAAATTATAAGTTTTTTTGTGGCAATTTTACCAAATTGCAAGCTGTCAAAACTTAACATCACCAAAGCTCATTATTTTCATTCGGCCTGATTTTGTTATGCACCCCAAATATATGCACATTGCATCTTAAAGTATGATAGTGGAAATTTTTATGAAAGAGGAAAAGATATGACCAAAAAACAGGAACCTCCATGCAAATGTCAAGCCCTTATCTTGGACACACTGCCTATGATCTGAAGACAATTATGTGGCCTTGTGCATGCACAACAGCCTTTTGGCCATAGGGAAGCACTGAAAAAGAGTAGAGAAATCGGTGTTGCATTTGTTATTGGGTACAAAGACAAGTAACTGACAAGAGTTTGAGATGCAACTAGATATATTTAAAACACTGAGGCTGACACCTGACTGACATAGTGATATGTTTACATGTCTGTGTCCAAGTCATAGAAATACTTCTGGTGAACCCGGTCTGTGTTCCAGTGTACGTTGTTATGATCCTGAGCCCTACCCCAGATTTTCCTCAATTTTCCGCCATTTTTCTACCATTTTATTCTGCACTCTCGGTCACTTGTTTCGCACTCGTTCCCTCACGCGCCGCTCGGACCGCCATCAAATCACCTGACAAGTCACCTGATGGATCACCTGACTATTCCGCAGTCAACTATCACATGCCATCATTCCGCAGTCCGCAGTATTCCGCAGCATCACCAATTATCCCTTTATGGATTGCCAGCTCATGATACGCTATTCTTAGATTGCCAGCTCATGATGGAGCTATACTTAGAACTGCCACGTCATGATACACCTTAGTAAATATTTCCATATTTCTCTGTGACCCCTGTGACCCGTTACTTCTCATTTGTATATAAACCCCTGTACTTCGACGGTTGGGCCCTAAGCCTAACTTGGTTTTCAATCCAAGACTTGTAGCTTCCACCCAGGACTCCAAGAGTCAGACAGCCTACTTTGGTTACCCCATTTGACCGCGTTGAACTGTACTATTGTGCAGTTCTCAAAGTCATAGGCTTATCCCTCGTCGCTTCAAACGTCGTTGAAGCTCTCCCCTTTACTTCTACCAGAACACTCAGAAGTCGCCCTTATCATCGGGGACTTACTTGTTATACTGTGTAGCCAACCGGTACCGCGCTACTCAAGTGATCATTGCCTCAGGAGGATACCCCACTGAGCAATACGAAGCCGTTGCACTAGGAGGATACCCCACTAGTTGAGCAACCCCAGTCGTCGCCAAACCACCCCACACACGTCGCGTCTTTAAGGCCCTTGGACCTTAACATACGTTCACAGTGTGCCCCTTTTCTTGCCACGTGTTCACGAGTGGCTTGAACAGGCCAAGGATATCTGCTTGCTGGCCCTCATCCATTTGAGTTGGTGTATCTGGATGCATTGTCACATTCAGCTCAAGCTCTTCTAGAGCAGGAAACATATTCAAGGAAAGTTTCCCAGCACCAAGTTGGATGATGTCTAGAACTTCTTGCTCTATTCCAGGGGAGACTCGGAGTGTCTTTGCACTGTGGAAGTGTGCAAAAAATCTACACCAGGAAAAAGTGTTTGGCATGGTCATGAGGAGAAGGGATGATGTGAGGAAGATATCTTCAACTGTGGCAAGTGTTACAGAGAACACAACATCCATCTGCTCTATCAAAGTCATCGGAATTATGATGATTTTGAAGGGTGGATGTGTGTGTGTCAACATGAAAAGGTTTATACCTTCTCTTGAAGTGTTGAGATGGGTGCATGAGAATGAATTTCCCATGTCACTGATAAACTTAGTGAGATGTGGGGCATGGAATCTAGATGAATATTGGTCGAAGGGGGCAATGCAGAGCTCCTGTAGGGAGGGAGCTGCCAGGTGAGCCATAAGTTGTTCTAATTGAGTTACATGCCCTGTGAGGCAAAGAAAATTCAGCTTTGGAAGTGAGACGTCTTTCGTCCTGCTAGAGGGAACTGATGTAGTGCCACTTTGATGTGAATATCCCCAAAGTTCCAACTTGAGGCAACAAAGAAGAGGCATGTCTTGTATATGGGGAAGAAGCAGCGTCTTGAACGGGAAAAAGGAGGTTCTGTCAAGGCCCAGAGTGAGGTCAATGAGGGATGATATTGTATATGATAGAATTTGGTGTGAGAATTTGTAGGTGTTAAGGTCCAAGAACCTTAAGATGCGATGTGCTTAAAATGCAAGAGGCGGCAAAGCATAGTCACAAGGGGCTGCTAACCCTTAGCACAATAGAGGGGGTAAAAGGATGAAGTGGAACTTAATCCAGGGTCTGGGAGATGAGCAAGAGGAAAGGAGAGTCTCAAAGGGACCTTTGAGATGACTCAAGAAATAAAAAAAAGACTTTAGAAGTCTCACAGTGGAAGTGACAAGATTTGGGTATTAAACCAAGTCAGGCTTAAGGCCCAACTCTAGAAATAAGACTGGCTTATATACATGAGGGCAGCTACCATGACTAAGGAATAATACTACTAGTACCTGTACTAGTAATGATGGAAACCAAGTACAACAGTTAGTAGGAATGACGAATAACTAGGAAGGGTATCCTAGTTATGAGCTGGCAAACTAAAGATAGCAGAAGACAAGTACAATGATCCTAGGAATGAGCTGGCACTCTTTAGGGTGACAAGAAGGTAATCAAGTAAACAAGAAAGGAGTCAGGTGACATATCAAGTAAGCAGTCATGTGATGGGAATGAATTGGTAAGCATAGAAAAAAAAGAAAAGATAGCCCATGGAACATAACAGTAGGCTTTGCCAGTGAACTTAAGGCATTGCAGGTGCAGGGGCTGCACCTTCAGAAATGGCAGTAGAAAGCTCAATGAAAAGAGGGCTACACAACTGAGTTCAAGGCTCAGGAAATGGCTTGTTCATTGCTGCCAACAGCTCCTTCAGGATTGTCCTAGGTACCATGAAGGTGATTCCACACACATGATCGGGGTATTTGAGGGCTGAAACCATGCACCTCAGGGGGGTGACATGTCCGGATTGATAATCAACGATGATAGGTAGGGGAGGGAGAGGTTTTCTCACACTTGCTCTTGCCCTTCTGTGCTCCGTGAAGACAAGCCACATGTGTAGACATGAAGGTGATGTGAGAACGACCTCCCACCATTCTAGGCACACATGTGCAAGCTTGAACCAGCCTTTCTTGCTGTTCCAAACCCTCTCATAGTTATGCTCATGTTGGAGACTTTGTCGAAAGGAGTCAAATATTTTGAGGAGAATACTGTCAGGAAGATGATTGATGGTTATGTTCCACAACACCTGGTGATCATTGTGGGCACTTCGGGTTTTGAATAAAATTGGTCAGGATATTTGGAGTGAATGGCATATTGTGAGACACGCTTTTGTCGAAAGAGGGCCCTAGAGGCAGCCTGTGTGAGTGGCATTCTGTCAATATAGTGATGATACGGTAGTCTGTGACTTTGGCTTTTCTTCTCAAGTATCACCCCTAATAATGATATAGAGTTCACACAGTCATGTTTAGACTTCCACCAGACAGTATGACCAAGCTCATACTCATATATTGAGATACAGGATAAGGGTGAGCTTGGCATGTGCATGAATCGCATCACCACCCTCTCAGTCTGAGTCTATGCCTGTCATCACAAATTCGATGAGAACTTGAAGAATCCCCCACCTTGAATTGTTGAGCATGTCGGGGGTAATGCAATCAATTGTGCACTTGGTGCATTGTAGCCCTTGATGGGATGCTCTCTTCTTATCTTTGACAGACATTGACACTTCTTGTACAGACATATGTTGTAGCATTACATGTGGACATTTTAGCTTGTGATTACCGCATTTACCTTTACTTGCATTTATTACTTTCATCGCTGATCGCTCCTCAAGTACTTATACTGTGTCTTTGTTGCTAGTAAAACCTCAGTCTTCATATTCATCAGACTAAGGTTAGTATTGATTGTTTATCTTGCTTGCTACCTTATTGCTTACATTGGCCTAGTGCCCTCTGTCCGCTTACAGGTACATACAGTTGCAATACAGTCTTCATGTTCATCAGACTAAGCACCCTCTGTCCACTTACAGAGCAAAGATGGGCAGACAGCAGGAGAAACTCCAAAGTCCAAATATATGCTCTGTCTAGCTTGTGTTCTTCATGCTGTTGGAGGACAGACATGGCGTAACTATTACATGCAAGGCATGATGGACTCTGCAGCAGGATTCTGGCTTGTGTTTCAAGCCAAGGACAATAGTTCCATTTTTGTACACTCACTTTGTACCCTCCATCAGGAAAACCCCAAATTTACTTTTCATTACTTTTTTGTTGTTAGGCTCAATGAACCTTCGTTGAGGGGAGGGAAGTCACGTGATATGAATCAGGTGACTTGTGGGAAAGGATGATGTAATATGCTCAAAGAGCGGTGTGATGTGATTCAAAGAATCAGTGATAGATTGGTGAGATCAGGAGCAAGGCTCTACTGATAAAGTTTTGATAAGGACAGATAGAAGCAAGGCTTCTGTGATAGGGGTAAAGGGGAATGACTTTGATTGTAAGTCAAGTCTGGAGACCCAACTCTTCACAATTGGCACCTGTTTTATAGGCAGGTGCAAGACTGTTTACATGGTACAAACAAGGAGGGCTAGATTAGATCTAGCCAAAGGGGAAGGTCTAGAATGCTCAGGCCATTCTAGACAGGTACTAGACTATGTATGAAATGGTTTGCATAAGGTGTATCCGCACATCTAGACAAGGTCTGAACCAGAAGGGTCCAGACTGATCTTTTACATGGCAGAGATTAGGTCAGTCTGGAATCTCATAACACGACTCCCCTCCTTAGGTTGGCTGTCCCACCAGCCACTTTAGTCCAAGTCCATTTCGTTATGAGATAGGTTGAAGAAATTCTTCCAGGCTTTGACTTCTGTCTTAGGCCGTCCTCCTTGATTGTATGGGAAGTCGCATTTCTTAATTCGGTAACGTCAGTGAGTGCCAGTTGCGCTGTTTTCGCGGGACGCATCACGCCCCAAAAGAGGGAATAACCCTGTAGTTTGGTTTCCACTAGTATAGCTGTCAGAATTTCGTACTCAGCAAAATAAAAAGATCTCGGATTAATTGATGTAAGCAAAACAAACATAAGATAAAAGCACGTGTTGTAAAAAAAAAACATATGTCAAAATGGCGCCATTGACACTTACGCAATTTCCGCGGGCCGCTAAAACTTGCGCGTTGCGACTAAGTCGAGTGCCCCAGGGAGAAATACAAGTGCGTGACTGCATTCTGGGTGTTACGTTCTTGGGCTTACGCAGGGTGCATTTTTCATTTTCCACCTGCTTACTAAGCCTTTCCCATCACGTGACCAACCACCCATCCATCTCGATCACATGACCAATCACCTGACTAGTCACCTGACCACTCACATGACCAGTCACATGCCATTCCAGTCACCTGCTCCTCAAAGTCACCTTGTC